>JAABUP010002212.1_pt1 | contig 38493 bp, 49 predicted proteins | sample 5559201 | NCBI WGS metagenome assembly JAABUP01 (sample SAMN10711887, study PRJNA513373) | rock metagenome | isolation source: Antarctica rocks | place: Antarctica | reverse complement strand
ACCCCCCCCCCCCTCCCAATCAACGTCAGAGAGCTGCTTCATGATGCATAAGTTGAGAGTCAGGGTGTGCGACGTACCTGACTCTGCCTCTTGTCAATATCAGCAGCAGTCCTGTTGCTGATGATGACCTGGGGCCGATTGAAGAGGTTGAGGTTGTACAGCAGGAAGGCGATGGTGAGGAAGGGCAGGGGGGCTGTCAGGATGGCGGGCCCTGGAGACTTCTTGATCCCAAACAAGGCAATCATGATGATTTGGAAGAACATCATGGCTGTGATGATGTGCTGGAAGATCTGCATCCACAACTGCACCACGACACGGAGCACCATCAGTCTCGTGTATGTGTATGGCTCTGAGTTGGGCACAACGAACAGTACACAGTTGTGAGTGTCAGAATTTACGAAGCCATACATTCAGACCATTAAGAGGTAGCTCTCGACCAATGAGTGAAGCGTCAGTTGAGACAGCCAGACGCCAAAGCTTTAGGCTGTCTATGTGCAGTTAGGGTTTGCTAGGAGTGGTGCCTTGCAAGGCTGGCAGGGCAGGATGACAGGCATGACCCATACCTTGCCACCGCTCTCCACTAAGGGCACGTACACATAAACCACCTGGTACTTCCAGATCAGCATGCCAATGGCAAAGTAGATGAGGGCCAGGGGAGCAATGATGGGCTGGATGACACAGTACACCAGCCCAATCAGCATGATGATGGTGTCGTTGGCCACCTGCATGAGCAATACAAGACTTGGGAAGGCAGTGTTGTCAGATGCAAGCACCCTCTTGGAATTAGGCATTGCTCCTTGGTCTGCACGTCACAATGAAAACACTAAGTCATGTGATGAGGCAGCTTGAGAAAGGCATTGGAACTGAGGTGACGAATTGAGGCCGGGCAGGTGCTAGCCTGCCCAGCAGTACGCTATACACACTGCAACCAATGTACAGCTCTCAAAGCATAAGTGTCAAGCAGATGCAAGCGGCCAGGCAAGCTGAAGAGCTGCTTACGTTTGTTCCATACTTCAGATGGGTGTCTTGCCAGACCGCAGCCTTCTGCCTGGGCGTTGTGGCCAGCCTGTACTTGAGCCAGAAGATGATCAAACCCGGCAGACGCAGCAGCTGCATGGGACTCTTGATGAAGGCCTGGACGAGGATGTAGCTCATGAAGAAGGTGGCGGTCTGTGGCGCAGAAGTTCCCAGGGTGTTCACAATGCCCTTGGGGTCGTCCAGGAACTGACTGATCTGATTCAGGAATGAGCCCACCAACAGGGACCCCAGAAAGGTTGTAATGACCTGCAACAGCGTAGCTTCGGCAAACTTCACGATGCTGTGTCATCAGAGCATGCTGTGTGTGTAGGGCCCTCATGTCAAAACAGTGGGATGATGGCGTGCTTGATGAACGAGTGCAGTTCGAGGGCAAGCGTGTCGTTGGGCTCCCTAGCAAAGAGTAGAATCTTAAGCCTATGCAGCTGCCATGATTCAAAGTGCTCAAGCAGCATCTTTACTGCACAAATCCACTGCTGTCATGACAGGCTGCACTCAAAATGCTACACCCAAGTCTCATGCATCGTCATCAGCGTGCTTGACACAGCCTGTTGTAATATGCGCAGCTGCTGCATGCGCACATGCAGTTGCATTGCAACGAATTTAGCAATATACACAGTAAATATTGCATTCCACTAACCATCTGCAGGCAGGAAGGGGTTGTGATGGCAGATGGCATTGTAGTAATCCAACATACCTGGAAGACGAAATACTTGCGGACCACACCGAACTCCACGTCAGTCTCTGACACCATTTTCTGCACCTTCTTATTGAGCAGGGACAGGATTGTGGGCAACAGCGCCAGGAAGATTGTCAGTACAATACCAGGCAGCACAGACGTGATGATACTGCTCAGAATTTTCACCTGCAGCATGTTCCATCACATGTCATGCATGTGCTGATGCCATTGTTGGTCATCAATCTTGCTGTGCAACATACACCATGTCCTCAATCAAAGTTTTACTTCCGGCTTTAACCTCAGCATAAGGCACTGTCTCTTGCTTGCCTCACATGGGTTTGTATGACAAACAGGGACATCATGAGCAGCATGAGTAGACTGCAGCATGACCAGCAATGCCTTGAGTACATGCTGATGCCCAACAGAGAAGATGTAGCAGCCGCGCAAGACATCTTGATCAGCACAGCAACAGCTTTGACTGACAGAAGATGCACAGGTGACTGAACGAATGCTGGCCGACCCAAGATCACGTAAGACCAAAGGGAGAAGCAAGAACAGTCAGAAACAGCAATGTGAGTTGTGTCAACTTACGTCCATGATGACTTTGAAGAATTTGAATCTCTCCAGCTTATCCACTTGCAGCAGTGCTTGCACAGCGCCCACAGGGATCAAGTAGAAGATGGCCAACAGGGAAAATAGAGTCCATGCCAGCACAGCTGCACCTAGGTAGCCGCTGCTGGTCAAGCCGACATTCTGCCACAAGACATCCTGCACCGCATGCACTAGTCAATCTAGGTCAGTTCAAAGGCAAGCAGTGTTTACCTTTGGCTTGCAGCATGGAACACCTCCCTCTGTTGGGTCAGTACGCTGCAATGATCACCGGCAGATGCACACATTGCAAAAGGGCAACGATGCTTGTCATTCATGAACTGGATAGCTGTCAGACAGGGGCCTTGAACAGCAGTGGTGATGATGATGGAGCAGTAGCAGTGCTTTGAGACATACTCTGCTGTGGCCGCATATCATGACATGCTGACAGCAGTACAGCATGTGACATAAGGCAACAGACCCTGGAAACCGAAGGAATCACGAAAATCCCAGGCAGGGATGCATACCCTTGGAGCAGGCGCTTCTCGTGTGGACCAGTGGCGTAGGTCGTGATGCATCATACTGGTTGCAGCAATAGTTGTAGCAAATGTATCCTTGAAGGTCACAAAGGCTGTTGACAGCGCCTTGTCCTTGGCTTTGCCCTGTGCAACCACACAAGCTGCGTGTGCTAGCAGTCTACGTATGTGAAGGTCATGCAGAATTGTGTGGTCAATTGCGTGCTAACACAGACAGATAGTCATTGCATTGCCTTTGACTTTGTACCTCTTGGTGTGGGTAACACAATACAACTCAAACAGAGCTTCTATCCAGACCACCAGTGTGCACCAGATACCACGTGATGAGCGATTTTAACAACAGCATTGACCACCAGATTGCAGATCCTGCTATAGCACAGCCAGGCGTGTGGGTCAGTCAGCATACCTGCTCTTCCTGGATCCTGTCCCACAGCTCTCTGAGGCGGTCTGGATAGAACTCCAAGGCATCTACCTTTTGTGGCTTGGCCCCATACTTGTCTCGGCCCCACTTGCCATACCTGGCACCGATGACCCTCACCTGCACAAGGCAGCACAACATATGTCAGCACCAGCTAGCAGCCTGCACAAAATCCTATGGCTGCATTGGTGCATGCATGACACCACAAACAATGCACTGTGATCCACTCCGTCAGTCTCAAGGTCACGCTTGCGATGCTGGTTCCCCCACATGAACAGAAACTTCCTGGCATGTAGCGCAATGCAATGCATGTCCTGGGGGATGCAAGATTGAAACCCCCCCCCCCACACCAGCCCGCACAAGCACTCTATGCAGCGCACAAACAGCGCTTGCAGCACATATAGTAGCAAGACAGAAATCTGGATGCTTGCTCTAGTAGTTTGCCCTTGCCAAAGGACCTTGACAAACTTTTGCAAAGCACTGTCTGGTTTCTTTTGTGCAAGGCAGCATGCAGTACAGCAAGTCTACAGCAGTACAAGGCATGGCAGGTGAAGAGGTTGTTCATTGCACAGCCTGCCCAGATGCAAGTGTGCCTGCCAACAACAACAGAAAAGCTAGCACACCGTCTCCCTCTTCTTGATCTTCTTGTGACGCTCCATCTTCATCTGGTACTTGTCCAGAACAGTCTCCAGCTTGCCCCGGGTCTTCTCGAAGTCATTGTACATCTTGGTCAGCCCCTACACACAGTATCACACAGCTCAGCAACGCAGACACAGCAACCGCAATATTCACAATATTCACCGCAATGTTCACAATATTCACCGCAATATTCACAATATTACCAGTTAACACACCTCCCGCAGGTGTGAGTGTGGTATTCTGGTAATGTCATAAGGTGATGGGTGTGCAAGCAAGTGCAAGCAGTATATTCTGACACATCTTTGGATACCTGTGTCCATACAAGCTGGTGAGATGCCTCTAAAGGAAAAGGGCACAGCCTGGCTGCAACACACGAACACCCAGGATCGCTATCATTCAAGGACAACACAAATTGCCAGTGTGTTATAGCCTCGGACCTGCTCACAGCACCGCATCTTTCTGAAAGCAAAGTCATTTGAGAGGGTGTGCACTTACAGCAGCAATGATGTGATGCATACCTTGGCATTGTACGCGATCTGTGTGCGCTCAACCTTGCCAGGATACAGCTCTTCAAACTCCTGATTCACCATGTCCTGCTCACTCATTCCAGAGTCCAGCATGGCCCTTGCCTACGACAGCACACACCATGAATGCTGTGTTGCGCTGACATCATGAGCAGCAGCTATGCCAGCCATAACGATCACCAGTGCTGACAAGGCGCCTGGTCATTTGAAGGCCGCTGGTAAGAACTCAAGTCTGAAATACTGCTTTGTGGTTCAGCAGCAGCCACAGACAAATCTGCTTCCCTGATGAGGCCTTCCCATATACTATACTAATTCTATGACTGTTCAGGTCCATCAGTAGGCGTCACGAACTCAAAAGCACAAAAGGCTGCAGAAGCTCATGCTTCTCAAAAACAGGCAGGACGCATTCCTGTTGTCTGTGTTCAACAGCTGCAAAAATATAAGAGACTTGAGCCATAGATGACAGGCAACCTTGGGAGCAGCACTGAATCCAATTCCAGGAGCATTATAGTTGGCAGAGCCGTTTTGAGGGACCATGCGGTCCTGAGTAGTAGACATAAAGTCCTCCTGGCTCTGCCCATTGTACCTTGCCTGTGGAGGTGGCATCCCTTGATCAGCCAACATGTTGGCATACCCAGTACTGCAAGGACATGGCAAGCCTCAGTGTTGATAGAAAAGAAAAGAGAAGACTACATCTTTTGGCGTCAACTTAACGAGAAGCCAAGTAGTATACCGGGCTGCCAGAGTTCAGTGTTGATACAACATGCTGCCGCATAGTCCCCCTGCATTCATATATTCCATGCAAGCATAGATGAGCCAGATATACCAGCTGACAGCCAGCTGCGGTGGTGCAGCACACATGCCGGGCAAATCTTAAAAGCAACAGGCAAGTCTCCAAACTACAGTAAGGTTTGCTGATGACTGCACATTGGATGGCCAGCAATGGGCCAGGCAGGCACCACACTGCAGCAACAAGTGATGCCTTATCAGGAGCGCATACTGGTGAGTGGCCGTGGGCTCAGCCAGGCTGTCTGAAGCATGGTAGCTAGCATCTGAGCTTCCACTCGGCCGTGACAGGTGGGTCCTAGCATCCTCAAAGGATTCTAGCTCAGTGCCTGACTTCCTTCTGGCCATGCTTCGGCTGTTCTGCCTGCTATTCTGGCGCGACACAGATCTACTACCAGTACCTGGGATCTTGTCTGCTAGCTTGCTCACAATCCCCTGTCAGAAGGAGCATCAGGTCAAAGTCAAGGCCAGAGTGTTTTCTGTGAGATGCTGGTATGATCTGGCCCTGTCATGGTGCCATTGTAAACGATGAACACAACCTTTGTAAACTTCTGCCAGATAGGTGCAAGGCCAGTCTTGCCTGTGCAGGAAGCTTGGGTCTGAGCAATTGGTATGGCACGCCAAAGCACACAAAGGGTGCTCCTGAGCTCTGAGAATGTGTCAGAGAGCAGATGACCGCTGCTTTGACGAGCAGACTGACCAGTCGCATAGTCAGAGGCTGTAACTTTACATCACTCATGCTACTGAGTAATGAGTCAAAACATTTGTGTGGGTGAACTTGTGTGTGTGTATAAACTACAGCTGACACACCTTGTTGACTTCAGGAATGTCATTGACCATGACCGTCTGAGCTTCGGTGCCAGCTCCAGTCTTGCTGTTCAGATACTCGATCCGCATCTCCACAGCGTGTGTGTTATACCGCCACAGTTGCTGCATACACAGGTGCAGCTCAGCACTACATCAGAGCAAACAGTATAAGCGCTCCAATGCATATGTACTACCCCAGTTGAACATTTGTTGCCTACGTGCAGCTGTAATATAGAGGATGCAAGGCTTACCCAATACAGAAAGAGCGAGATGATCCAGATGGAAATCCAGTCAGCATAGAGAGCTTTGCTCTTGGGCTGCAAGTTGGTGATTGAAGTCTGCAGCAGACAGTACCAGTATGGTCAGGCACTCAGTCACGTACAGTCCAGGATGACGCAGCTGATCATCCAGGCACTGCCTGGTGACTGGCTGACAGGACGTTAAGGTAAGGCTGGTCTGATCCAGAGTGTATCATGATGCTGATCATCATACACAACTTGCTGAGGACATACCTTATCCAGATTGCTGTAGGTTGTGCTACCTGTTGCAATCTCATCACTGACAAAAGTGCCCTGCGTGATGGTATATTTTTAGTTAAGTTGCGAGGTGATGGTGTTGCAAGCAGAATATACAGAGCCAGCAAAATACAGAGGGAGAGAACTACATGTCAAGAGGACAAGTGGGATAGGAAGTGTACAGTGCATATGCAAGGATTGCAAGCACACTATGCATCATGATGGCGTCCAGCAGATAGAGTGCAGCCACGTCTGAGACCTACCCGTGTGATATGAATAGGAATCAGCACTATGCAGCACCACAAGGTACAGAACAAGAATAGCTCCCAGCCTGAAAAACAGATCAGATTGATACTCTTGCTGGATCAGTGCATACAGTGTTTGTGGAAGAGATTTATTTGCACAGCATCTTTATTTATGAGCCTACCAAAACGTTGCAAGCGCAGGTATGTTGCAGCATCTGTGCCTCCCAGTCGGACAAGTTCATTCTCATTGAACTTATATGTGGGCACAATCCAGCCTGCAAAGCTCCTGGGCAGCCTCTTGGGAGCGTTCTGAGTTTTGACAAGACTGCACAAACACGAACCGTTCGGTAGGCTGAGTCGCCGAAAGCGCAAAGGCCGAGTGCTGCACTGAAAAGTACCTTTTTGGCTCATAAAACTTCTCGGTCCAGGAGGTGCGCCTGAAGAAGCCGAAAAACAGCAATATGATCACGCAAATAGCAGCATCCAAACCGATGGAAATGCCAAAGCTGCTAGCATTGGCGGCCATTGCGCTGGGCTATATGCTAACTGACCAAGCAACTCGTTGCGCGCCTCAGCGCCGCACAACGTGACGATCCGCTTGTGAAGGCATCAGGGGCGAAGCTGTGGGCAGGTAGACTTGAACAGCTGGACAACGCGTCGAGATTTGAATATTTTCATCCAGGATGATCAAATTTTCAGCCAAGGCAGCTGAGGATCGTGGCAGCCGCTCCTAGATAGCCGAATTCCAGGATGGACTGCCAGTGCACAATGCAAGACGCTATCTCTGAGCGTCCAGGAACTGTAAGGCTCCAGGCTCACAAGGTCTAAGCTTACAAAGGTACGACATTGGGGTCTAGTCTAGAGTGGTATGCCATTGGGTAAAGTAGACAGCAACAAGATATATAGTGGTCCATCTGAACATTGACTGCATAGTTATTGTTGCTTACATCCGCCCTAGCTGTGGGCATGCAGTTGTGTGACCAGGGTTTTGCCCGATTCCCTGATTTGCTGCAAAGTGACAAGGGACATGTCATGTCTAACAGTGAAGCTCTCCTCAGGAGGGTTCGTTTCCCAGACACCAGCGTATACCGCCTGCAGCCAGTTCACATAGCTGTTCTCAAGCACACTTAAACCTGCAGCACATCTTTGAGCCCTTCTGCACCGTCCAGAAAATCTGCTGTTTTGGATGAGCAACGGGATGAGCCAGGCTGCTCACAGCTCGGGCAAGATCTGCAGGAGTACCTATCCAACTTGTAAGGGGCATATGCAGTCATGCTGCTGAGTACTTTGCACAGGCGTGAATAAAATGCTGACGATCATGCACACATATCATGAATTTTGTTTATGACACTGCTGATGCGCATGCAGTTTGTGATGCGTTGTCATATGCACTGCATATGCAGTGCAGAGACTGTCAAGCATTGTTATCGGCAGGCCATGGACCTCAGGTCACATAACTGTTTCAAGCTAGCACTTTGCCTACATACCTGTTGCCTGTGGACGCAGAGCTACGAGGTGCAGCAGTCTGGTTGGGGCAAAGTTGTTGCTTTACATGCTGCAGCAAGACAGATTGGCTTCTCCCAAAAGAGCCGTGACAGGCATCCCATGTGCCCTGCCACTGCATGATGTCTCACGGAAGTTCAGGTCTGCATGAGCATGAAGTTGTGCAGCAGTCAAGCTGCTGGCATGAATCTCATGTGTAGCTGCAACTGTGCAATCTCCTTTGAGTGTCAGCAGCTTTTACCAAAAGGTTTGATTCAGATCAACTGATTGGCGGTGTAACCAGGCAAACACATCTGGCAGGTTGCAAATGCTGCTTATTTTGTCTACATCTGCACTTTTAGAATTGCAAAGAGTCTTGAAATGCAAACCTAAGCGACACAATTTACGTCACACCATGACAGGTGTTAGTCCTCTGAAGTGCAGTCACCACACAGCAGATGCGGCCAGGCCTAGCGCACTCGAGCATTCAGGCATGTGCGGGTCAGCTTGTCTGATGTACAATAGTGTGAAGTCGTTTCATACGATTTTATGATTGAGGTGAAGCCAGCTGTGAAGTTTTGAACGCTCTCGCATGCGCACTCCGTTTTCGGAAGGCGTTCCTGTCTCTAGATTCTTGCTTGTAATCATCAATAGCAACTAGTCACAACAGTAGAGTGTTGCGCGATTCGACTCCGCTTGTTGTTCAGCACGTAGGGATCAGCGATTGCTTGGCGGAATGGCAGACGATGCAGGACACTATTCTCCACCCCCTCTGGTTTTCGATGCAGACGAAGCTACAGCAGTAGCGCAGCCTCTGCTGGCAGAGCACGAGAGAGGTCTGTTGTTCAGAATCAGCACGCGTATTGCCGTCGTTGCTGACCGCTCAAAAAACGATCTTCAGGCTTTGGCACATAGCAGATCCTGACATAGCATCTGCTTCCTGACACAGGCCAGGCCGATGGCCAGCACGACTCAGCTCGCTCCGATCAAGCAGCATCTGACACAGCCGTTGTACATGAGGTTCAGGTTGATGCACCAGCGTATCAGCATCAGACAGCACCTCATACACCTCAGTACACGGCACCCACTGGTCTTGACTTGACCAGTCTTCCAGATGGCATTACAACGTGGCATGAGCAGCGGGGCTTGCAGATACTGTGGCTGCTATCGAGTATTTTCATGGTCATGCTTGACGTTGTGGGCCTTGACGTCGGATTTTTGGCCGGCCTATTGGGTATCATCGGTTCATCCTTGGCAGTGTGTAACTGTTTTCAGGGCATGGACCTGCGGAGTATTGTCAAGGTGAGGCAAAGATCATACTACAGAAGACTTCATTGCTCCGCCCCTGCAGCAAAATTCGATTGAACCAACTTTTCACAATCATCGCTTGGTGCAGGCTGTCCGCATTTTGGGCTATTTGACCTCTGCAATTTCTGGCCTTATTGGCCTTCTCCTTTTCAGTGCCCTGAACAGTTGGGAATGTGAAGAGCTCCACGACATTGAGCAATGCCAGAATGTCAAGTACTTGTAAGTCTTCACACACACCTCCAGTATGTTGCTAGTGATGCTCTGTAGCTCTCATGTTGTCAAATGGACTGCATTCTGTAATCGGTTTGTGCGTTTGCTAGCCTGTGTGTGAGTGTCACCACAGTGTCTTTAGCGTGCTGTCTAAGTATTATGGAATATGTTAGGTGCTTTGCTGCACATGCATCTGTAGTATCAGGCGGTGAGATGGTGCTGCATTGCAGGGTATTGTTTTTGGGGGCATGGCATGGATGGCATGCGGCCCTGTCTTTCATGGTTGGTCAGAAAGCCACAGCTGTCAAGCGCTTGCTAGATCCTATTTCTTCTGGTATGGTGATACTGTGACTGGCAGACACTGTAACGTTTGATGCTATACAAGGAATGATGCAGAACAACTTTGCTCATTAAGTCGGTCTGAAATTCATGAATGAAGAAGAACGCTGTAGACCAGCATATGATGCAGCTCTGGTTTTAGGTGTTTGTAGCTGATTGTTACATTGTGACAAGATTTCCGATAATTTCTGGCAGCATGTCACGTTTGCAGCTGCTGTTGTGCATCATATGTTGGTCATGTACAATCCAGGCTGGCTTAGCTCTGAACATGGCATGGATTTGCCCAGTGCCAGTCATAAATGTCCAAAGATATGTGCTACTTCACTGCAGAACCTTTTGACCCATTCATTTTCTGAAAGGAAGCCCATATGCAGTCAGCAGTCTGTGCCATTGTTATTTTCTGGTATGGACCTGTCTCACACCAGCCAATGGCAGGTCTTCAGGTCTCATGTTGACAATCTGTCTCAAGGCAAGGCTGTTCCCGCTTGAGAAACCGACTACAGTTGCCCTTGAGACCTTAAATGGCAAAGGAAAGCAAGGGCATACAGCTATACAACAGGGATATCAGTTTTCCTCGACTTATAATGTCCCTCAGACAACTGCAGTACTAGTAACACTTTCAAAGACTTCGTATTTCATGAACCTTGGATGCTGGAGCATCACAAAACTGGCGACATTTGCCATGCATATATGACGATTCTGAGGTGTGCAACCTTTGCAGCAGGGTGGACGATGTTTTCGGGGACTTGTTGAACCGGGATTGCGCCCAATCGTTGTTATGTTCATGTTTACGTCAGCATGGATGACAATCAACTGTTTTTGATGAACCTCAAGGAGGATAGTGATTGGTGTAATGGTTAATTCGCCTCAAAAAGCAAATAATCTGTCAAATCCAGGGAGGATCAAGATTTCTAAGGTAAAGCATTGTGTGTTTTGGGTCCCTCTCAAATGCTGTGCGTGATGGACTGTTTATAGCAAACACCTACACATGCCTAAGTTACTCAAACACAAGACACATCTCTAATGTACAAGTTCAGCATACGTTGTGGCAACTACAACACAACTCAACAAATTTGGGTTTAAAGATGACTCATACATTACTCGAGGCACTCGACTTCGCGCAACAGCAGCTGTGATGCTCATGAAGCACAAACACAACCTTATGGAGGCAACACTTCTAGCCATCAGCGCTTCCTGCTTGACATCAACAGACCAATAGCGACTGCTGCAAATGTAAGAAGTCCTGTGCCAACACCGACACCTATCAAACCCTCCTTCACTATTGCATCATCAACTGCAGATTTCAACTCTGCTGCTTGATGTGAGCTGGGTGCCACCTGCACAGGCTCACACCTGGGCTAAGATTGCGTTGACTTGACTCAATTCACTACATGCATAGCAACAAGACAAAAGGTCTGGGCACATAAGCTGCTGCTGTTAGTTAGGATATTCTTGCAACACAGCCAAGGTGTGCTAACCTTCAAGTACTCATTAATCTGTGTTCTGGCAGCCTGGTAGCTGCCACGCCTATATTGAGCCTGTCAAGCATGTAATCTGAGAGAAACACAAGCATTGCGCTGACTTGCCAGAGCAAGCAAGTCATCAAGCATGAACAGCCTGTTTGTTGCTTACCACAGCACACAGATACACCAAATCGTTCAGGCCCTGCTGCTCTAGCTCTCCGGCCTTGATCATGGACTGTGCCAGGTCTAAACCTCGCTCGACATGAGCAGGGTCAGGCGAGTGCACCAAAGCCCAGACAAAGCTGCAGATCGGTAAACCTGTGAGCTGCAGCTACCTTAACAAGAGCTGATGTTCCGTGCATCTATTGCAAAGCCTAGGACCTACCGAAAACAAGCGTGCGGCGCTTCTTTGTCGCCCTTTCTGCTCATGTCAAGGTAATCCTTCTGGAACTGTCGAACAGTCTGCGGATCTGTCTGCGGCAGGTTAAAGTCGGAGCCCATCTTTTGCTGACTGTTTGGAACACACAGTGGTTTCGCGATCTATGTATGTAGATCGATGTGATAAGCGCAGCTTTGTCCACGCTTGAGTGACTTGTTGGAAATTCCTTGGAATGGCATGCCTGTTGCTAGCTGATGGTTTCGGAGCCTGAGCGACCTGAGAAGGTTTTTATTTAGTGGCTTGAATCCAAGAGCAACAAAGGTTCTGGCCTGGACAGTTTTGTTCTGCATTGCACTGATACGGTCAACAGTGCCTGTGCTGCGCACCATGTCTGCAGCATTGTCACCTGATGACGTTACACTAGGTACATTCGTTGAGATTTGCAGTTTTGTGGTAACCTCATATGGCCAGGTGAATAACGAGGGCTGCTACTGGAGGCTCTGGTAGGTGACTGTTGCTGCTGCGCAGTGCTCGCTGCTGCTGCTGCTCTTAGAGTCAGATTGATGTGGGACTCACTCATAGGGGGCGATGTATACAGTGTGTGCTAGGCAGATTTCTGGTTACACTGTTGCAAAATCAATCCTGAAGTGCCTTTGATGCAATCTCGAACACATTGTCTGACAATCCATTTGTTTCAACTATTCTTTGAAGCGCGCTCTTCATCATAGCTTGTCTCTCGCTGTCCAGTTGCCGCCAGCTGGTGAAACAAGACACCAGTCTGGACGCAACTTGGTTGTTGATCTTGTCAACCTGCAGGGAAACGAAACAGGTTGCTTTGCTAGCACTGACTTCTGTGTGAAAACGTTTCTAGAATGTGTCCCCACAAGGCGCATTCACAGCAGCAGAGGAAGCAAGATGTTTCCCCGCACACTAACCCCAAGGTCCCAGCTATACGCAATCATCAATGCCCTGTAATACTCTTATTCAGGCAATGCCAGAGTACAAGGCATGCAGCATGTGTAGATTGCTCATCACTGCCAACCGCCGCTACCCTTTTAAGACAAGCAATGCAGATGTACACTGCAGCTGCTGACACCTGATAGGTACCACACCTTGAGCATGGTATTTGGTGCTGTACTTGAAAGCAACCACCATGTAGCCAAATCATGATGGTGAGCACGGCAGCACTTTGCAGCGGCGTCACAGCACTTCCAGCTTGCCAAGTGCAGTTAGCTTCAGTCAGGTCGATGGCCGAATTTCCATCCAATAGGGCAGTTTCTGGGTCAACAGCTGTACTGCAGCCAAGCATGCTCACCTCTAGAGTTGAGTCAGCCATAAATTTGTATCCAGAACCATCCTCAGCATGGAAGTTGACAGGGCTGCGAGCAAAGCCCAGGAACACACTATAGCAGGTGTTTGGGTTGGTGATGTTGACGGCAGGGTGCTTCAGCAGCTGCTGCACGTTTTGAAGGTTGCTCTTGACATTGGAGGCTGTCTGCAGGCCCAGCCACTTCAGAATGACAAGGCTATCATCCTTCCATTCCTCATAGAACTCATCCAAAGCTATTTGCCGTTCCTTGCCTGCAACGCACATCATACATGTCAACCCTGATCATATTCTGGAAGGCTGGAATCAAACGGCAGCACTTCAATGCCAGCAGCTTTGGTAATGGGTTGTGCTCACGTGCTAAATGCTGTTTTAGAACTCAAGAATTATGTGTCAACTGGAAAGGCAACACAATGGAGCTTCAAACTCTGTCACCAAACAGCAACACAGACACACACGTCACTCAGCAAGCTCTTGCTTGCAGCTCACAACCCTGATTGGTATACAATCAATGCCCTTTGATGAGCTCCTTGGTGCCATTTTTGGCGTCTCACAGTCTAGCAGTCGTATTAGTAGGCCTTATAGGGATGCACAAGACAGGCTGCTCTGGAGAGACAAGACTTGTCCTGCACGTACCTAGCTCATCAAGAGCTGGAAAGCGTTTTAACTATTATTATTATTATTATTATTATTATTACAGTCTAGCAGAACTCACCTTCACTGTCGATGAGAGCTGCCAGAGCAGAGATCTTGTCTGTCATGTTGGTGGCGCTTCCAAAGCGATTCAGGAGCAGCTGAGTGACAGCAGCGTCACCAAGGGCAGCCAAGTAGGCTAGTGCCTTGTTCTTGAGTGCCCGCCTGGCCGCTGACTTTGCATCTGGAGAGTAAGTCTGGCCAGCAGGGTCTTCGTTATGCTTCACCGTTGCTTCAAGCTGCGGTCGCAGCTGCTGGGCAAGTGTCTTGACCACATACTTTCTGCATGCAGGGAAATGTGATCAGACGCAAACACCATATGCTGCATGCTTCTTGTGCTGCGGAGAAGCAGCAGTACTGCACTGTTAGCTGAAGCTGCATCTGCAAATGCTAAAAAGGGACAAGTCGTTGCCACTCAAGCAAGCTGGCAGTGACCATTCACACTGAATATGCCGGTGTCTCATTTCAGCCATACAGCATTAGTTAGGCTTGAGGTCTCCAGAAGAAACAGACTGGCGATCATGCAGCATCAACCTGTAAACAAAGGGTTCATGTGCAGCATGAGATCTTTGTGCATACAAGACAGGGTCGACGGCACAGAGCAATGCGCACACTGACTGACAAGACGCAGCAGAGGGTATGCCTGCACCAGGAATCTGGGCGGCAAGGGAGGATCAAGGCATACAAGGCAAGGCTTGCAGGCACACCTGACTTGATAAAGTAGTACAGGGTTCATGTGAGGGATGTCATCTCTGAGTTCTGTGCTAGCTGGCAGAGTGATGGCAGCAGACACAAAGGCACCATCCAGACTGCTGTCTTGCAGCACTGCCCGGAAAGCATCCACAATGCTGCTGCTCACGCCGCCTGCTGATTCCAGCCTCTCCTCCAGACTACCCTGCACGAGCTGCACCCAGTCGAACTCTGCTGGCAGCAGCTTGTGAGCAGGAATCGGCAGTGCTACAAAGGGTTCAAGTGACACAGGCAACACAGCAGCTGAGCAAAGTGTCACTCACAACCATGTGCAGAGCTGCCGGGATGATGCTGCTTGCCTGCAAGTTACATTTTCACAGCTGCTGTGCTGCAAGAGAGCAAACATGCAGGCTCTTGCAGTTGTGCAGCATTCACAAGCTTGCATACTGCAGCTCCCCACTGCACCAGCAAGTACAGTGCGCATGAAGGATAAGCTGAAGTCAATGATTCATGGGCAACAGTGAGAGCGGGCACAACAGGAGGCACACAAGCTTCTGGGCATTTGCAGGGTTCCTGTTCTTTTGCAGTTTGCAGGTCCCTATTCTAGTGCAGTTCGCATTGTGCAGGACATAATTTGGGTTCTGTAGAAGGAGCATGCCTTGTCAGAACTGGTGGCGGCTTGATACAGCTTGACCAGCAGCTTCTTGGCCAGCCGCTGCCCTGCCTCCCATTTGTTGAAGGCATCTGCAGACAGCATCAAGGGTCCAAAAAGCCTTTTTGGAGACACCTTTTGGAGGTGGAGCACGCTGAGCGCATGCAAGCTCTGCCTAGCAATACCTTCAGCGCATTTGTCATGTCTGGTGTTGTTGCCAACAACACAACACATGGCATTGGCTGTTGCCGGCTGTTGCACTGCACCTGACATGAAGGTGAACGCAGACCTCTTGCAAGAGACTGAACTGGACTCACAAGACAGTCCAGTTTGCAGCAAACCGACAGGACACGTGCCATACGTCTGAATGTATCAAGTAAGTTTGGGTAGACAGCCTGCAGACCTGTGTCATGAGCTAACAGGAAGATGAGGTCCTCATCAGTCTGCCCCTTCACCTCCATCTTCACAGGAGCACTGAAGTCTCGCAGCAATGAAGGCACTGGCTCACTGGCCACATCTGTGAACACAAACTCCTGCTCCTCCTGATCAACTCTAAGCACTGTGCTCTTCCGCCCTGACTCCTGTGATCCCTGCAGAAAGCATGCTTACATCAGCTAGGAAGTCCTGTCAGTACACATTACAGGAAGCATCCATCAAAGTCTTGACCACCGTTGACTGGTACTCAACGCATTGGCACAGATCAGATGAGCTTCCACACAACACGCATGCAGTGTACAATGAAGCATGAGCAGACAAACAGACTGGAAAGACTAGACAGAAAAAGACTAGGTAGCAAACCAAAACTGAAGTAGAAGATATGGAGGTGGGTGTAATCACTTTGTGCCCTACACCACATGCCATAAAGACTGTGTACCAACCATACTCACCTTCAATTTCAAGCTCATCTCATGCCCATTCTTGTCAAACAGAGCCACAGCAAGGGGCAGCATGACCGGCTGCATGGCGGCATGGCCGGAAGGCGTGGGGGTACTTTGCTTGGTTTGAATGGTGTAGGTTTGTGCACTGGAGTCATAGCTGGTTGACACCTCAAGCTTGGGAGTGCCAGCTTGGTGGTACCTGCCCCCACACATCTTGGTCAGCACTAGATCACAGAAGAAGAAAGCGAAAAGAGGAGACTACGCCTTTCAGCAATCATGACAAGAGCCTCCTGAGGCAACAGCCCGAAGCTAAGACCACAGACCATAGCGCAAAGGGACAAGGAAAAGCCTAAGCGTATGATGCGTCAGGCGTATACTAGATCACAGCTTGTCACTCTTGGACACTCAAAAAGCAGCAGCATAAGGCTTGTGCATCAGCACAAGCCTGGATGCTGCTGCACCAGCGGCCAGATCTGGATTGAAAAGACAGGGACGTGTATCCTGATGTGATGCCTAAGCTGCCAGATGATTTGCAACAAAACCCAGAGTAACTGGGCAACATGGCTGTTGAGCAAGATCCAACGCATTAAAAAGAGATGAAACCCTTGCACCAGCTGTTGTCGACAAAGGCATGCTGATTTGTGCCGGCTCTGGCAAGCTTTCAGCATGCATGAGGACTGACCAGCGTGCTACTGTGGAGAGGTCTTGACCATTGGCATCTGCCATGGCAGCCAGGAAGTCATCACAGGTCACGGCTTGCCCATCATGACGCTTGAAGTACAGGTCCATACCCTTCCTGCAGCCACAACAGCTGCTGTCAGTCACCATCCATCATGTTGGCATGCAACACACAACATCGCCATCACTTCTGCCTGTTGCAAAGAGGTTCAGAGACAACTGTGGTCGCACTGGTTGTCACGCAAACACTCCTCCTTTGCATTGGGGGTGAATGCAGGCCTTGACAATGCCCCTTACTGCAGTTGAAAGCCGTCGAGCACACAAACAACAAACAAACATCCAGTACAGCACACAGAGCCTAAGTCACAGTACCTGAATCCCTCTTTGCCTAGCAGTGTATGGTAGACCCTGATGATCTCTGCACCCTTCTCATACACAGTCACAGTGTAGAAGTTGTCCATCTTGATGTACGACTCTGGCCTGATGGGGTGAGCAATGGGGCCTGAGTCCTCTGAGAACTGCGCTGTCCTCAGCCTCACAGCGTCTTCAATTCGCTTCACTGGCCGGGAATTCATGTCACTGCTGAACTCCTGCACAGCAGCACAGGCAGAGTCAGCACAGACTTTGAGCCGGCACTTTATATGAGAGTGACAAGTAGTTCAAACAGGGTCATCGGCGTTTTGAAAGCTGCATACAAGTTGACTGAGGGGCTGGACAAAGCCAGCCCACTGGAAAGAGCCAGCCCACTGGAATGCTGGTGTTGACAGCAGGTAACAAGTGCAAATGAGCCATCATGACTTGAGCAGCACTCAGGCTGATCAAATGTGCCACCATCAAGGCTTCACAGGCATAAATCTCCTGCTGTAACAACGGTTTCAACATGCTCCCAACAGCAGGACATTACCAGCTTTGATGTCCACAAGAGGACACTGCTGCCGCGCAGTCTGAACGACCGCATAACCACACCTTGACCATACAACAAGCCATGCTCATCTCATGCTCATCTCATGCTCGACTGACACAATGCAACAGAGGGTGTCACCTGATCTCTGAAGACAGTCAAGCCTTCCTTGAGAGTGAGCTGGAACCAGTCACGGCACGTCACTCGGTCACCAGTCCAGTTGTGGAAGTACTCATGGCCCACAACTCCCTCGATGCGGGCAAAGTCCATGTCTGTTGCAGTCTGAGGTGATGCTAACACCAGGCGGCTGTTAAAGATGTTGAGGGACTTGTTCTCCATGGCTCCCATGTTGAAGTCGTCCACTGCCACAATGTTGAACAAGTCCAGGTCATACTCAAGTCCAAAGGTGTCCTGCACCACAACGACAGGTCAAATTTTGCATCACAACTATTGTATCTTGAAGTCTGGATCACAACTGTTGTGTCTTGAAGCTGTGTGCTGCTGCAGCAAAGTATATTCTGTGACACGTGAAAACTTTTCTTTCTGATCTGGCACACTGAAGGCGGCCCTGACTTGGGACATTGGTGCAGTTGGAATGAATGACATGGTGTGAGCAACAAGCATGACAATGATGTGGTAGCACTTTCAAGCTTCTGAGCAAGCTGCTGTGACAACATTTGGGTGACACAGAGTAGCTTGCATGATGACCAAGCCATGGCACAAAGGGTCAGACTCATACCTCATCCCACTTCATGGCATGCTTGAGGGACTGCATGGCAAAGTCCACCTTCTTGATGTTCTTCTGCTGCACAAAGATGCGTAGGTCTACTTTGCGGCCTGACATGGTGGTGAAGGTGTCCTGGCTGTGGGCTAGGTCTCCAGCCACCAAGGCAAACAAGTAGCAAGGCTTCTTGAATGGGTCCTCCCAGACAGCAAAATGCCTGCACTCCAGAGCCTTACTGTTCATGAGCTTTTCAGTCTGCTCTTGTTTGTGTACCTCCTTGTTGTACACCTCAGAAGGCAGAGCGCACTTGGGCTCAGAAACATGCATGCCTGAATCACTTCTGTTAGTACCAAGCTGAACATGATGCACAGCTAGGTCCACAGTCACAACACAACACAGCAGCCTGCCTGCCATCACATGTGGACCTCATGCAGGTTCTAGTATTGGAAGATGTTCACCTGCCATTGTCCAGAGCACCCTCATCTACAAGGTTGCCATTGCTGAGCAGCACTGGGCAGGCCTTCTTGTCAGCTTCAATGCGGGTCACATATTTTGCCATGACATCTGGCCTGCACAGCATAACAAGCAATGAGCAGGGACACAGAAGCAGGCTGCCAAGATGCTGTGTGCGTGGCACACCAGCTGTGTACCAGACACTACAGGTCAGCGCATTACGTGCACCCACTGATACTCCTTGACGCAAAGTGCATGGGCTCAGCTGGATTTTCACCCGGATAACAGCTGATAACATTGCACAGACTGAAAGCAAGCGTATGAGCTGTATGTGACACATGCTACTCAGCTTGAAGACAGTTTTTATTGTCTGAACAAACCTTGAAGGGCCTGGCAGCTGCACACAACAGGATCATAATGGTGATCATGACGACAAAGACTGACCTGTCATAGAAGTAGGTGATGCCACGGAAACCCTCTGCTTCACACTGAGTACAGAAGGTGCCACTGGAATTGTACAGCCCCTCCAAGCTGGTGTTCTCCTTAGGCTTCACATCTACTTCTACCTCCAGATCAAAGTCGCCCTTTGGCAGAGTCTCAATGACCAGGTGTTTGTCAGTGACCTGGTACTGGCCTGATGACAGCTGCTTTCCGGCCAAGCTGACCGACACCAGCTTGATGTCTTTGCGACCTGCACCAGCAAAACACTCCTGATAGGCATGGGTGTGATCAAAAGGTGACACAAACATGCCGCACATGCACCATATCACAGGGGTATGTTGGCGTTGACCTGAATTGAGGATGTGACAGCTGTTCCATAAAGCGGAAGTCCTATCATGACATGCATGTCACACTACTTGCAGCAGAAACATTTGGCTCCCGTGTGCCAGCATGCAACAATTAGGGGTAGCGATCCAAAGTGCATTCGACCACTTTGCAGGAGCAGAGATTGATGGTTCCAAAGTCACAGCAGGTTATCATCATGGGTGCTGGCAACATACCATCTAGGGCAAGTGCTGGCGGAGTGCCTTGATAGTTTGGCACAAAGGACAGCTTGCTCTTCACTTTGGTTGTGTCTCCAAGCAAGAACGTCAGGTGCACGTTGTTGACCAGGTATGGTGTTGGTCTATAGTCCGTTCGCAAAATGGCTTTTGGCGTTGATGGTTGAATCTCTTTGCCCGCAAGGATTTCTGGTGGGGATACAGTGACTGTTGAGCTGCCTTGGCCTGTTTCCATGGTGGCGTAGGTTCGCAAAAACGGCAGGCGAGTGCTGCTGTGCCTAGTTTGGGAGCGCTGATGTTGCAGCGACAATGAACCTGCAACAAGTGGTCAAGTCTGTCACAAACTCTGACGACTTGCCCGTTCAGCGTTTTTTGAAAGGCAGAAGGCTTTTGCTGCGAGAGCAATGCCGAGTGCAAAGCTCTCGCTGTGACAATGACAGCCAGCGCACACTTTGTCGGTGTCACTGATCAATCTCAGTGGCCAACCTTGGAATCGAAAAGATGATACGCAGGCGCGTTGGATGCCTCGAGCTGCTGCCGAAATCCGATGGAGTGACCCCAGAGTGCGTGGAAGCTGCATCCAATATGCTGGACGACACTAGTATTGCTGTTGTTCTGCAAAGTCAACGACCTAACTCTGACCTATCTCAGCTGGCGGTTCGCACGACAACGTCATCGCTAGAACATTCCTTTAACAATGTGCATGCATTCCGTTATACATATGCAAGAATGTGCGGGTGTAAGCTTAGATCCGCATAGCTATGCTTCAATATGGAATTGACTGCTTGATCTACTGTCACGCGCCATGACCAAAATACAAGACTGTACCCTGCAACTAAAACCAATCAAAACAGGACTATGACCTCTATGCATTTGTATATTGCTACATGCAAACACGTCTGGTTTGCAACAAGAGTACAAGGATGTCATACACATGGCAGTTGTATGCCTGATCGTTAGTAGCCTGCATGCACTATTGCAAAGCCACCCATGATCACCAAGCTAGCCACAAGGCTGCCTATTCTGTTTTGTTTGAGAAGGCTAAAGCTGGTCCTTGTTGAATGTGCACCTTCCCATTGGCATCTGTGAACCTGATGATCCTTGGACTAAGGTCTTCATGCTGCAGCAGCACAACTGGAGTTGCAAGGTTTTCAGACATATGCACAGCACCAAAGTTTCAAGCAACTTTGTGACGCAAGATGCTTGAGCAGTGGAATTGTCATGCAAAACAGCACGACGTATACATTTGATGGACGTACTGCAAGACATGTTCAGCAGCAAAGATGACCAACCTTAGCTAGCTGGCCTCGCAATAGCTTGACAAGCCCTTTGACAATCTTGCCAAACCAAAAGACATTGAGAATAAACAGCAAAGGTGGTACAGTGAGGACCAGACATTGTACGTCTGTCCTCAAGTCTGCAATATCAGGTCGATGATCCCACATATGCTTGAAGAACCACACAAACAGAATAATCCTGGCAAACAGCCAGCTGACAAACAGACAAACCCCATTCACTTTGTAGATACGTGCTGACCTCCAGCCCTGCATAGCATGACACCCACTTCATAAATTGAGCTGACAAAGGCGTCTCTGGTACAATGGGAGGGATACATTTGAACAGAACATGACTGCAATAGCCTTCAAACTTGTGTGTCCCAACACAAGTTGAGCATGCTTGGTCATACCATCTGATCATAGATCCACCGCGCATTGACGAATGGCGTTGTGAGCTCTGTTGACAACAGCAGCAAAGTGTACAGGTGAGCCTGCCCAGTGAAGCTGGCCAAAGCCACAGAGAGAAAGGCGGCTACATGGTGCGTCAACATCTCTGGTCCTCCCATCTGCACAAAATATGTCCTGAGGCAAGGCACTGCTTTGCCATACAGCTGCAGAGCATGGGCTGCAGAAGGACACACAGAAGTAACAGCAGGACCGCCAGCAGAAATTACCCATGGAAAGTGGCGAATGATCAGCGTGATGTCCAAGACAAAGTATCCAACTGATAGCCCAAGGGCTGCACTTGAGACTTGAGTGTGTCGCTTAAGTGGAGGGTTCTTCCAGGGCTGCAGGGCAAGCAGCTTGGGGTGTCAGCACTGCTGCCTGTTGTCTGAAAGCACAATGTCAGCCTTGATGAGGTACAGTACCTCAAGTGTACTTGTTTTGTCAGAGAAGGCGTCTGTCCAGAGGATGAGATATGCTGCAAGTGCAGAGATGGCCACTGCGTGCAAAGTTGACGAGAACCTGCGCAGATGGTGGCAACTTAGATACAGCCTGAACCTATGCGTTTGATGCCTTGTTGGTTGCATTCATAAACCCAACTTAGGCTGAACTCATGCTCTTCATGTCGAGGCAGGTGATTTACATGGGACCGACAGAGTCTAATCACCTGCTGTCCCAGTCTATCTTATCTTTTTGACTCAAAGAACTATACGTTCTTGTGGATGCGTTTGACAGATAGGGCGAGAGTCTGAACAACACATAAAAGACCAGTACACTTGATGCACCTGAAACGCACACAGCATGCATGAGGACGGCACCCACCGCACTGCATGTTCAGTATCTTTACCAATTTCGCACATGGAGCAGGACCTACCTGTGGAGCCCAGAGTCCAGGCTTGTGGACTCCAGGTGATCGCATCGCTAACGTGCGCGTTAGCCCAGAAAGACAATGGATGCAACGTCCAGACGCTCGACTGTGCCAACATGTACGCCACCCCCAGCTCTCTAACAGCCAGGGGGAGTCAACGGCAACTGCGCTCTGCCGGTTAGATCCAGCAGGGACAAAGGAGGCGAGAAATAACGCGCAGCCAGTGTCGGCCGTGAGATACTTTACACCTCCAGAACACGTGTGATCTGTTACTGACAGCAGTAGGTCAGCTGCGCGCGCAGGGCGGGGACTTGTTGGCGGCACGTCGCTATCAACGCTGTAGCAACTCTCAGACCTCCTTCCAAAAACAGGGCGCATCCCGCCACACGCCACCCGTCCAAGCAGCTGTGTCCCTGCCGCAGCCCGTTCCGAGAGCCCGTGGAAACCAATCCGTGGCAAGCAGATTCTAGGAGATAAAGTTGGTATTCAGTCTGTTAACTCAGGCGGTCGAGACGCAGGTGTGCAATTTCGTAGAACAAAGTCAACATGGCTGTATCCGCTAGAGCATCCACTTTTGCAGTAGGCACACCTGTTCGACAGCATACAGTTGCCCGCACCCAAGCGCGTCGTGCATCAAGGTCAGAGGCGAACCCACCAGCTGTTTGCAGATTTCCCGGAGGTTGCTTGGCGTTCATAGCCGTTGATCACCAGACACTACGACTCAATCGAATCTTTCGCGCAGGGTGTCCGCCCCAGTGCGCGCAAAATACGGAGACGAGAGCCAGTTTTTCGATCTAGACGTGAGTGACAAGTACAGTCGGTGCTACGTTAGCAGTACGGCCCAGCTTGGCCGATACCACAAATCTGGGCTTCTTGCAGGACCTGGAGAACTCAGCCGGGTCATGGGACCTGTACGGTACAGAAGACGAGAGGCGGTATCCTGGTCTACAAGCTGAATTCTTTCAGAGAGCAGCAGCTCCTCTACGCAGAAGGGAAGCCATTCTTGGCTTTGTAGGCATTGGTAAGTCTGATGCCAGCGGCTTGTTGTCTGTTATGTAGGGTTTGCAGTCCTGTGCCCAGGTACCCACTCTACTGTGTATTGATCTCAGGCTGGTCAGCTGGCATTCTTCTATGGGGAGCAAATGGCTCAAAGTGGGCAAAGCTGCCAATTCAGAATGGCCCCAAGAAGGGAGCTGTCATTGGCCCCCGTGGCCGCATCTAAGTGCTGCTATTCTTTCATTCAGCTGCTGAGAGGAGAATTTTCTTCCCAAGCAGCTTCCGACCAATTTTGCGATACTGTTGTGTATGATACTTTATGTCCAGGTCACAATGACTGCTGCTTGTAAGATAGCTCGCGCTTGTATCTAGCGCATATACAACACACAAGACCAACTTGACTGACAGAGTCATGACGTGTGTAAGCTTCACCTGCAATAGAGCCAAAGTAGATATAATGATGAGCTGTGCAGCAAAGACGTGTTCTTTGTGGTGCATTCTCAGCGTAAATGTTACCTCATGGGTGTCTTTGGTGTGCATAACCACAGACGTACACTCCGTGAGGCGCTTCCCTATTCATGAACATATGGAACCCCATGCGATGTGTTGATGTCAATACAAAGTGTGATAATCATCAACTCGTTTACAGCAGCGTCAGCATTGTACATGGTGGGCATGCATTTTCGACGTGGATTTTACAAAATTGACAGAGACAGCACACACACATGCGCGCACATACAAGCTGCTGTCAAAATGCGAAACAACCCCCAAACCCTTCCCCATCCCTACACGCGCGTGTGCAGATGCACATAAAGTTGACAGACCTCTACAGTGTATCAGCAAGTTGGCCAAAGGACTCAATGCTCTTAGTGGTATGAATCCGATGACCAATTCCCGAAACTGCACGTGTCAGCAAAGCTCCGTAAACTGTCGGGATCAGTGTGTACGTATGATAGGGTCAATGCAAAATATGTCAGCAGGCATTTATGGACTCAATGCAATTTGCACATGCTGTCTCTCATATTATGTCATGGGGTTCTCGGACTGAGTGATTCTGACAACAAGCAGCATGTTGCTGAGGCACCATTCCATACTTCTGCAGTAGATCTTCTTCTCGTCTCAGCTGCCTGTATATTCGCAAGTCATCCATACGCTGTTTGAAATCATCTCTGTACCTGATGAGACCATTCAAGGAAATGGCAGGGACCAGGGATCTGCTGTTGCTGGCCACAGCCTGCATGGCAAGCCAAATAAAATTTTGCAGCAGCAAACGAACAGCTTGCCGGGACAGTAGCCCTGCGTCAGCTACAATGTCCTGCAGAGCTGCAGAGCATCTGTACATGATCTGGCAGACTGCTGCTCATATGCCTGCTGCATACACGTCTTCTGTATGCTTTGCAAAGTGTACATCCAACACCAATCATGCAACATGTTGCATCTTGCTGTAAATAGGAACAGGAGATCAAGTTGACGTAGCTTAACGCTTAAACAGCATCACATAAAAACGTGATACTCCCAACGTGAAAGCACATGCATCATGTCATGCAGTAGAGTTGTCTCAGCTTACCAGTCTCTCTTGATGATACATTTCATCCCAGGCAACTTGCTTGGATGTCCAGAACTGCAAGCAGTTGGGTGCAGGGCCCCGGTCAAACCTGTTGTAGAAGGTGGCGTCATCACGCCTCATGTAGTCATATCTGTGAGAGTTCAGCAACTCATTGATGGTCAGATTGCCAGCAATGCATATGGCTTGCCGACCCACCAGAAATGCCACGACCATAACCAGAGGGATCTGCAAAAAAATGCCACATCACTGCCATCATTGCAATATGTGATGCCCATAGTCCAGAACACAGCAGCCAGCGTGTATATTGACAAGATCTGTGTGCAAGACAAGCTGGAGTTTTGGCTCATGCTGCTGATCAGCTGCCAGCCATGTCACAATAAGCACCAGACTTTGGCACATGCATGCTCTTCTGCTTGTTTGTGTGTGTTGCAAGCTGCTGACACCTGTGTCAAACCTGAATGCAAAAGAATGTTTGTTTGTGACTGTTTAGTCATGCTTGTCTCTTCATGAGCATTTACAAGGCTGCTGGAGCTGCTTGCAATGTCAGCAGACAGCGCAGTGCGTTATTTCGACAAAGCCAAGTGTAATGATTGCAGATAGTGCAGGAAAGGTGACATTGCCTGCACCGTCAAGCATATACTCCTTTCAGACACAACACACTGCACAAGAAAACCCACCAAGCAGAAAGACAAGGGCTGACTGACGACCTCCAACCAGTACACATTGCTTACCTCAATGACGATCAGCAGCACCTTCCCAGGGTGCAACCTATAGACCAGCAACAAGCCAGGCCACAAGTCTGTGAAGCCTCCCCGGTCATGCTGGCCTGCTGTGTTCCAATGGTGTCTCGCCACACGCGCACAGAAGAGGCAAGACAGGTGCAGGAACAGCATCTGGGCCAGAAGAAGCACAGTCAGCCAGGCTGTGTAAGTGCGCTGATTGCCCTTGCCCACACAGTTGCAGATGGCTGGGCAGTGGTGATCAAGCCTGTCGACGCACCTGCAGAACACCAGTCACTCAAGTACATGCTGCAGGGAGAGTTGGCTCCAGCAAAATGTTAGTCCTCGTAAACTTTCAGAGCAGCTTGTGCATTGACCACTGTTGCCACTGTCAAACTCCTGAACGCTGAGACACACTGTGTTGAGCAAGCAGATGAAGACGAAGGCTGTCAGTAACGCTACATGCTGAGGAGTGAGTCTACCTGTCACAGGTGATGCAGTGCTTGGAGCGCAGTGGGCGCTGCAGGTGACACGTGTAGCAGCTCCCTTGGCTATACAGCAGGCTTTGCATGGTCTCTTCATCCTCTTGCACAGCCGTGGCCGATGCATCAACTCCAGATCGATGACGGCCTTTCTTCAGAAAACCAGGATCGGCTCTTGCTGCCCTGCACAACAGGGACAATGTATGCCTGTGCACATCTCTTTACAAAATTCATCATCACAAAGTCTTTGTAGAAATTCATCAGTGTCATCACTGTCTGCGTGATCAATGTGCCTGCCAGAGGGGTTGACAGTTTAAAGTATGTTGCGCAGCAATGATCTCTTGAGACTGGCAGGTGGCCTCTGTCCTGCTGCTGACATAGCATGCATACATAGAGCACTGCTGTGCATACAGAGCATTATGTCAACAGCTCTTACAATTGCTGCATCACAGAGCATACGCAGGATTGTCTTGAAGATGCATCATGCCATGGCTTCAGAGTTATCATTGCTTCTACATTGCTGCTTTCATCTGCTTGCCAATACGGCAAAGTCCACAGCAGTGTCATGCAATGCTGTCGCCTTATCATGCTACATGGCTGGCAGGAAGCTCAGTCTGCTGTATGTATGCCTTGGCAGTGAAACATGCATGTTGACATGCGGTCTGACCTGAGCTGCAGGAGAGGAGCAGCAAGAATGCAGGCCACTAAGACGCAGGTCTCTGGCATCTTGTCCGGAATGAGTGGCGTGATGCCATACACAAATGCTGCTAGGGTTGCCACCTCAAGGACAGCCACAAGACTGCTCACGAGCCTGGAGCCCGGTAGCTGCGGAACAGCAATGCCTGCCCCTGCATACACCAGATTCAGCATGTGCATGTGCATGCTAACAAATAACATGTAACCCAAATGGAATGCACACACCGTCAGGCTTTGTTTGCTCAGGACTGCTCAACAAAGTCACTCCAAGATGACTGGGGAGTGCTACACAAACGATTTTTGGCAAGTTTGAGCTAGTTTTGGCTGGATAAACAAGCTTAGGCTCAATGCCTGGCACTTGAACTCATGGTTGTGGCTCAAGCAACTTCCCAAGAAAGCACTGTAGACGAAATGATCACTGAATATGTCTCCCAGCCATAAGCATTATGCTGCCTGTAAACTGCAGCGGTGACAATATACAGGGGATTTGCAGCAGTTGACACAAAGCACAGGCTGACCTGAAACAACTACCACCTGCAGGCCTAACACAAATACAACTGGCAGGGCTACAAGCAGCAGCCCTGGGGACAGCAGGTGAAAGGCACAGGCAGCCCCCACAAGCGCCACAAAGAGGACTGGAAAGACAGCGTCAGCATAGCCACAGTAGGCTCTGCGGTGTAGCTCTGTGCAGGTTTCTGGCGTCTCTGGTTTCCAATCACTGGGCGCAACATCCTCATAGTAATGCCTTGGGTCTGCACCAACATGATCGCCTGTCTGAGCATATAGCACACCATACTAAACACATACTGCTACTGCCATGCTGTTTGGGTCTGAAGCAACATATTATGCAGGCAACACATGTCTCTCAAGCGGCAGTTTGGTACCCACAAATTGTGCACACGGTGCGCTTGATGAGCTTTGAGAGCAAAGCTTGCAGCTTGTAACTGTGCTGACATTAATTGCGCGACATAGCAGCAAACCAGCAGAACAGCACAGGCGTTGGAACATGCTGTGCATCGCAGAAGCAGCTCAATCAGTTCAACAGGCCAAGCCAGTAGTGTGCCACGGACCGCAGAGGTGACTCACCCAGCTGAGCAGGGCCAGGTGAGCTTGTGTAGGACAAGGGCAGCTGCATTTCGTTTTCAGCAGCATTGGACGCAGTGCGCTGCTGGCCCATCAGGGACTGCTGCATGTTAGCCAGAAGCTGCCCAGGATGGGCCAATGCAATATATTGTCCACTAGGCATCAAGGGCGCTGAATCAGCACAGTCTACAGCCTCTGACTGCTGCTGAAGCAAGGCAGCTGACTGCTGCTGAAGGGGCTGCCAATTGTGCATGCTGCTAGCTTGTGCCGCCTGAGGTGCAGAATCAATATCAGCAGCTGGCATGGAGTGAGAGTCTGGCATGGAGTGAGAGTTTTGCCAGGCACGGAGGCTGTTTTCCTGGCCTGGAGGTGCAGAGCTTGGGAGGCCAGATTTTGGCTTTAGTAGTCCTTCTTCAGTCTTGAAGGGATCAATTGGCAGCTGGCCAGCTTGATTGACATTGCCCAGCGCAGGTCGCTGCTTTTGTTGTGATCTGGGCCTGAGTGGTAGACGCGGACCCTTTGTAGCGGTCTCCACAGCCATTGGCTGGCTTTGGTTATGGTTGTTGGCAGATGCAGCTTGTGCAGATTTGTGCTGCTTCAGATTCTCTGCTAGGGCCTGCATCTGAGCCAAAGCATCTTTGTTGGCACCTAACCTTTCCAGACCGCCTCTCATGCCCTGCTGCCGAACTACAGCAAGGAATTCAAGTGTTGTTGATGACAGGCTGCGCCTAGGAAGCTGTATGCAATACCACACGCAAATGCTCACCTAGCAGGTTCTGTAATGATTGGGGGTCTTGCGCTGCCTGGAGCAACTGTGATACAGCTTGTGGCTGCAGCATGTCTTTCATGAACGGGTTTGCTGCCAGCATCTGTGCCAGCTGAGGAGACTGAGCTGTAAGCCTGTCCAAAGTGTCCGGAGATGCCAACAGCTTAGACACAACCGGCAACTTTGACAACAATGCAGCCTGTTTGTGTAAGTCCCCGAGTTTTGCCATCCTGGGCACCGCCACTGAAGGCTCAGAGTGGTCATCACTTTTTTTGTGAACAAAAGTTGGTCTGGCCAACATCTTGGTCGGACATGTTGCTACTAGTCCCTCAAAATGACTAGCAGTGCCTGAGAGTGACCCTGATCACAACCGTGCCCGGACCTTCATACGGAGGACATAGTCTGTCAGCCAAGGTGTGCTGCAGTCGCAAAAACAAGAGACTCCTGGCGTGTCTATCTGAGGACTATGCAGCCGCATCTAGCTGCCTTCCTTGCCTCAGTCATTCCCTCTTTCGTGAGGCAGCATATGTGGATTCGGAGCCACAAACTTGTGCTTTACGTCACCAACACCACAAACCAGCACGGTCAAAGATGTTGCGATGTTCACTCCTCCGTCCGTCCACTCTACACTGCTGCTCAGACTTTGCCAAATTTGGAGCAGGACACAGCTGTCTGTTACTTGCCAGGGTATTTGTGCAGCCAAAATGCACACTCACAGCAGGCGATTAATGCTGCTATCTTTAAGGTCTTCAATGCACTGACCTGGCATAGGCAACACCTGATGTAGCAACAGGCGCTACCAAACGAACGGAAGCAGTTTCCGTTTTTTGCAGTAAAGGCAGCCGCAACAATGTGGACGATCAACAGTTTGTCTAACTAGGACTTTGTGTAGGTTGGGGGTCATGATTCTGGGGGTCATGATGCTGGGGGTCATGATGCTGTCCTTGCTGGTAAACGACCACAGGAAGGAGGTCATGCATCCTGCAGTAGCGCTCTGCTTTATTAAATGTTTTCTTGGACCTACACTGCTGCGCATATGCAAAGGGCGGCCCTGATTATCTGACACAGCAGAACATATGCTTTGGGTAGCAACTGTATGATATGCTCACGATGACAGCAACAATGCAGATCCTTAAATGTCACAGCAGCTCTGGTGGCAGGTCCAGCACAAATGCACTATGACACATACTGAAGAGAACCTGCCATTAGATGCAGCCAATCATGACAGAGACAGATGTAGCTACACTCTAGTGAGCTCACCTGTTGATGATGACTGATACGACTAAAAAGCCAATGTAAATAGCAATGGGGATCTCAGGCAGCTCTCTGTAGTACCGCATGGGCAGCGCTGCCAGCAATTGCCCTTTCAGAGGCTCCAGGATCCGGCTTACAACAATGAGCCCTAAGAATGGCAGAGCCACAGCTGTCCTCAAAGGCTGTATCACTTCTTTAGATCTGGCGATGGCCTGCCACCCTTCCTGGCCTGCACAACACCTCACGCTGTCAACCCAACTGACATAGGGACCTGGCCTCTGGACATCAAGCTGACGCCCAGTCAGTGTTCACGCAGCAGATCATGATGCCATGGGTGTGGCTGGGTCCTGCAGAGTCTTTGCTAAGGTTTGCTTCAGCCCCTTTTCACACTGGCACGGTACTTTACCATGTTTGCTGTGGGAGTGTGCCAATGCTGCAACTACATTATTGTTCAGATAGTTGTCGCTCAGCACATGGCACTGCTTACCCTCCAGGACTGCCACAGGATTGGCTGCTTGCAGATCCAGTAGACGAGGCAGGGTCCATGGCAATGTCAGCAGCAGCAACGATGCTAATTGCAGCGGAAGCACCTGCACAGGGAGACTTTTTATGTTCAACAAGCTGTGTCTCAACTCGTCATGAGACTGTTGTGCAGGTTTTTGCACCTTACTTGATTCTGCCTGGGGGCACGCAGCTTCTTGAGCAAGGTATGCCCATAAGTGTTCAACTGAGCAAGCCAGCCTGACTGCTGCAGGGTGGACAATTACTGCAAGAGGAGGCTTGCAGGCAAAGCAGCATGCATCAATGATGTGCGCACAGTCACAATAACAGTCCAGTGAGGCATCGGCAGCAAGAACATGCGTTTGTGTGCAGGGTGATGCTTGCTCAAATCTGAGTGCTATCCAAACGCATTACTTTAGCGGTCAGCCGCACCTGTACAGTGACAAGCACGTCCACAACAAAAACCCGTTTCCAGACAGCAGCTACACCGCACCTGTACAGTGACAAGCATGTCCACAACAAAAACCCGTTTCCAGACAGCAGCTACACCGGGCTGAAGCAGGCGCACAGTGGACAACATGTGACCTATCGTAGCCCTGACACCCTTGCTGCTCTGGGCGCCAGTTGCATCAGCTGCTGCTGCGTCTGGGCCTTCTGGCACTCCTGACTTTATGTCTGCTTCAGCTGCAGGACTCACGTCTGCTGAAGCGGTGGCTGAGGACACTGCAGACGCTGCAGTTGCGCTTGGAGAGGTGCCTGCAGGTAAAGCAACACCAGCTGTGTCCAGCGGTCTTGTGGGGGTTTCACAGGCATCATCATTGTGGATGTTACCAAAGAGATCAAAGCCAGGCACAGTGTCAGACGCTTGTAATGATAACTTGCCAGTGAATTATGAAACTGTAACTACTAGGGCCTCACATGATGCAGAGTTGGTGAGGAGAATTCCCACCTGGGGTGCTTGGGTGCTTGCAGCATAAAAGGGCAATGGCGCTGGTGGCAATAGTCCTTGCTAAAATTGTGAAAGGGAATGCTGCCACACAAAAAACTGCTATGATCGATCGGTAACCGGAGCTTGTAACAGCTGGATTGGTGCTCAGCCACCAAAGCCGGCCGATGTCTTCAGCATGTAGCCCCAAGGCTCTCATTGCCACTGTAATGATCCAGCAATCCTGTCACTGTCATACATGGAGGCTCATGAGACTGTTTGCAGCCCCTTGCAAATAGAGCAGCATTTGTGGTACGCATGTCACTGGGACAGCTTAGGTTTGATGTGGGAGACACACAATAGTGCATAACAGTGGCTATGCTGACCTTCATTTGTCAGGCGGTGGCTGATGCGATTAGTGGCAAAGGCTGCAGCATCACATAGGATGAATATCAGGATTATTGGCCAAACATGGCCTTTGAGCAATTTCCAGGCCTGCCGAACAAAGTGAAGACTGGCCTGCCTGTATACCATAAGAACTTCGTCATGACAATCTGGAAATGGGTCGCAAAACACAACCAGGCAAGACCTACCCTTGTCGTTGAAGCCTGGCTTTTCTGCTGTCATTAAGGCCTGGGTCTTGACCATCTGCAAAGGCTGCTGCAACTGTGGTTGGCCTGGATGCGTGCCTACAGCCAGGTAGATTCACAAAACTTTTAGTCCTTTGCTGCCAGCACAAGGAAGCTGTCTAAGTCTGGCTGACCTGCGCAGCTGATGTGTGCAGGGGACTCTGGCTGCGGTGTGACTGTAAAGTCTGAAAACTCTTTGACAGCGTGTCTGAGGTAGCTTTGCCGGACCAGGTCTGCCAGCAAGACTTACTGTCCGACCGCTGTTGCCGCTATGCACTGCAGGCTGTAAAGCAGCTTGCATGAGGGTGCCTGAGGCACGTCCTCGCAACACGTGCGTTCCTTGCTTGCTTGTTTGCTGCAGATCAAGCCCTGGACCCTGGTGCGACAGGTGCGTCAGTCGGTAGCGCAACACCGCACGCGCGTGATAAAAAATAGTTCGTGGCTGCTATGGTGCAGAGGTGCGACTCGACTTGTGCAGCGTTGCATCTCTCATTGGCATTCCTGACTAGTTGTCTCCGGATATTTTCGAGTGCGTGCAGCAACTAATGCACGTCGGACAGAAGGGATTCGGACAGTTCAAGGGCTCCAAGAGTGGTCTCGGAGCAGCATGTACATGTTCTTGAATATCAGGCTGCACTCATCTGGCACCTGCTAGCAGCATGGCACGATTGCTCCATCACTATCGCATGCTGCAGTACCACGCTTGCTGCGCTTGATATAACCTGCATGGTGTGGCGAATTACTCCATTAGCTTGCAGTCTGCTTACATCATTGTCACATTGATTAATCGATATGTCAGCTGATTGATCGATTGATCGGGGACCAAAGCACAAGCAATTCGTTCTGCATCTGCACCAAGTCATCATCCCAGTGGCATAGTAATTTACCTGGCCGAAGCCGAGATTAAAATGCAAAGGGGCACAGCAGCACGAGCCCATCAATCATAGATATCTGTACAAATCCTGTCTTGAAGAACCCCACAACGGCTTCAGCTGCCACAGCAATACAGAATGCTGCACATCTTGTCATACACTCCAGGTCTTTCAGGATCCTTGTCTGGAATAGCCTGTGCCTCCTCCTCTGATATGTTTTGGAGCTTTCTCACAAGCTGATTCAGTAGGGCTACTCTCTGCTTCCGGTCAGCTTGCTGCCAAGATGTCTGTATAGAAGCTGCATGCACCAACAAAACCTGTCAGCACTTGACATTCGAGCCTGTCACAGCCTCAGCATGTGCACAGATCAGCAACTCTGGGAGCAAGACGAAATTGCTGAGGACAGCCTTGAATACTCACTTGGCTGAGTTGAGCTGCTCAGCAGATCTGCATTCAGCTTGCGCATGGCCAGCAGCAGCACCCCATACCGCACACCATCAAACTTGTCCCTCCATATGCCGGACCGCCGCCCCAAGCCATCAGAACCAGCCCTGATGCCCAGTAGACCATCCCACCGCCGCAAGCACCTCACAGTGATCTGCCTTGCAACTGTCTTCATCTCACTGGTGGAATCCAGCCGTGCATCATGCATGCCACCTTTGTCTGATGCCACATGACCTGGCGCTGTACGCATGGTGCCAGGATCCAGCAATGGGTTGTGCACCATGTCTGACGGTGCAGGCTGCAATGATTCTTGATCTGATGTCGACAGCTGCCTGCTTGGGGCGAAACCACCAGTAGATTGGTTGCCCCGTCTCGCGCTGCTCGGCGCTGAGTTGATTCTCTGCATGCTTCTGCTCCGCCCTGCTTGCATAGCACTCATGAACAGGCTGCTGTCACCTTGTGGTTCCCGGACTGGTCTCACCATTGCACTGTCTACTGCCTGTAGTGGACTCCTTGAGGCAATGTCAGCTGGTCTGACATTCTTGACCACTTCTGTGACAACCATGTGCTTGTCCATTCTGTAGGAGTATGTGATTGCCAGCCAGGTGAAGGCAGGCACACATGCTGCTACTACACCAGCAATGACACCATAGGCAGTTTTCGCCTTTGCACCTGCATTGCAGGTTCACAACTGAAGTTTTGGCCTAATTGCCAATTCTGTGATAGTGGCATAACACAGTTTTCATCGGTAGCCTGAGAAGACTTCAACAATGAGTCATCATACACAATATGGCAACTACTGGGGATTTGGTATGACAATCCTTGTGTCAAATCAAGGCAATGGTTATTGCCTGTGTGCAGCAATGCTTGGATGTGCCTCATGTCAACAAAGCCTGAGTTATGAAAGTTCACAGCCTGCAAACCTGGAAGCTGCAGTATATCAATTGGACTGGACAAGGTATATCTACCAGCCTGAAACACATCCCCTACCTGATCGAGAACAACGTTTGGGGTTTTTAATGTGCATCCTAGCAATGGCGCTGAGCTGCAACAGCTGATACACAAGCTTGCTGAAAGCACACAGACATGCAGACAAACATACATGTGTCATATCAGTAACACCGGGAGAATGTATGCTGACCTGTGCTGGGCGGTGGTGGCGGCGAGGGTGCCGGAGAAGATGATGGCGAAGTTGGTGCTGACTGTGTTGCCACAGTGCCACTAGTGGTGGCTGCACACACAGCATCCAGGTGAGTACACAGGCCAGCAACCTAGCTTGACCTGCAGCCTCTGCTGCAACTGCCGTACATACTGTGCACAGCAGGCTGCTCATCACGATCAATTCAAGATAAGCTGACAGTACATGCGTGGGGGTTTGCGTATGAACAAGCTCTTGCTTGTGCCATGCAGTAGGCGATTGTGCATGAGCAAATGCAACACTGATTGACAGCGACTGCCAGTGACTTAGATCATGCTTTGTGTGCTTGGGGATGCACATTGGCTATCCATTCAATCGCCGATATTGGCAATACAGTCACTTGCCTGTGTTTCTCAGCCATGCAGTGGTGTTTGGACTGGTGCACAGCCTGCTGGTGTCTACCAGCTGTCCATTGGCCTGACCCTTGAAGAAGGCAACATTTTGATGCCTGTCATACACAAAACCCTGGCACACGGTGCTGCCAAACTGGACTGTGTTGCATACATTGGCCAGAGTCTGAGCTACTGTGTTGTCCTGCATTTGAAAGGAACCAATTGTCAGCTGTGTATGCATGTAATGCCATGCAGAAAATCCAGGGCCAAAGCTGTGAAACTGTTCAGCTTTTGCACAATTGTGTTAGCTATGAGACATTCAACTTGGCTTTACATGATGGTGCCAGGTTGCACTGTCTTTACCAATTTTGCTGAGCTTTGCAAACCTGCATAGCTGTACATGCAACCATGCTAATTTGCCGAGCATGGCTAGCTTGACTGCTCACCAAATGCATGTATGCATCAGATAATGCATCTCAGCTGTCTCACCATGGTGGCCGTCAGATCTGAGTAGAGGACGCAGCACAGGCCCTTCTTGGACAAAGCACATTTCTCCACAGCTGAGGCATTTGCAGCGCCCAACATGCAGCAGCTTGTACCAGCTGGCAGCTCCAAATCGAGATAGTTTTGTAAGTCAGCATTTGGGTACAGTGTGTATGCTGATGATGGATCAGACATGTTTCCAGTCACATTGTGTAGCTCCTGCTGAGTCAGCTGGTTGGCCTGTGCTGAGCTATGAAGGTCCTGCATACCATGCAAAGACAAGGCGCTGCAGCTGTGAATAGTTGTGTCCACTCAGTTTTACCGCGCATGAAGTTCTCGTGCTTGCAAACAGCACTGCACACCAGGGATGGAATTTCACAACTGTGAGCTGTCCACTGTGCACCCACAGCATAATGGTGTCAGTGTAGAGCAGAATGCCAGCTTGCAGCAGATTGCGCAATATGCCCCAATGCATGGCTGCGTGCAATCATGTACGATCAAACTTGTTTTCATTACCTGAGCAGTTGGCTGCGGGTTGTACTGACACACAGGCCTACCGGGTGGTACAGTCACGCTGGCAACTTGCCTAGTGTCTGGCAACCCCTGAAGCCCTGCAAACACACCCACATTTGTGCTGGATAACATACCACCTGCATGTCTACAACTTGCAAAGGAGCAAGCCAAATATGAGCCTGTCAGTATCTCAGCAGAGTGGCAGCCATCAGGTGCAGTTTTAGGTCAGCCCAACTTGATCATCCAGCGGCATGCAGTGTGTCACACAGACATGTGCATGTCCTGACCTCATCAGATGGGCGACCTCAGAGCTTTCAGCTCCTGGTGTCTAGCACATAGGGGGCATGTTCTGCCTTCAGCGCTGCGTTTGGACAAGCTGTTTGAGTGTCCATGCCTGCTTACCTGAGCTGAGCAGCCATGCAGTGCTGTTAGGGCTGAGGCACAGCTGTGATGTGTCTATCTGCGTGTCTGTGGCATTTCCCTTGAAGAAAGCTGTGCCAGTGAAGCTGTTATACACAAAACCTTGGCAGACACTGCCATTGCTTGCCATGGCATCACAGATGTTTGCCAGTCTGCCTGGCAGTGTGCTTTCCTGCACCAACTAGCAGTGCTTGTGTTGTGATGCATGCCATTCTTGTATGCAGCATCATGCACATGCCGCATGGCTTAGCCCACAGAGGGTTTAGTGCTTAGAGCACCCACCAGCCGTGTTCTGCAACATTGAACGAACTCAGCAACATAGACACAATTGTACATGTCAATGGCGTTGTTTGCAAGCTTGTGTATACATTGGGATAGGACTTGCTGCAACACAGCTCACCTGGTCACCAGCGTTTGCAACATCATAGCAGCACTCTCCGTTTTCCTGGGTGCATGCATCCACAAGCCCAAACAGCGTGTTGTTGATGGGCAATGCTGTGGTGTTGGCAAAGCAGGTGCCAAGGGTGGGTGTCATGTTGTCATAACCCTTGAGATCAGCAAATGGGAAGACAGTATATTCTGACACATTCTGTGTGGACTGGATCTGCCGTCCAGATACATATGAGCCATTCTGCAGTGCAGGAGACTCAACTTTTCAAGTTGCTTTGGAGGCGTTAAGGCATGGAACATCATAGAATGATGCATGCGCCGACAAGCAAGTACCTGGTAGATTAGCTGTGGGTCTGGTATGTAGCAGTTGGAGTAGCTTGGGATTGCAGGTCCAGAACTGGTAATCCCTGCAAGCAATCATCACTGCATGGCAAAGCTGAAAGAGCAGCTAGAAGACTACAAGTGTAGACAACCGACACATGGCATTATTATTGCTGCACTGGTGCATGCACGGGCATCTAAGTGCTGTAGGAAGTGACCAGCATGCAGACACAAAGCACACATGTCCACTGACAAAACAAGGAAACAGTAGACACAGCTTGAGACACAGAGGATCAGCATAAACTCACAGGCTTCATGTCATTGTGTTATTGACAATCCCAAGATCAGATGCGTTACCTGTCTGGAGGGTAGGGGGCAGCAGTGAGATGTCATCCAGGCAGAAGCTGACAGGTGCAGAAGAGCTCGCAGTGGATGACAGCTGAAACTCAAAGCTGGTAATCTGGTCCAGAATAGCTACGCAGTCCTGAAAGGAGTTCTGCAGCAAGCCTGCTGTCACTCTGACAAAGCCTGTGGCCTGGTCGATGTCTGAGGCTGGTAGCTGTGACAGATCTACAGAGCTGCCTGTGCAAAGCTGCTGGTATGCTACGTTGCCATTTGAGGTAGTGGAACCTCCCAGTGTCAGTCTTAGAGCTAGCAGGCTGGGACCTCCTGTGCATGCACACCAGTCATCTTTACTTCTTGACCTGCAACTCTGACTGTGTTGATGTAGAATCAATCTGTGTCTTGAACAATAGATTGGCCGTTTGTATGGGATACTTAGCAATCAACAGCTGCAGGACAAATAAACACCAGGTTCTGGCATAAACTTGTGACATGTCCAAAACTGGAGGGGCTGGGCGCAAGCCTCAGAAGATGTGAATGCCGGTTGCTAGCTAGTCACAGCGAACACCACGACTCACCAGACGAAGTGCCATTCTGTTTGATGAAAAACTGGAGGCCTGATGTGTTGCTGAGCAGAAAGGGCTGATACCCAGCCTGATCACACTCCCGGCAGAAGAAGAACAGTGTATCCTGCATGTGCATTCAAGAGACATGACAAACTTGGGCCGACAAATTTCCCAAAACAAGAGAGATACTGCGTGGATGCCCTGCACATAAAACGGCTCAGCAATGGACACAGTAATGTTACACCTTGCAGCGTTGTGACTGCGGTGCAGAATCAAATCCACATGTGATGTGTACTGTTGTAGCTGTCCAGCACCTTTGCACTTGCATCCAGTCATGGATGGGCTGCAAAGCAGCAGCCACAGCAGCAGCAATTTACCTGAGAGTTCTGAAATGTGAAGCAAGAAGCATTAGAATGTGCAAGCCCTGCTCCTGGACTTTGCAGCTCCCTTGCAAC
>JAABUP010002211.1_pt1 | contig 38496 bp, 53 predicted proteins | sample 5559201 | NCBI WGS metagenome assembly JAABUP01 (sample SAMN10711887, study PRJNA513373) | rock metagenome | isolation source: Antarctica rocks | place: Antarctica | reverse complement strand
TGTCAGTAGTACTGACTCAGTACTCGCTCAGTATGGGCGTTTCTTTCCATCCGGGATTGTCCGAATCCCGGGGCTTTGCGATTCCCGATCCATCTGCTCCCTGGCCTACGTTATATACTGTAACGCCAGGTTTTACTATCGAGCTTCGATGACGGTACTGTATGACGGTTGCTGTACGATGCCCGAGCAGTGTGCTCGCACACTGAAGGTCAGCGCACCCGCTTCGGGTCACACGTTGGTAGCTGAGATCTGCATTTCAATGACTGAACCACCCAAGACCGGAAAGATCCGACTGCAAGATTATGAGGTATGTCGATATCTGACCTAGCCTTTTTGCTCGCACCTCGCGTGCTACGCCCTTTTCACAAAGTGCCTGGCTGTGTGCGCAGGCTGAGTCTTTCCTGCAGCTTTTGGATCCTGTGGTTGAGCAGCTGCGCGAGGAACTTCCGCAAGCTAGCTACGACAGGAGGAGTCTTGGCCAACTGATCGGACAGCTTATGCAATTTCAGGAAGATGCGCTGGGCGTGAACGTGAGGTCACACCATGTTTCACTTACGTTTTTGTCTTAGTGCGCATCGTGCGAAAGCTTCGAGACAGGAAGTCGTTGTCAAATGCCGTCTGGTGAGCACTACGGGTGTTCAGCAGGTAAGCGTATGCTGGCTTTGTAGGCAATCCAAGGACAGCACAGAAAGCAGCCAAAGATACCGTCTAAGCTGCTGCACAGCTTTGCTCCTCGGGGTCCCATTTTTGTTATTGCTGCGGCATGTCACCAGTTCAAAGCTCGCAACCCTGCTGTCAAGCGAATTGACTTCCTATCTCCAGCAAAACGAACAGAGGTATGCAACGTTTTACATGCAAGATAACATGACGACTTCTTTGCATAGAGCCTGGTTTTGTCTGCACTGCTGATACAAGTTCCAGCTTGCTCACAGAATGTCAACATCTGGTCATCCATCAGAGGTGCACTACACCGTGAGGGCTACCTGAAGCCTCCCAGAGTCCATGTGCACACAAGCTGCGGCAACCAAGCTGACCAGCTGCAACGCATAGTATCTGAGATGGGCGGGGAAGTAGCACAGTCAGCAGGTGCAGCAGCATCAAAAATCGCAAAAACTGCTGCCTGCACAATGAGATTTGTGGGATGTTATGTCCTCCCCTTATCATTGCTCTGACTTCTGCTGTGCATCTGCAGATCTTGCAGACGTATCACAGATTGTGTATCCATTTGGTCCAAATGGGGACCCAGACGATGGTGTGCAATACATGAGAGTCCAAGACAGGAGGTCAGTACCTCAGATGCGCTTGCAGACTTGCCCATGCACCTATTCTGTGGCCCAGCGTTTCAGCTCAAAACACACACACCAAGCTGACACCTGAGTACCATGCTCCAGTATTTCTTTGGTTTGCTGATGTGCGTGATCGTGTGCAGGGGTTCAGATGCTCGAGTGCATTGGTGGTACTGGCCAGACAGCTATGACTCATGGATCCCAGCTGATCAGGCTCCGGATGTTGATGACCCTGACAAGCCAGCTAGAGGTCAGTTACCTCCTCCACCCATGCAGCATAAGTTTGTTCTAGCCAGACCTGATCTACTAGATCAGGGTAGACTACCTGGCTCATAGTAGTCTACTCATAACAGGCCTGTTGCTTATAAGGTCAGCCCGTAATTAGTATTTACACAACAGTTGACATCTACATACAGGCCCCAGAAAGGTTTATATCCGGTGGCTGTTGGACTCCAAGAAGTTTAATGAGTGGATGAATCCAGTAGACTATGAGACAGAAGAATATCAAGCAGAGCAGGAAGCAATGGACCAGAACCAGTCAGCTGCATCCAAAAGTGGGCAGGCAGATGGCGCACATGCTCTCGCAGGCAGTGGCAACAAGAGGAAGTTCTCACCAGGAGGGGAAACAGGAGCCAGGAGAGCTGCAGCAAGGCAGCGCGTGGACCCAGGTGATCTTCCTGTGTGGTCTAGCAAAACTGGTTGACAGGAGTTTTCAGGTTATTGCTTGATGTAGCTTACACCTTGCTGCCATGATGACCAATTGCAATCATGTCAGGCTTGACCAGCCAATCCCAATGCAGCACTGTTGCTGTTGATGCCCTTCAATACATGGCTACCTTGACTGGGCAAGTGCTATGGTCTGATGTGCCGATGTTCATTGATCAGCCATGGACACCGAACGGAAGGCCCGCTGCTCCTCTTGTCTCTGACTTCTGACGTTTATCATTTGTATTGTCATCCCTCTCTGGCAGTCGCATCCTGGTGACAAGACAGAAATTCTACCACGGTGGATTGGCAATACAGAAACACTCTAATCTGGTAGTCATTGCTGCATAATCTAAGTTATGCAGGAATGTTTGCCAGTCCAGAGCCTTTCTGCATTGGTAATCTGTTGTGAGGATGTCTCTGTCTTCTTGCTAGGATGCAACAGCCAGAGAGATGGGTTGCTGACTGTCAGGCGTGGAAGGAATATGGGCACAAGGCAGTTACAGCAACTGGAGGCAAAATGCTTGCACGCAACAGTGGTCCATCATATTTCTTGAGCTCCATGTCAATTTTCTCGAGCTGTCATCAGCGCACAATATGAAAGCATTTCAAGCCACAATGTACTCAGATCACCTCAGCCATGACAGCCCATCAAGATCAACACAAACAACAGAGTGCACTGCAGCCAGTGAATGTGTCTTGCATAGTGTGTTGTGGCTCTGCTTGTTGCAGCTTGACGTGTTGGATGACCTTTCCTGCACATTGGCCCAGTGGTCTTGGCAGGCCTTCACCTGTGTCCAACAGAAAGACTGAGCATATAGTGCTGGATGACAGGTGCCGGCTGGCATAAGGCAGGTCCTGATCAGCAGCTGCCGCCTCATGTTGCTTGGAACCAAGTCTCAGATGCTGAGAGGCGCTCTCTGGATGGTTCAGCATCTGCAGAGAACATATCACGTGGCCAGCAACGGGGTCCGATTCGCTCAAACTCATACAAGCTGCCACAAGGTATACTCTGTCACACTTGTCAAGATGGCTGTTGTCAGCCTGCAGGGCACGTCAGAGACTGTCATGGCTGTACATGTTTCAAAGTTGCTGTGCTGCATAGTTGCTTGAGCTTTCTGATCTTTCTAGAACAGAATGACTGTCTTCTGACTGGACTTTGTTGACGCAGCTGCTGGGCCAGATCCTGTGTCGTCTGGAATACCCACAGCAGAGGCAGACTTGACTCAAGAGTTGTACAAAGTGCCTTCTCATGCTGCATGGTTTGGCTACAATGCCATTCATGACATTGAGCGCAAGTCTGTGCCAGACTTCTTCAATGGCAAGGCACAGTCAAAGACGCCAAAGGTATTGCGTTCTCTCTCTTCATGCTTAATTTGACTGTTGTTGCATGCCTGCTGAGTGACATAGCTTTTGACTGCACACTCACAATTCACCTCCTCACAATGTATTGTCAGACAGGACAATGTCATCTTCTTGCAGATGATTGTACCATACTCTACACAACTTTAGTTCACATGTGCTTTCGTCCCTGTCTTGTAGTCATTATTGTGCAGTTCAGCCAAGGTCTTCTCTTGTCTCAACAGTGGTGTGTTGTCCTGGATGCAGGTGTACAAGGAGTACCGCAACTTCATGATCAACAAGCACAGAGAGGATGTGAAGCGGCGACTGACCTTCACTGAATGCCGCAAGCTCCTGGCAGGTGTAGAAACCATTTTATGCAGCTCAACCCTGTAACAGCCTAAGATGAGCATGGTTGAAGGCTGGAAGCATGTCTGCTGTCATGTCTGCATCTCACCATCTACTGAGTGCACACACAGTTCAGTACCCACATCAGGTCTGAATGATGTACATTCAGGGTATGTTGGAGTCATTGCATTGTGTTATCTCAGTAGGCAGTTGTATACAGATGTGAGGTTCACACCTGTTGCGCTTGCTCACAGGTGATGCAATGGGGGTGTTCAGGGTGTGGCAGTTTCTGGACAGCTGGGGCATCATCAATTACCAGGCCGGGGCAGGAGCTGCAGATGATACCGATGGGTTGCCTCTTACTGTGCAGCCTGCAGGTGATCAAACTTCCAACCTGGTCTTGCCAGCATCATGCATGGCTGCATCTGCCAGTGAGGGCTAATGGGCACGCCTGGCATCTGGATGTTTTGCAGCCGCAGCAGAATATTGCTGTTCAAAGCTATACTGCAAAGCTGCCTGGCACAACTGACAAAAGTGTTTTGCTCCACATGGTAAGTAGAAAGTCCAGACTCTCAACCTCCAAGGCATCAACTTGCCTGATAAGATTATCGTGACTTGATGGGCCTGGCAGCTCTGATGAAGGGTCTGGTTTCTGTCTCCTCCATATCAACAGTCAATGCCATGCAGCCTGATGTGCTTGGGCAAACAGAAGTGTTTGTTCTGACTCAGCCAGCCAGCTTATGCTTGCACAGGCCCACCCAGCTTGCTCAAGGTGCTGGCTGCTCAGCCCAACAATGGCGCTGCCCTGTTCAAGTTCACTCCTCCCCAAGCCACAGATGGGGTGGCAGCTGCAGCATCTGGAGGCCTGGACGGCTTGAACCTCATCACCCGCAGAGACCGCTATGGAAAATCAGCCTCCCAGCCCAGCAACAACCAGGTGCACACACAGTTACAGAGGCATGTCAGTGATCCTGTAATTGTGCCATGAATCATTTGCAAGCACATCATCATCGTGCTCAGGTTGTATAGGTATACAGCTTACTCAGTGACAGGATTGCGGCTGTGCATTTTGACCCTCCCTCCCTCCCTGTCTGTGCACTCTTGGTTTCCCAGAAGCCTGCCAATGCTGTGATGCTGGCGTGCACATTATGTGTATAGTTTGCCAGCATCACAACTGCCTGTCATTGTGTTCTTTGGGCAGTTGGGTAAAGATGGGTGCGTCAACACAGGTGAAATACGTCTGCAATGCCACTGGGGAGGATTGCAGTGCCTGCCGCTATCATTGCACAAGGATGCCTGATGTGGATCTGAGCCCAGCAGCGTACGCAGATGGCAAATTTCCTCCAGGATGTTCTTCCAAGGACTTTGTGCGCATTGACCAAGCAGAGTTTCAGGTGTGCAGCAGCTAGACACCTCTTGCATTGCAAGTTGGACTGCACTATTGCTGTGCCCGGTAAGGACAAGCTATGACTTGACATCCCTGGCTTTGCCCATGTCTTGCTGAAAGGGTGTGCAGAAGTTGCTTTACTGGCAGTCAAAGCACACAAATGCAAGCTGTGCTAACGTGAATGCGGCACGAGAAGAACTACAAGTAGATGCTATCCACCGTGATGCTATGCACACAGTGGATGCCATGCATGTCTTCAAACGACGATGAAGTGTGTGGCAATTTTATGCAGACTCAGCCTCAGGACTGGTCAGACGAGGAGACTTTGTTGCTTCTGGAGGGCCTAGAACTGCACAAAGACAGATGGGCAGACATTGCAGAGCATGTGGGTACCAAGTCCCAGGTGCAATGCATCCTGCACTTTCTGCAGCTACCCATTGAGGACGAGTTCCTGGATGAGCTGGAGGACAGAGACCGCCAGCCTCAGGGCATCACCAGGTCTGCTCAGGATGCTGACAAGCCAGATGGCGCTGCTCAGGACACTCTCATTCCCTTTGCAGACACTGGCAATCCAGTCCTGTCCCAGGTGTGCACTGCACTTCCACATGCTACACTCATCTGCTTGGGTATCGATTGCAAAAGCTGATCTGCTGCACATGTTTTAGCACTGAACTCCCAGCAACAAGCTGAGTGATGTGGGGCAAGAACAGCGTCCACAGGTAGGATTGGCTTGTGGTGTTTGCTTCGTTACTTAGTCTGCTTAGTGTGCATGGGGGCTTTGTCATCTGCAGCACCATAAGCAGACAAAAAACACGAAGTCAATTCACAAGGCCTTCTCACCTGTGTCAGGACTGTGTTTTCCAACAAGCCTCCAAGAACTGCTGGTCGCCCCTGCAGGCTTCCAGAGGCTTCCAAAGGCCTCCCTTCCAGCTCCCTTAGCAACTACTGACTATATTGTGTTGCATGAAGAGTGTGCATGGTGCAGGTGGCATTTCTGGCTGCAATGGTGGGGCCCAAGGTGGCGGCTGCAGCCGCTCAAAGAGCTCTGGAAGTGCTGGCTGAAGAGGATCCTGCTGTTGCTGCCGAAGCTGCTGCTCTGGATGCAGCTGCTCAGGACAAAGAGCAGACAGTTGAGGACCGCAGTGCAGAACCAGGTCTGCATTCCTGAAGCCATGGTCTTGCGTGTGTCTGGTCTTGCCTAGATACATTACAAAGCTGCAATGTCTGACAGAGCCTAGCAGGCTGAGGAGTGCATGCTCTGAGAGCATATTCTGGGAGTCACCACTGCAGCTAGTTTGCTAGGCATTGCTTTAATATGAGACGAATGCCTTCAAGTCAAATTTTAAGCTACACAGGCAGTTTCAGCCCAACATGAGTGTACCACTTTATTGGCAGTGCCATGCTATACTCCCCTTTGACGCTGTACAGTCTGATATACCAATGTATACAGTTATGGCATGCTGTGATGACTTACATGATGCTGTGATATGCAGAGGCTCCAGTGAGCAGCAGTAGGATGAGGGTAGCTGCTGCAACAGCTTTAGGGGCAGCAGCAGTGAAAGCCAAGATGATGGCTGATGCTGAAGAGCGCGAGGTGCAGCGGCAGGTTCAAATAGCTATAGAGGCACAACTGCAGAAAGTGCAGCTCAAGCTCAACTCCATGACTCAGCTGGAGGATGCTTTGGAGAGGGAACGCAGCATCATGGAGGTCTGTCTTCTGCTTCTGCTGACTATGCACTTTCTTTCTCCTTTGCCAGACGCAGGCTTACATTGCTCTCTGCAAACGTACAAGAAAAGGAAATGGGCTGTTCGCTGACCAATCAATGTTTAGCTAAGGATGTTCTGCTATTGCAGTTGAGTATTGGTCTATTTTGTGGTTTGTGATCTTGAGCAATTTTTCTCTGGCAAATGGCTCCTTATCTACATTTGCTGATCTGCACTCTGACCTGAGATAGACAGCAAATGCAATCAGGCTTGTCTGGTCTGCAAGGATGCTGTGTGCAGTCCTGCATCATGCTTTTCACTGCTGCGACATTCAACATGCGTGACATTATACATCAGCAAGCTCCTGCTGTACAGGCTCAGCGACATCAGATGCTGCAAGCCAGGCTGGGCCTTCAAGAGCAGCACATGGTCGTCCAGAAGCAGGCACAGCAGCTGCACCAAGCTACCCAGCGCCTCCCTGCACCACTTCCAGGAATAAGTGCCCAAGCTCAGTCTGTTGCGCCTGCTGCCAGTGCACCACTGAATAATGCAGCGCCAGCAGCCACACCACCTGCAGCACAGCCCGGTCCCTCTTCCACAATGCAGTCCTGATTAGAAGACAGCACTGTCAAATTTTGGTACCCTGCTGCTTGAGTGTTGTCAGGAAGATGACATTGCAGCGTTTATGCCATTTGGTCACACGTACAAACCATAGAGGCTGACTGCAGCATTTATGCCATTTGGTCACATATACAAATCAAAAAGGCTGACTGCCTAAGTCGTCATGCGTTCATTTCTGTGCAGTGTCTGCTGTTTGCAGCCAGCTCTTCAATGTTTGCAATGTATTCAAGTTTCGGAGTGAATATTGATGGTACAGTGCGTCTCGTTTTCTTAGTGGTATGAATCCGATGACCAATTCCCGAAACTGCACTCTTCAGCAAAGCTCGGTAAACTGTTGGGATCAATGTATACATATATAGAGAGTGTTACTGCAAAATGTGTCGGCAGGCATGAAGGAGTTTCATATGCATGTAGGAAGTGTTGTGTTACAGCAAGGGATGGCTGAGTGCTGACATACTGCAAGCTGTGAGCTGTAAAGGGATCTGAGGCTGAGCCTGGTCACGTTTGCTTGGCTGCTCCGTTCCTTTTGGCCTGTCATCAGGAATGCACAGGGAGGTCGGTGTAATATGTTTTTCTCTGATTGTCAGCTCCGAATCCAGATATGATGACACCACATCAAAGCACGGGTCGTTGAGCAAAGCATGCAGGCTGTATAGCTGTGCGATGATAGCTAGCTTACAATATGTAAGCGAGGAGCGTCAGGCACATGCAGTAAATGTTACGCCATCCCATCACTAGTGCCCTGGCCAGTACTGCTTTGAGCAATCAGCCAAAAACACTTGCTTCCGCAGTATTTACTCTGCTGCCGGAAGAGCCTGGGGCCGCCAGCGAAGAAATAGTGACAGCATTGATTTGTGGCCGATGGCGTTGACTTGAACAGCATTCCAAGGCTTGGCACATATGTCGTCATCGCAGCTCAACGTTCAGGCTTCTGCGGTGAGGTTTGTCAGGAAGATTGATGAGATTGTCGCATGTCGCGCACCGTTGCCTTGCAACAAAGCAACGACAAGCTCAGTGCAAAGTGACAGACCTCGGTGCATAGAGTTGTCTGCTTTCACTGATCACTGGCAGTTATGTGCTTCATCTATTGCCTGTTGCGAATGCAGAGTCACAATGCTAAGCAGCTTCCTGTGGCAGCATCAGCTGGCCGTCAGCAGGTATGTGTAGCGCTGATAGGAATTGTGATCTGGTGCACATATGGTGCATCTGCCCAGGCTGTTTGTAGCACTGTCTGAGAAGCACAATGTTGATCGCGTGTTTGCCTATTGCTTCTTGCGCAATGGCACAATTGGACGATATCAATCTTGCCGCGTTCACGACTCTTCACTGTATGCTGCAGCCTTGTGTCTCATTGGCATGTGCTGCCCTGTGGCAATGCTGTTTTAACAGGTCAGCCTTTAACCCCAGAGCTGTGCTGATTGCTGACTGCAGGCAACTGTCAATGGCACAGCAGGTGACAAGCATGTGCAAACAGAAATGGGGCTCTTGCTGAGCAGAGCTGGCAACACGATGGGAGCTCACAACTTCAATACTTTGCAGCAAGAGCTACGCAGACAGCGCAATGCTTATGGCAAGGTAAGGCATAGTCACTATGACTTAACACCAGATGGAGACAATCTTTGAGTGTACTTTTGCATATCTACAATGCCACTCCCGCAACACACCATGAGACGCTACTGTCGCTGCTGAGTTACATCAAGTAATAGAAACAGCTGAACACATGCACAGTTGCTGCAGAGGCTTAGACAGCATATGCTCCTTGTGTCTCCTACTGCTACAGCAGTGTGTGCTATTCACATTACATTTTGCATCTGTTTGATCAGGCATGTTACTGATGATAGCTTCTTGCATAGCCAGAATGCTTTGCATCTGGTTTCATGTACCACAAGTGCACCTGTCTGATTGCTGCAGGACCATATTGCTGAGCTGGTGTGGCGAACTGCAGTGTATGACACAGACTTCAGGATGCTCAAGGTGTGTTATCCTCACAGACACACACAGACCAAGTGCTACTGTGGACTTCACGCAAGTCACGATACAGACAATGCATGCATGCATCTGAGTGTCATCTACCTTGCCATGCTACCTGCTGACCCTATTGTGCAGCTCCTGCCCGGTGTACAATGCATGTTGCGTCCATTTTGCCCAATTGCACCATCTTTGGTGCATCATCTTTGGTGTCAAAACAGTTTCAGAAGTACACATGTGTTGCATAGGCAATAGTGATGCCTGGTGGCATCTGGCAGGAGGCCATCCATGGCTGCTGGACTCAGCTGGAGCTGCCAATGGCATTGCTCCATGCCTTTGGATTGAGATCCAAGTCTTTGCTGCATGAGGCAATTGTGCATGCTAACAAGGAGAACGTCCTCCTTGTTAGCATGAGTGAAACTGTGGAGCTGATAGTGGCCAAGAACAGCAGCATACTGTCCTTCAGGCAAGCATACATGTGCTGTTGCGACAAACGATTGTGTTGATGAGGAGACTGGCATTGATGTGTTTCAGGTTGTGTTTCTCCGATGGCATGTTGTCTGCACTTCACATCAGCACGCTTGACAGATGGTGGTGTCAGTTCTGTCTACTCCAAATGTCAGTTTTATTGAAGCCGCAGGGTATATTACCAGTCTGTATAAGTTAAGAATACATTTGACTTCTTCTCCAGGGATGCTCTTTTTGATGACATGAATCCCTCTGAGCTGGCCATAACCTCCCGAGTGCCCCAGAGTATTGTGCTTGCACTGTCGCCCAAGAGTGTGGCATCACTATGGGAGATGGACACTCCGAAAGGGGACCCTAACCCTTTGCGTTGTGTCCTACAAAGCCTAAAGAAGCCAGGAGTCACTCGGAAGCCTGATGTCCTCAGCTATTACCAAACCCTGCGTGATCAGCTTCAGACACAAAGGTATTCTTGTAAATTTTCTCCTGCTCATGCTATGTCACCTGACTCAGCTGCATTCCAAGGCAAATTCAGGCCTCCACATTGTACTGTGCAAGACACGCATGCTATCAGACAACATGTCAGCTGAAGTAGAGTAAGGCAAGCTGCAGCAGCGGCTGTTGCAGTGCGTCAGAGCATCTTGCCTGCGCCAGCAGGAATGCATGATGCACGGGCAGCACAGTGCACACAAGCAGTGGCTGTTACATTTTGCCCAGACTTGTCTTTTGCTTGCTCTAGCTTGTCACATGGTAACATGTCTTGCTACATATGTCCTTGGTTGTGCTAGCTTCTTTGATACAAGCGCTGCTACACTGCTTGCAGGAGTGAGGTCATCGAAGCAAAAGAGGCTGCAAAGGCGGCGCAAGAGCTCAAGAAGAAAAAGAAGCAGTTCCAACAGCAAAAGCAGTACGCATCCTCCTTCCATCACTGCCTGCCTCCTGAGTGCATAGTGATCGTCTCACCACATTGCACTGAAACGCTGCTTGAGTTTGTCTAAAAAGTCACAGTCCACCTGTGCTGCAACAGGTTTTGCACCAGTAGACAGGTTTGACATGGTTGCAATGAGGCACACACTTGTCCTTGCAAAGCAAGTTGTGGAGCAGTGCGCACAGCTCTGCATCAGACAGGCAAAATAAGTAGTTTACAATAGTTTGAAAGTTTGGGACAAATTTACTCTGGTGTTTTCTGTGTAGATGTTTTTGACCATTCAGTACCTGGCGCATTGTTGTAGGAGACAACGGGAAGAGAACCTCAGGTTGGCAAAGCTTGTCCTTGACAACCTGCCAGAGATCTTGATACACTCTGAGTGGGAGGAGGAAAACCAGCAAGACTTCGAGATCAAGATGGCAGTGCTGCTGACTGAAGATAACATTGAGGCGCTGATCAGTAACCCCCAGCTGGCTATGTCCTACAACAGGCGCCTATGTGAAGGTCTGCTGCTTGCTGCCAACAATGGCAAAGCTGCAGCTATTCCTGGGCTGATAAATGTCCTCAGGTCAGTTGACACGCCCCATATAATGTAGTCTGACTGTGCTAGCAGCACTGGCTTTGGCTTGCTGAACACTTCTTCCTGCTCGCGTTCAGAATGCCTTTGCCTGCCATGCTTCAGCTGCCCTGAACTCCTGTGGGATCACGCACCTGATCAACGGCTTATGCCTCAGGAGCATCACATGGGAGAAGCTGTCATGTTCCAACCAGCTGCAGCCACCCAGGATCCAGCTGCTGGAGAACAGCATTGATCAAGGTCAAACTGCTGGGGTGGAGATCATGTTGGAGATGAATGCATACCTCCTAGGAAATTGCGCCAAGTAAGCTCTGCCTGATCCTTGTACTATTCACACTCCTTTGGGCCAAAGAAAGTGATTTGAGGTCTTGCAGTGCATCAGTTGCGTGATGCAGATCATTTTGGTCATTGGTGTCAGCATCTTGTGACCCATAATGCCGGTGGCATGCTTGTGGTACATATGTGACGCACGCGTTGAGATTTGTGTGATGTGAATGCATAAGCTGGTCCCACATGTTGCAGGCCTCCCCTGTGTGTAGCTGTTCAGAAGCAGCACCCACTGAACCTTGTCAACATGCTGATCCTTCCCTCCAAGAAATATCGCCTAAAAGGCTTGGAGGAGCTTGACAAGGAGTGCTCTGCCCTGGGTTATGCCATGCAAGCTGGCCAGCCTGAGCTTGTCAAAGCTGTAAGCACCTCCCAGGTCCCTGCATCTGCCCTAGCTTACCAAGGGAGTAGGCTTGTGTAGAGCAATTCTCTGAACTGTGCTGACAACCACCATGTACTCCAGACTTGACGTCTCAACTTGCAAGTGTCGCCTGCACACCCGCCGTTTGTGACATGCCACCATGGTGCCCACTTGCTGTGTGACCTTGCTGATGTCTGTTGTGCTTCTCAGTGACTAACAGACTTGCTGCGTGTGACAGTGCTTGTTGCAACCTTGCTCAAACAGAATGCATTTGTCTGAGATGCACTGAGCCCACAAAAGGCGCAACTCTGCCTGGCGCACAGCCTCACTGCTGCCTGTGTTGTGCTGCAGATCATTCCTTGGACCCGCATGGATCACAAGTTCTATTTGACGCTGCCTGACCATGACAGCAAGACAGCTGATGATGGACCTAAAGACGCCAAGCAGTCTCGCAGCAAAGCTCAGAAAGCATCAACAAGCATATCAACCTACCCCCTGATGTATGGTTTGGAACTTGGGCAGCCCAGCTGGCTGACGTCAATCTGCTCTGCTGCCAAGGCATTCTTCTTGTTGAGTGCTGACAAGGTGGAATGCACCCAACTGGAGGTCTCATACACTGACGCAGCAAAAGGCAGGGTGTTTTCTCCTGAGGCTGAGAAGGCCTGCACAGAAGCCATGTCTCAGTGGGCAGACACTTCCACTGGGGCAAACAACCCTCCCACAGCCCTGTACAGGTGTGAACAATCATTCTTCCCTAGCTTTGACAGCAATAGCACAGGTAGACGCAGTACCACATCCTTGACCAACAAGTTGCAAGCAAGACAATCCTTATTGCTAGTTGCCTGGGCACACAGCGTCTTCTGATGCACAGTACAGCCGCTTAGCAATGAAGCACATCTGATATCAAACCTGATGTGTGCAACAACAGTCCATATGAACAAGACTCCAACGCCTGTCAGGTACTCAGTATGTTGGCTGCTCTGCAGGGCTATTGAGCTCGGGCAGGTCCATGCTGCTGAGATATTGCTGGCTGCGCATGCCAATGCCCTGAAGACAATCTTCAAAGACAAGGAGGAGACCACACCTCTACACAAGGCCATTGACATGGGTAACATCAAATTTGTCAAGCGCTTTGCAGAGCTGTGGCAAGAGGGTGTCAAGGCAAAGCGCATCGTGGCTACAGCCCTGGACACTGCCTGCAACAATGTCACACCCCTTCTGAGGTATGTGCTAGCCAATCTTCACATCTGCCTGCAGCGCATAATGTTGTATCAGGATCTCACTGGGCTTGATTATGCATGCATGTCAAGCAGGCAATGGTCCTGCATTGCAGATCTGCAATGTTACACCAATGCGTAAAGGCATGGTGCAGTCAGCTGCAGCTGGCCTGTCACATGAGCGAGATGCCATTTTGCAGGGCAGTGCAGTCTCAGAAGTTTGCAGTTGCTGAGCTCCTAGTTCATGCTGGAGCAGACCCTCTGCACACCTGCAAACCAGCTGGCAAGCCAAACGCCAAGCCCTGTAGCCCGGCCCCCTTGACAGCTGTCATGGACCATATCCCTGCTGGTGACTGCAACACAATCTCATACGTCTTGGTGTTTGTGCGCCTCCAGCATGAGAGCATAATGTTCTGACGCCATCTCTGTGCCAGTTCAAGCCCTAATCAGACCTTGTTTCTTGTGTGCTGACTTGCTATGATTTTCACCATATCTTTCTTTTGCTACAGATTACTGCTCACAAATGGCATGTACTGCTGCTGATGCCTCTGGCTTCGCTCTTTGTATTGCTGTTGCTGCTGCTGCAGCTTCTTTTGATGCCTGCATAAGCGTGCGCTGGCAAAGCAAATATAGCAAATCCACTTTAAGGCTGTGATCACAAGCTGAAGCCCCTCTTGATGGTTGTAGGGGACCAGAAGCTTGAGAGGGCTGGGCTGAGTCTCATCACGCTGATGATCTCCAAAGCTGCATATATCAAGGCGCAGCTCAAGGGTGGCAAGGCCAAAGCTGAACTGCATGCAAGCGAAAAGCAGGTGAGGGGTGTTTGCAAGCACTGACTCAATGTGTAGCACTTGCACAGTGCATTGCAAGACTTGAAGCCTACATCAGCCAGACCAGCTGTTGAAAGGGCTACACTGAGAGCCTAAGCCAATTGGAGGTATTGTGCCTGATGTTATATCCCACTGAGCGTTCTGGCTGCATGCCTGGTCAAGATGATATGTGTCTGACATGGCCTGCTCCAGTTTATTTTCACCACCAAGTGTACTATTTGTCTGCCGCATGCGTTGCAACAACGCTCGAGCACAATCACAGCTGGGTATGTAAACAGTAGGAGCCAGAGCAAGTCCATGATTGTGGTGTGCATGCTGTGCAGCTCATTGCAGAGGTAGGGCCTGCCCTCATGTACCAGGCAGTGTCCAAATCCCTCCTGAAGATTGGCGCACACCTGTCAAGGTTGAACATAGATGTGACAGAAGTGCCTGCTGATGGTGTCAGCCATGCAAGATGTGCCTCCCCGCTGTTGCTTCTGATAGAAGCAGCTCAGGTGCATAACGTCCATTATCAATCTACATGTACTCCCAGCTGTCACTGCTCAGGTAGCTGACAAAGTGCACAACCTGACCCTTTGTAGATCACCTAGAGAGATGCCATATGTACTGCAAGATTGCCTACAAGACACAAGCTCACAACAGCAGAAAGCCAGAAACACGCTGGCACTAGGATTGAAAACACAGCAGGTGATTTTGTCAATGTTTGCAGCAATATTGCGTCTATATTTGTCTGTAGGAGCCCAGGAAAGGGTACAATGCAGCTGTGGCAGAGGGGAACCTACCCACAGTGACTGTGTCATCAACTGCTAAACGGGAAGCAGCCGAGCAGATGCTGCAGAACGTGCTGAACTCATGGACCATTTCCAAGACAGCCAAGGCAGCGCACCCCATCATGCTCCCACAAGACCAGCAGAAGATCCTGGACTGGTTGTTTGCTCACAAGCAAGTCACCATCAACAAATTCACCAAGGTCAGCTGCATACTGGCATCCCAACAGGACCTGTTGTGTCATCTCCATCTGTCCCCATATACAGTTTCACACCTCAGAAGCCTCAGATGCAGCATCAACCTTCTAGTGTTCTCTGCTCTCATACGTGTGCAATTGTTTGAGTCGTAGATGTGAGACAGATGTGGCTGTGCCTGGTGCAGGGCAAAGCTGAGCAGAGGCTGCTGGTGCAGCAGACCATTGACGCCAACAGCCTGGGCCTCTTGAGATTGCTGGTGGAGCATGTGAAGCTCAGCTGCTCAAACTGCTTCCTGCATAGTATAGTGGCAGATGCACCCTTTGAGCTGCTGGTTGTGCTCATGAAAGCTGCTGGGGGTCTTGACACTGCCCATCCTGAGCTCAAATCCCCTCTCATCCACAAGGTGTTCACTACAAGCTGGCTGTAAACCTTATGCAGCAACTTTGCATGACAACTTCGTCTGCAATGCAATGGTGAAAATGTGTGAGCAGGTCATTCTTTGGCACTTGTTCTGCGCATTTTGACATAAGCAGATGCTTCTCAGGGAGATTTTCCAGCTGTTCTGCAGCACCACTTTCTCATGATCTGCAGGCTGTGGAGGCTGGCAGAATGGACGTGTTGCAGAAGCTGATCGGCTTTGGTGTCATGTTAAAAGCTTGGGACGCATTGGGCAACACGCCCTTGCATGTAGCTGTCAAGTTCAAGGTGAAGTACCACTGATATCTGCTGTCCACATGATGTGCAGTCTTACATGCCAGATGCAGCAACGGGCATGATGCCTGCTGCTCAGTCAGCTCCCTCTTGTATGAGAGCCAAGGCTGTTTGTTCCTTTGAACTGCTCTTGCGTCATGAGCTGCATGTCTTCGCACCAATGCAGTTCAATTCCAAGCAAGCCGACAGTGCAGTAGTGCAACATGCACAATAGTATACCCACCCTGAAGCCCCGTCACTGTCCTCGTGGGTCTCACATCTTGTGCTGGGCTGCAGGATGAAGCCATACGCCATCAGATGACAGTGTTGTTGCTCGCTCATGCACCCACGCTCTCCAAGGTCGGTAGCAGGCATGAGCAGGATGTGACTATCTGCGGCTGATTATTCTGGGTCAATGCTGCACACGCTATCCTGCCAATTTGCAAAAATATCCCATTTTAATACTTTTTGTCTGCTTGCCAAGTTGGTGCATTGTGTGCTTGGCTCATACAGCAGATATGTGCAACTGAAGACAAGCAAGGTACTGGACTGTGAATAGACCATCCGTTGAGCAACACCATCTACACATGACAGTTGCATCTGGCTCTGTTTGCAGGAAATCAACAAGAAGGGTCAGAAGCCTGTTGATGTCATCAGCCACAAGAAAAAGCTCAGGGATTGGTTTGAGGTGCATGCACCTTCATTCTTCTGGAAGCACATATATAAGCGCATTCACCCCACCTGCTCAGTGCGGCACTGGCATTATCGCAGCTTTGCTGGCATGTTTCCATATGATATGCTGTGGCACAGACAGTGCATAGTGCTCACATCAGTTTAGTGACAGGATGGCTCAATAAATTCAGGCTGCTGCTTTACCATTCCTGCTTGTAGGCTGTGGAACAAGAGGTCAGATTGAGTCAGAAGAGTGATGCTGAAAAGGAACACAATGAGCTGGCAGAGTCAGTGAAGTCTTCCTCAGATGGTGAGCTGCTGACAGCTGTATCCATATTGTTACCCTGCGCTGTCATCAGCACGACATGCTCGCGTCACTGTCTTCATGTGAGTATTGCAAGTGATGTATTGCAGCTCTGATGTCAGTGCGCTCTCACCTGAGCTTTGTGTCAAAACGTGACAACAATCCCATAGCATAGCCCTCTGTGGGTGTTGTTTCCCACACAATCTCTGCTTTGCATGAAGAAAAGTTATTTGCCATCCCTCAGCAGTCATGTGGCAAATGAAAAACTTGCTACCATGGAGGTGCTGATGCATCTTCTTTCAGTATCAGCACGACCACAGGGTGACCATGGACAACGAATGATGAGCTCGTGCACCCTGCCCTGATGCATGATGATATGTGACAAAGCGTGCTTTTGGTGTGCAGATGAAGGAGAAGAAGGTGATGGGCTGCTGCTGACGCGTGCAGATGAGTCAGTTGAGAAGAGGAAGCGGCGCATCAATCAGTTGTTGCAGGAGATGCCTGCAGTGTTGAAAGCTGCAGAGGAGAAGGAGGCTCATGTTGCTGCCAAGGTCAAAGCAAGTCAGGCAGAGCTACCTTCTCCTCAAAAGGTGCGGCTCCTGCTGACACCATCCCAACTTGGAAAATGCACTGGCTAGTCTCTGTATTACACACAGTTGCAGCTCTGGTGCTTCCCCAAGGCAGCGTGAGGTGTCTGTTTTGCACACTACGTCTCCTGGAATGTCTGAACATGGTAACATATCTATGCTGAGCACCATTGCCAAATGGCTAGCTGGAATGCCTTGGTTCTTGTGAGCTGGTGTAGATCGCTGCACAACCCTGCATGCTTCAGCGTTCGCATCTGACGGTCTGCAGGCGAAGCCAGGAGCAGAGTTTGATGGAATGCAGTCAGCCCTTATGGATCATCTGCCTGCTGAGCTGCCAACCAAGGATGAGCTGGCTCCTCTGCAGCCCCTTGCAGCTCCTGCTGAGGAGGTAGCAGCTCCCATGAGTGAGGAGCAGCTGGTGGACAGCCTGATTGGGCTGCCCTGGGAGTTCATCATCAACAAGGATGCACGCCAGGAATGGGCTAGAATGGACCGACCCTTCAGGTCAGCCACAAGCGTTGCTGTTGCCACACCTCATATTGTTTGATCTGTGGCAGCTGCTTGCATGCAGCCTGTTGTTTGTTGCAGAACATGAGTGCATAAGCTGGTTGCAGCGTGCTGAGCATTGGTAGGCATTGGTACGGGCACAAGGCAGAAGTGCCAAGATGCTTGCAAGAGAGTGTGTGCGTGGTGCAGGCTGATGGTCATCAAACGGCTGCAGCGCATAGGTGAAGGTCAGTGGGAGATGGATGGTGGCACAGAGCAGCGGCTTAGTGAAGTCAGGTAGAGCTGCAATGTATGTGAAACATATTGTTGCTCTGCTGACTGTCTGTAGTCACACATATACTTGACACCTATCACAGCACAAGAAGACTGAACAGCAAGCACTTGCAGTCATCTTGCTGCTGTGGGTTGCCAGACCTGACAGTCCCTGACAGTAAGGCCTGATGTAGGGGTCTGGAGGTGTACCGCACCCTCCTGACAAGGGGTGGCCGCATTGTGTTTGAAGTTGCTGTTGACTACAGCCAGACGGCACACACCTGGAAGGAGATGCTGCGACTCTGGGTATGTGCTCTTCCTTCTCAAGCATGCTGGAAGGGTGCGTGGACACAGGCACATACTGCAGCTCATCTTGAGTACCGGCATTCAGCAACCGCTGCTCCCAAAATGTGATTCACAAGGAGCAAACATGCCTATACTAGTCATGGCCACAGTTGTTTGTGTCAATTCTCAGGCAAGCTTGTCCAACGTGCAGGTTATCACCTTGGACCACGAGAAGTATGAGCGTGAGCTGAACAACATTGCACAGGGGCACAGCAAGAGTGTGCAGGCCAGAGACAACATGAAGCTCAGGGTAATGGGTACAGCTGATGCTGCCAAGTGTGACCTCAGTGCGCGCCTGCCCAAGGTGTATGAGGCTCTCGGGGAAGAGACAGGTGCTCTAAAAACCACATGGGTTCTTTGCATCCCCACTCTCACTTATACACTAGTGCCATATTTGCCAGGACCTTATTGCACTTATCTACTAGGTCTGATCCCAGTAGACTGGCTCACATCATGCCTGTGTACACATTCATGTGACTGGCCAGTGCACACTTTGCCAGGGTGCTATGCAGATGGGCAAGAGGAGCGGCCACGAGCAGAGCCCCTGACAGATGTAGAGCTGCGCGAGCACTTCCCAGCTGCCAGCTCTTCCCAAGACACATACACCTTGCTCAAGTTTTACAATCTTTCCAAGGATCTGGTCAGGACTGTGCTCCAGGTGTGTTTGTGCCCTGTCCCATGCTTGTCAGGACCATGCTGCACAAAGCATTTGACATCTACGTTGCATTCTGCACTGTTTTATGCAGAACTACATTCCCCTTTTTGTTTTTACATTGCTACCACCAAGACAGCTGTCACCAGCTGTTGAATCTCAGCCTGTGTCATTGTTGAGCTGATAGACATCCCCCCACAGGACCACCTAGCCTGTGGTTTAAGCGTCTGCTTCACAAGCAGGCAGTCGGCGGTTCAAAACCCGGTTTTTTGGAACTGGGTTTATGAGCTGACGGCAGGTCAAGTAGGTACAAGCTCTGCCTGGAAATTAAACATATGTTGTGCAGCGGCCACCCTGGTCTCCAGTACCAGGGTTGCTCCGGGCTTGCACCCGGGAACGCCGACAGGGGTAAAAGTTTTTTTGTATAGCTGACAGACTGGAAGGATGCATGCCATTGTCACACAGCAAAGCCTTTCTGTTGCAAGCAGGATATGAATGATGCTGAGGTGGACTTCCCATTCCGAGTGTCACCATCTGAGCAGTACATCATTGAAAATGACCCTGACCCCCCTTCCTCCATTGTTCTGGTGGGGCGCAGCGGCACTGGCAAGACCACCTGTGCAGTCTTCAGGATGTGGGCTCGCTGGCTCACCTTCCATCATCACTCCACTGAACCCTTCCATCAGGTGTGGCAGCAGCAACCGTGCTCATGACGTTCTTGTCAACCAGGTTCCTCAACAGGCAGCTTTGCACGCTGAGAGTGCACAGCAGCGGCATCCCTTTGATAGAAGCAAGCAGGTTGTGAAGGCATTGAACAGCAAGAGATGATGCAGCATGCATACAGAACGCTTTGTATGCACTCTGGCTTTGACTCAAGTGTTCTGTGCCTCCTGTCAGCTTGCCAAGGTTTGTGTACGTTCAGCATTCAACAGTTGCTTCATGCCAGCTAGCCAGTGACATGGTGCTCATGTTTGCAGATTTTCCTGACAGCCAACCCCAAGCTGCGGTCCGAGGTGGCCAAGCAGTTTCACAGGCTACGTGCCGCCATATTGCGAGACTCAGAGGAGTCCAAGCGCCTTGAGGAGCTCTCCAAGCAGGACTACTCGTCACTCAAAGACATCCCCTCAGATGCATTCCCCTTGTTCTGGACCACCAAGCAGTACCTGAGAGCTGTTGATGCCACTTTGCCAGAGGCACCTCTGGGAGCTGGACCCTTCTTTCCCAGGTACCGCTTGCCTGCTGCTGCAGATACATCTGTGAAGAATTTCAATAGTCTCAAGGTCATCACCTGCTGGCATCAGAACTGCTGTTTTTTGTCAACCATCCTTCTGAAAGGCTGCTTTCCAACAGCAGCCTTTCCCAATCGAGCTGCTTTCTATCAGCAGCCTTTCCCAATAGGAGCCTTCTCAGAGAAAAAAGGTACAGCTTATCTGAGGCAATGCATGTGTTGCTCAGGCTGGATGGAGGGGCACTGAAGTATGCAGAGCATGCTCACAATGAGGAGATGGGAGGCATCGAGTCCATGATTGATCTGGACCCTGGCTTTGCTGAGGATGAGGACTATGAGGTAATGTGCTGATCTGCATCTTCATGTGACTGCGCAATTAAGGCTGTACAGCCAAGACGCATATGTTGTCAGCCTGTGATACATTTGCTGAATGTCTACGTTGCAATGCTGCTCGCTACTGTGAATGAGGGCTCGTTGTCTGCAAAACTTGATCTAGAACACATTGCTTCTGTGCAATGATGCAGAGCGATGATGAGCAGCTAGAGAAAGGCCACAGTGTCAATGGTAATCAGGAGGCTGACACTCCCACTGAAAAGAAGGGGGCATTGGGTCCGAAGCTGGAGGCAGACTATGACTTCTTTGTGGATGTCATGTGGGCCAACATCAGCACTAAAGAGGAGAAGCAGACCATGACCCCAGCCTTGGTCTACCAGGTACAACCAAGCAAACTGGCATGTACAAGTTGTGCCGTGATGCATCACTGTCATTGCCGTCACATCATTATGCTGCATCACTGTCACATCAGCTCAATGCCTCTGTGCTGACAGCCTGTGAGCCTCATGGATGCATGCTTTTCAATTTGCGAGAGTGAAGGCTATGTGTGTCTGCAACCCTTGGCATGCAGGAGATCTGCTCCTTCCTGAAGGGAAGTTCAGAGGCTATGGACAGCCCGGGTGGCAGGCTAACCCTGCAGGGCTACCTGGAAGTGGGCCGCAAGAGGGCGCCCAACTTCAATGCTGACACTCGGCGTGAGGTGTACCCCATCTTTGAGCGGTATGAGAGGGAGAAGCTCAGGCTCAACAGGCAAGCCCTCAGCCTTATATCAGCTCAGCACTCGCACACCCTCTTGACACTTGCAACTCAGACCCTGTCTGCGTCTTCAAAATGTGCCGTGCTGGTATGTGAGCCTCGTCCTATCGATCACACTTTCTTTGCCCTTGCAGGTATGATCACATGGATCTGCTGTTCCACATCTACCACAGCCTGAAGACCAACGGGTATCAGGGGGTGCCCATCCACAACATCACCAGGGATGAGGTGCAGGATTTCACTCAGGCTGAGCTCCTGGTGGACCTCAGGTACGTGGCTCACTTCTTGCTCAACATGCAGGCAGCAGGTATGTAACATCTGCTAGATTAGCGGGCAGGTGTTGCTGCTTAACAAAAGGTGAGCTGTTTCTGCTGCGCAGTTTCATTTGTGGTGCACTCAAGTGCCTGTGATGCATGATGTTTCTGGAATGCAAACCTTCTGGAGTCATCTTGAATCAGCTTCGTCGTGTTGATATGTGTAAGCATAGAGGGAAATATGCCAATACTCACAGCACTGTGCATACAGGACAATGTGTGATGCTAATGGACTGTTCTGCTGCGGCGACCCCTGTCAAACCATCGCCAGAGGCATCGTCTTCCGCTTTGCTGACATCTGTACCCTGTTCCATCATGAGTCTCAAAGAAGAAAGGTAACCCACCCAAGCTTTCTCATTGATACCTTCAACGCATCTGCATATGCACATACAACACATGCTTTACGTTCAGGGTGACAATTCATACACATTGCCTTGCAGATAGAGGTAGCTGAGTTGCTTTGTGCACCACGCACTTGCTCTGTGCTGGCTGCAACAGCAGAACATGTCATTTGGCATTGTTTTTCTTGGTTTCCTTGCAGGATGCTGGTGGGATTGCAGCAGCGACCATTGTGGGTGTGCCCAAGAAGCCACTTCATCTGCCCACCAACTACCGCACCCACAGCGGCATCCTGAATGCTGCTGCAGCCGTGGTGGATGTGCTCAGGCAGTACTTCCCCATGGTAACAAATACAAACCCTCAATTGCATTGGGAAGACCTGCTGCCAGCGTCATTGTACAAGGTTGGTTGGTGGTCAGAAGATTGGTACACAAGGCCACATCTCCATCTCTTGCACATCATCCATATGTGGAACTGCTCAGACACTCTCTCCTGCACTTGATGAACGGTCTTCACCAAATACAGTAAAGCATCCCTTGTCAGTGTATGATGCTGACATCACCTGCGGTCCTGTGTGCACTGCAGCACATTGACAATCTAGCACGTGAGAAGGCCTTCTTCAAGGGGCCTCCCCCTCTACTGCTGTCCTCTCTCAGTCCCGATGACCTCACCTTCCTTCTTCTTGGCTCTGATCCAAAGACCTCCCAAGTCGAGTTTGGAGCTCATCAGGTACTTCATGCAGTCAGCTAACTGCTGCTGCTGCTGTTATTGTTGCTGTTGCTGATTGTTGTTGAATGCTGTAGCTGACAGAAGTCTCACACATTGCAGCAGTCACAGCAACGGCCATCCATTCTGCACACAGCAGTGTGCAATCAGGTGTCTAAGCCTGGCATGATTATACTATGTGATGGTTCCGTGTTCACTCCTCCTCCAGCCCCTATGCTACATATCATAGCCTGTCTCTTTGGCATCAGGTGATTCTGGGGAGAACAGCAGATAGCTTAGACAGCTTACCACAGCACCTGCTGGACAGCAATGTCATCAAGATGACAGTTGCCCAGGCCAAGGGGCTGGAGTTTGATGATGTCTTCTTGTGGGACTTCTTCAACGGCAGCCCAGCCGAGTGGCGCCCTCTGAACAACTATGTGGCCCATCTGGCAGAGGTGGAGGAGACACAGGGGGCCAGGAAGCTGCCTGCTGGGACACCCCTTGTTGAAGTGAGCTTCACAACCTGTAGCTTGTGCAGCAGCAATTCGGCAACTGCAGTCAATAAAAGCTGCTGTGCCCCCTTCCTTTGCATTGTCTGTCTGCATTGGCACTGCTGCATACTCCGCACAAGTTTCCACTGCATCACTCGCCATTTGAGACTTGCTGTAGTCCATGACCACTCTTGTGTCTTGTGTACAGCAATACACGTGTGCTGGCAATGATCTTCTCTCTGCACAGCTGCCAGAAAATAGAAAAGAGGTCCATGCAGGTAGCCGACAAGCATCAGCAGAATGTGTTTTGTGCAGGTGGAGGTGGATCCAATTGACAAGGGGGCTCTCAGGGTTGCCAGGTCTGCAGACCAGCATGATGTGCTGCTCTGTGAAGAGCTGAAGTATCTGTACACAGCTTTGACACGGGCCAAAAACAATGTCATCATCTTTGACAGCAACACAGCCAAGCGTGCTCCTTTCTTCAACTATCTGAGGCGCTTGGGCATGGCTCAGTATGTCAGCAGGTAGCTCACCTAGTAGCTTGCTGAAGCAACTGACTTGAACATCCCAGATCACACCTCTTGTGCTACATGTAGACAAATCACATCTTGCAGACTGATAAACGCTTTGTGTCAGCGCTGTCAACCATGCGCATCCATGCAGGCCTGTTTCCTGGACCCTTAGCTACAGTCTCACACTTGCGGCTTGAATGATGTTGTGCAGGTCTGTGATGGAGGACCACACTGATGACAGCAGGTATGTGCTAACCCAAGGCAAGAACAGCAGCCAGGACTGGGTGGCGCGTGGCTACAACTTCATGGACAACCGCCTGTATGACCTGGCGGCCCACTGCTTCAAGGTTGCTGAGGACGCTGTGCGCTTCACTGTGGCAACCGCGTTTGGCAAGTACCTGGCCTTGAAGAGCAAGAAGAGCAATGTCACACCAACTGAGTCTATGCAGGAGACTTTCAAGGTGAGCTTGCTCATTCTTCAGGTTCTCTTGATTATCACTGAAGCTATGCCAAGCACAGCTCCATGCCATGACTTCCCTCATCCCACCCCACCCCCTCCTGCTGATGTCTGCATTTGCCCATGGTCACACGCAGTCTCCAGGTCTGCCGCTGCCTTTTCATACTGCAGCCCCGCTGTGAAGTGCTGGGTGCTGTGCAGATTGGGCATGACTTGCTGACTGCTGCTGGGCGTGCTGATGAGGCCACCTCAGCTGTGAAACTGACCGAGCGCAAGAACTGGCTAAACATTGCTGCCAAGATGTTCAGGGCCACCTCAGAAGGGAAACACATTGCTGCAAGGTATTGCTACTTCTCCTTGGTGTCATTGCACACAAGAGATCAGCACCTTTGTCGAGCAAAAACGCAGGAGCACTTGTATTGTGTCTCGATGTCAGGTCAAGAGCTTAGCCAGCCTAAATCAGGTTAATGGCAAGCAGGATTGCATATCAAGGTGCCAGACTCCTCAACGTGGTCCATGCAGCAGTGATGGCGTGCATCGGACAAGCAAAACCATGGATCCTGTTTTGGGCCCTCACAACCATCAATGCAGCTTGTGCTGTTTCTTCTCAGGCTGTTCAGAGAGCTTGGCAACTTCAAGGCTGCTGTGGCAATCTGCACACATCTGAACGACTTTGCTGCTGCTGCTGAGACCTGTGAAGAGGAGGCACACATGCTGGCTGCCAGAGAGCCAGCAAGGGCAGAGCAGAAGCTGCAGGAAGCCATCAGGCATCACAAGAAAGCCAAGCAACACTTGCAAGGCTTCCAGCTGCTCCAGAGGCATCCAACACTCTTCAAGAACATGCCGCCAGAAGTGAGTGCATGCTGCTGCATTGTCGCATAGTCTTGTTTCGCAAATTGCTTCTCTTTCAGAGACATCTGTTGCTGTGTCTGCACTCATCATTTGTTGTGAGCTATGTACTGAACCTGTACAGCTCGTGAGCAGAGGGCAAGTGACATGCTGTTGCTACCTGTGCGTAAGATCTGATGGAAAAGTTGTTAGGCTGCAGAAAGTGGATGAATTGGCAGAGATTGCCATGACAGCAGCACATCAGCAAGGTGAACATGAGAAGGCCATTGAGGCGGCACGCCTGATTAGGTGAGACATGCTTTGTCCTGGGTCTGCTCAAGGCCGTATTTTGCTGCATGTGTAGTCTATACAGCAATGTTTTGTACCCGGTATGGTACACATATCGCTTGTTAGCAGGATCGCTTCGCCAAATTTATCAAGTTGTCTGATAATGTTGCAGGAGTGCCTCTAGGCGTGAGGCCAAACTGCGCATTCACGGCTACTGGACGGAGCTCTCAGAGCAGATCCAGGTAGCCTCAGATCTTGCCTTCCTGGCATGAGGCCTTCGTGCTGAGTTTGCTCTCATTGTGATGATGGCCGACGCATCAACCATCAAGCCTGTTTGAGCAACTTACCATTCCACATAGCATCAATCTGCAGAAGCATTGGACCAAAGTTGTGTATTATTGCACTTGTTTTTGCAGGACAATAGCGTGGCTGCCACAATGCTAGCTGAGCATGGAGAGATGGAAGCAGCCATCAGGCGATTGATGAGGCCTGTGGATGAGGCTGCAGCACAGGGTGTGCGCCCCAGCCCCACCTGGGCAGACGAGGCCACTCTCAACCAACTGTACACCTACTGCATGAGTCTCAACCGGGACGAGGCCTCACTGCTGGTAAGCTGCAGCTTTACTGCTGGCCCATATCTGCTTGCGCTTGTAGCTGAACTAGCTGGTCATCTGTTTCCTCCCTGCTTGGGAATGCTGCAGCCTGAGTCATGATATCTTGTAATTCTGAGCAACTGGCATCATTTTGTCTGTGAGTGACAAATTCACAAGCAAAACACCAATGCATTAAAGTGACTTCATGAAACACATCTATAAGCATGATACCAGGTCATTCAACGGACTGGATCTGACTACAGATGTGGTTGCTGAGTGCAGATTACCAAGGTCGTTGACTCATATGATGGTAAGGACCCCTTCAAAGGGGATGGCTACATCGCCAAGGGCAGAGTTCTGAGCAAGCTGTTGGGGAAGCAACCAGATGTCACTAGGGAGATTGTCATTGAGCAGTTTGTGAAAGCCATGACAGCATACAGGTCCACAATCTTGCAATGCCTTCACCTGCCATGGTCATTGTTTGTGTTAGTTTTATGCCTTACTCAGTGTAAACAAGCCCTTTGTTGCATCCAAGATCACATGCTGTCCTGACACTCCGACACAGAACAACTGTCTTGCCCAGAGCTGCACTTGCCTTGCACTCAGCATGTCCTTCTAGCTCTTCTAAATATGCTTGTCCCATTGGCTCAAGGTGATGCTGTTCCTGAATCAGGGACAGGCATGCAATCAGTGGGTGTCGCTGCATTGCTGCCCTGGCTGCATGCATGGAGCTATACTCTGAAGAGGAATTAGACTTCCAATGGCCTGCCAAGAACAAGCTGGCAACAGCGAATGGTCACGACAATGGAGCTCAGAACTACCTGAGCTGGACGCATGAGTACAGCAGGGCTGCCCAGGTCAGTGCCACACTCCTCTGCACGTGCGCATCCCCCAAGATCTTGCTCTCCTGGGTTTGTGAATAGGGGGGCGCAGCGTTTGCTGCAGACTCTGGAGTGATTGACTGTGCATCAGCTTCTCTGCGTTGAAGTTGCTCCCATGCTTTACCAGAGTGTTGACAAGCACTGGACTGCACTGTATGGAGCTTGCTGTGCACACATGTTGTTATAGTTGCAGGCTGGTTTGTGCGTGTGACACTAGGAAGTGTGTCATTGTGTTCCACAAGTAGGATCGTGAAGTGTGCATGTGTAGGTGAGGATGGAGGCTTTAGCACCATGGGGCCTACACAGCAAGGCAGACATACACAGGGAGGCTTTGCTGGACTTGGAGGACTACTTTGCTGTGAAGGGGTTGATGTCAGGCTCTGACAAAGTGTCCTACAAGCAACACAACAACATCATTTCTGAGGCCGTCAAGGATCTGGATGACCACTACCATTTCCTCCCAGGTCTGGCTGATCAACACATCCTGCAATCAAAGTGTTCGCCAACTCCCAGCGTGTGGTGCACAGTAGAAAATGCTGCTGTGTTTGGCTTGCTTTGATGAGCTGTAGTGCAGACACGTACACCTGAGCAGTGTGCCTTTCAGCCAGATGTGGCGCACTGTTGTGTCACTTCATGCAGCACATCCGCATTGCCTCTGCTACACAAGACACCATAAAGCACTTGAGCCATTGCAAGGCCTGTGATGTAGCTGCTGACTTGCAGGAGTATCAGCCTCAGGGACAGTGAATGCTCATCTACAGCAACCTGACTTGGCACCCAGCTCCACTGTTGAGCTTGCCAGGTCTGCTGCTGTGACAGCAGTCGCCAAGGTGTTGATGCAGATGGTGCTGCCTGTACTGCTGAAGATGAGCAAAGCAGCAGTCAGGAAGACTCTGCAGGACAAGCAGGTCGGCATTGCACTATTTTGTGTCAAACAGCAGTCAAGTATGTATAGCATCAACTCTTTCTTGTGTCAGGCTATATGATTGCATTATGCTCTTGTGCAAGCTGCAAAGCAAGCTTTGTGGTGTGCAGGCAAAGACAAGCAGGAGCTTGGCTGTGTCAGCTAGCTCTGTACAGGATGCAATTAATCATATCGGGCAGGTGAGTTCACAACTCTTTGCATCAAGATTGCATGTTACAGGCGTGCACTCTACCGGGTCTGTGCTGCCTATGTCATACAGCAACTATACATGCCTTGCCAGTCTGATGCATGGCAAACGCAGAGCATGCAGCATTTTCTTTGACTGCTCTGCTCTGAATTTCATCACTGCTTAGGCGTCCAGCAGTTGTGTATCGTGTCATGCTGCATGCAGGCCATGCAGCTGGTTGAGTTGACCAGCAAGATGCACAGAGCCTGCCAGCAGTTCAAGATGACCATCATCAACTCAGCAGAGCTGGGCATCAAGCCTACAGACTTCCAGCAGCTGCGCCTCATCCTGTGTGCCAACATTGCCCAGCAGCTGCTGCAATTCTCATCAGTCACTGATCTGCACCAAAAGCTGACTGGCCCATTCCGACAGGTCGCTGCAGTTGCTGGTTTCAGGTAATGTTGCAGCTTCAGCAACTGCCCAGCTGTAGTAACGATTGTATGCTTGACAGCACGCGCAAACTACGTATCTGAGGCATTGCACACTTCTTTGGCTTGTACAGACTGCCCAGCTTTCAGGGTTGTTTATGTTTGTGAACTCAGTGATCAGCAGCAAACTGTACCTGGCATGCAGGTTGAATGGGGAGCGTGGGCAAGTGGCCCTGCCAGATGTGGCTTTAGACATGCTGACTCAAGCTGTTGTTGAGAAGGGTGAAGGCCCGGCTGTAATCAGGCTTCAGAACCGCAATGCAGGCTTTGTAGCCTGGTTCTGCCTGCCAGTCCTCCTGCAGAACGTCAACCAATTCAGGCGTGCGGCAGCTGAGCTCACCGTGAGCAAGTAAGTCATTGGCAACCCCACATAAAAGCATCTGGCCCTGTGTTTTCAAAGAAAGAGGACTTAGTTGCCTGGACCGCAAGATGTCTGCAAAGACATGAATTGAATGTTCTTGTTTGCATCACCAGCAAGATTTCAGTGTGATAACTTACCTGGCAGTGCCTTTAGTCATGAACTTGTCATGACCACAGTACTAATGTGGAAGCTTGTGTTTTGATCTCCAATTCTGCTCTGCAGGCCCGTGAGGAAGATGCCCAAAGACAGCTTGCTGAACATAAACAAGATGTACAAGTTGGACTTTGACTTACTCAGGCAGGCTTCACAAGTAAGCCTCATCATTCTGACCACTTTTGGGTGCTTGTGCACTTTTTGAGGCTTGTGGACTGTGTGAACCTGTGGCACAGCACAGCATGGAGGCAAAATTGGCCCCTCAGTTTGCAGATCTTGTTTGGTGTACAGGCATTTGCGTCAGATGACCCAGAGTATGCATGCCATGCCCTGCTCTTCTTCATGGAGCGATCTGCAGTCCTTGATGTCAAGCCTGATCAAGAGCCAAGCCATGCTCTTCCACTGGAGGTGAGTCCAATCAATTTGAACTTCAGGAAACAGCTGCAATGCAAGTGCTGTGACAGTGGAGCAATGGGTGCGCAGTGCACTTGAGGTGTCAAGAGTGGGCTTGGCATGGCCAATACAACAGGTGTCTGGACATTCATGCTTAGAGTGCATCGCTGGTGTGTCACAAGTAGAAACAACAAACTGGCAGTATCACCACCAAATAAAAGTGCATGCTTGCCATTGAAAGGCAAGTGATTGTTGCAGTAGTGTACCTTATCTCAATCAGTGACTGTGAATTGCCTTCAACATTGATTTGCCATGCAGGCTTATCTCCACCTGATAGAGACTGTCAGCGCTGTGACGCTGTTGAGCCTGGGGGCGTTCACTTTCCTGCCAGATTCGTACGTGGACTGCTTGGTAAGCATCACTATGCCCATTGCTGGAGGTGCTGTAGCAAGGCAAGCATGTGCATCTCTGTCAAGGGGATGATCTGATTGAAGATAGAACTTCACACGCACTGCACTGCCTGCCTTTGAGCACTTTGCACACATGCATGTGCTGGATGCACAAACTAAGTAGTGCTAGATACTCTGTCATGAGGTTCACATATGTCCTTCAGCTGACACTGTAACACATCCTGTCTGAGCGTGCAGCTAGCTCCAGTGTCCCTGACCATCTTGTCTGTAATCCATAAATTCAGGAATGGAGCCCTCTGATGGGACAGGCAGGCAGCAGGGGCAGAGTCAACCAGGAAGGCAGGCGTGTTGCTGCTTTGAAAAGGTTGCAATACAAAAGTGATGGTGTGCCTAGTGCACTCAAACTCCTCACTCGGGCTGTGCGTTTGCTGCACCACCTCATGAAGACCATCGTTGCTGACAAGACTACCTTCCAGAGCAGGAGTCTGCTGGTCATGAGCGTTGGTCCACTTCCAGGTGCAGAGGCAGCTAGCCTGTCTATCCTGTTGACACTGGCAGGATGGGCAATGTACACGCGCATGCTTGGTGGTACACTACACACTGGACTTTGGCCTGCCTGCCTGATATGAACCTGCCAGCACCTCAGTTCATGGAGTCACAACATGACATTTGTAGACACTATGCCATTTGCATGACAGCAGTCATCTTGACCATGTTCAGGCAAAGTTGGGGCTGATGATCAGTATGATCAGGAGGGCGCTGCTGCCCGCATGGCTATTCTGGCTGTCACCCTACTGACTGCATTCGCCATCAACGCCTCACCTGATACGGATGTCAAAGAGCTCATTAGAGCAACCTGGAGGGTGAGCTGTACTTGGCATCAACTCTTGCAGTGTCAAACTAACACAGAAATGATTTTGTTTTTGGGGAAGAGCACAAGGTTCTACTGTTGTTTCCCACGAATCAAATATCTAGAGCCCAGGATGAATGGCCCATATTGGTCATGCCATATCATTCATGTCATGATCACCATATCTACTCAGTGTCTTCTCATCAGGCAAACAACAGAATGATGCGCCTGGCATGATGAAGTTCTGGACAGAATCGCAGCTGCATATGTGGGTTGACTGACTTCTGCAAGTTCACAGGTGGTGCATATGGCGGAGGGGTGCATACAGGATGCCAGCGTGCTGGAAGCATTGCAGGTTTGCCGCCGGGCAGCAAAGGTTGGTGAGATGCTGCCAGCTTTGCAGCAAGTCAGCTACAGGCTCAGCTCAGGTGGGAAGCAGGCCACGGGCAGTGCCAACGCTTGCATGCTTTGGCACCTTACCTGCTGTTACCTGCCTCCGTATGTTTGCTTTGGTGAAGGGGCACAGTCAGCCTCTTTGATACAAGCTGATGCTCAAATTCAGATCAAATTATGCATGATACTGCTTGGTTGCCTTGGACTGGAACAGGTTCAAATCAATCAGTCAATGTAACAAAATGCAAATTGGTACTCAGACGAAATAACGCATGATAGTCGACTGCCTTTGTCTTAAGCAAGGTCAAATGTCTTAAGCAAGGTCAAATGAACCACTCAATGTGACAAATCTCTTGTGTGCTCAGGTTTAACTGAAGTCAGCGTTGACAGGCAGGTGCCCTTTGACAGGCTGCCCACGCCAGCTCCTGGTCTCAAAACAGCAGACCCCGAGGTCAGGGCTCTGCTCGCATTGGCTAATGCCACATGTATCCCTTACACAGCAGACAAGCTGAAAGCTCCCACGGGGGACTTTAGGTATGTTCAGGCCGTACAATTTCTGACCTAGTCTGCATGAAGACCACTTTTTACAGGTCACGAAGTGAATGCAGCATTTGTTGAGAAGCACAGGCATCATGGCCACGCACAGTAGCATTGTCATCAGGGAGCAAATAGCAAGGGTCTGATGACTTGAGTGGCATGCCAATGTGGAGCCGCTCAGTGTGACCTGCACAAGCTGATACAACCTGTGTTGTCACTGCAGGAAACTGCTGCTAATGCCAGATGAGAAGGAGGTGGCTTCGTTCACAGCAAGTACAGACACTGGTGCCAAGCTGGCAGCCGCTGCTCTGTTCATTCAGGAAGAGTGGAGGGCCTACCGCCACCGCCAGCTTGTTGCGGTAGGCAAACCCACATTTGTCTATCACCTATTCACCAGCTTCACCTCGAAGCTTGTGCTGAAAATTGACCACACACAGACACACTGTCTTACACACGCTCTGCTGGCAGCTTCTGCTGAGAAGATGCTTGCCATGTACCAAAGTACATACACATGGATTACAGGCAAAAAGACGCTGGTTACGTGCGAGTCGCCTTTGGAGGGAGAAGTTCCACAGTTGGACGTTGAGCATCCGGGCAAAGAAGCGGTTGCAAAAGGAAGCAGAAGCTGTGGCGGCCTTAGAGGAGCGGCGCAAGCAGTATCAGGCCAATGCCCAGCAGCGCCTGGCTTGGGTGGAGGAGGGGCTCAGCCAGCGCCTCATTGAGGATAGCACCTGCCCAGTCTGCCGTTCAGATGCAGGTCAGCTTCATCAGCCATGCTGCCTGCCTCACTTGACTTTGCGTGCTCAAACTCAGCCTGTTTATGATTGTCTGCGGCACTGCTTCTTCGGCGCTGAGATGCAGACATGGCATGATTGTAACTCATGCAGATAAGTCATCTTTGAGGCATATGCTGTCCAGCCATGATTCTGTCCCATGACGTGAAGCCATTCCTCTCAGGTGGCTGTTGACTGTGGCAGTGTCTTGTCATGGCGCACTTGATTGTTGACATGACTGTGCAGGCAAGAAGGCAGCAGCAGCCAAGCGGGCAGCTGAGAGGCGCCTGGCTGAGGGCAGTGATGCTGAAGATGAGGATGAGGAAGATGAAGATGATGAAGAGCAGTCTGGCAACAACCCCTTTGCTTCTCTAGCTGGCTTGCAGAAGGCAGCCAGTGCTGCACCCTTTGTTCCGCATACGTGAGTCTCATGTGCATCTTGACTGCTGCTGCTCTGTTGCTGATGAATTGTGTCAAGCTTCTGCCTATAATGTGCAAGGATGGCTTGTATCTCAGATACAAACCATGCGTATCAAGACCACACAAAAAATTTTGAGGCAGGCTGAGCAGTGTACATGTGCTGTCCTTACATCCCTCTTTACACTCTATTGCTGATTTCAGGCAAAGAGAGTATCATGAGGCCAGCCTGACAGCATTCCAGGCATACAAGCACTTCTACACTGATCATGTGGTGCCGCTGCTGGCAGAGCAGAAAGATGTAGAAGCTGCCTTGCAGAAGATGGAGCCCAAGGCAGCCCAGGATGCAGAGGTACGACACCCTCCCTGCCCAGCGCTGGTTACTGTCAACAGTCGGCATTGCTGCTGCACTCTTTGTGGCAGCAAGGCCTTGCCTTGGGCACATACAACCTTTTGCTTTCCTATTCGTGCTCAGCTTAGGTTTTGAGCTTTGTACTTGTGTTTGTGCCTGCATGTACTCATACAACAGATCCTCGAGTTTGGGCAGCAGAGCTTCATAAGCCTGCATGGCGAGTCGCGCATGCGCTCAAAGCCAAGCTGTTACACTATGGACAAGCTGAGCGTGACAGACATGTACAAAGTGCAGGTGGCAAACAAGCTGCACGGCCAGCGCTTCCGGCTGCAGGAGTGTGTGACAAAGGTGCAGGAGTGCATGAACAGTCTGGAGAAGGAGCATGCCTGGGAGGACCACACCACTCATCTTGCCAGCCTTCTAGACCAAATGCGCACTCTTGTCCAGGCAAGCTAACGCTGCTGCTCATGGCATGGCCAAAGCAAAGCCTTCTTTCAGCATCATAATGTGATCTAGCAGCAGCAGCTCTAGGCTGCCATCTGGCTGACGTCGTCAGATACTCAGTCACAAGTCTGTGCGTGCTGCTGATGCCTTGGCAACTGCAGTGTGGTGGGTTTACAGTGACTGGAAGACAGTGGGCTATGATGTCTGTTGCAGGAGACAAACAAGTGGCTGCAAGCAGATGAGGCCAAAGAGGTGGTGCCTGACAGTAGTGTGCAGGCTGACACACCTCAGAAGCATGTGCGCGCTTCAAGGGGTGATGCCAAGCCAGATGCTACCCGGGGCAGCCCTGCCAAGGAGCAAGCAGCTGACGTACTTGAACACAGCTGGGATGCGGAAGAAGATGACATCTTGGGCGATGATGACTTCACTCTTGTTGTCAAGAAAAAGAAGAAGAGAGGTGCAGGGAAGGGCCCAGCCAGAAGGCGTCTTTGAGTCGGGCAGCCGGATTAGCCCGCTACAAGCTGGTACTTGAATGTTCAGCATATGTTTTCACAAGCACAACGCATGATCCAAGGTGAAAATGAATACAGGAACAGAATGAATAGTGCGAGAGGCGAGCAAACGCCTGTGAAACAAGAGCAGCTTTGCTTCAGCAAGCATATGGCAGAGCAAGCAAATACTTGCAACCTGCAGGTCTTGTGTGTTTGGTGTCTCAAGAAGCAAATTTTCCTGTGCTACCCATATGTTGGTGCAACAGCACATTCTGTTTACAGCTTGCCACAGTTGCAAATACGATACATGACTTATTAAGTCTCCTGCTTGTAACAGCCCTGGATACACGTTACACAGTATTGTGATGGACTCAGCGTAGCATAGCACCACTGACTCACACGCTTAGCTGGTGGTTGCTATAGCCTTGAGACAGGATACCTATACAGCTCGGTTTGACACAGGTACCGTAGACCACATAGTCCATATAAAAATATAACCCCTACCGTTGTACTACATGTAATGCCTGTGTCAACCTGTCTGATGCCCACAGCCTTCAAGTTCAACTGCAATCAATGACTCATCCAAAAGCAGTTGTGTGCATCTTAATATAACAAAGTTTGACGCACCCTTGCATACCTGTTACAGGCATGTGCAGCACAGACCAACTCATTGCAGCTGTTGCAAATTGCAAACTGCCAGAGCAGAAACTAATGAACATCCTCTGTCAACCATTGTGACTACTATGGTGTTGCATGCATAGCATGACAATTGAAGAACAAGCAAGCAGTCTGTGACAGTCACTGTCACTGAGTGACTGTCACAAGTCACATATCTAAGGTAGCAAATGACACTGCTATCTCGAATAGCTGAGCAAACAGGCTTGAACACCTTATGTAACAGTGCTGAAGTTAAAAGGCGCATTGCTAGTGTGTCTGGATGCTCATTTCCCGCACTATTACATCATACCTGTTGCACATCAGGCAACTCACACAGATATATGGAAACTGACAGGTTTTGACCTGCAATTGCCAGGTTGACTGTGCTACATGTCAAGCCCCAGCTTGTAAGTTTTAGCTGAGGTAAGCAACTTCACTGTCTGGTGATACACAAATTGTCACGGGTATGATGACAACCCAGATGATGGTCACTTCAGGCCGTCACAAAACACAGAACCTGTTGTACAGACAGGTTGGCAAGATAAGGCATCCAGCCTGTTTACTCAAAGTAATGTACATCATACAGGTAGCCCAAAAATGCAATTCAGCGAGTTCGTCTCAAATATCTTAGACGATCTGCAGCCGCCGCCAGGACTCTGGAGCTCAGTTGACCTGTGCCTGCTGATGCTGTGGACATGGCTCGTGCCCAATGCTCAGCTTCGCTGGCATCTGCACTCGGCAGAGGAGCCAACAGCACAGGCGGCCGCCGATCTGGTTCAAGATCTGCCACTGCAGCTTGCAGCTCGGCTGACCTTTGTATCAAATGCCAGTCATCAGCGCTCTCCCCACTCACTGTACACAATCCCAAGGCAACATCAGCTGGTGCACCTTAGCTGAGCACAATATACACAGGTTTGTGGCACAGCATCTGGCGGACTGAGACACATGCTGCGTTGTGTATGCTGTACTAGCAATGGCATGGAAACAGTTGAAGGCTTCAATGGCTGTACTGCTAACACCACCAGACACAGAGTGGGTTGGCTTGTACAGAGATGCCTTACCATCTGGTAGCATGGACATGTCCATGCAGCTTTCTGCCATGCCAGCTGCAAAGACGCTGGCAGTCACAGAAGCACTTGCGGCTCCAGCTGCCGGAGTGTGGCCAGGCTCTCTCAAGACTGATGCACATAGCCCTGCCATGTCGCAGACGAGTCAAATCGATGCTTCACAGTCGCCAGGCATATCTCCAAGTCAGGCTCACCAACATAGCTTTGAGAGCAATATGAAGCAGAGACTTTGGAGTAACAGAAGACTGAGTGGCTTGCATGTGACTGCCATGTATAGATGGCAACCTGATATACAGCATCTGGGATGTGTCAATGTGCCACCTAGGCTGACTACTACCGAGTGCAGTGCTGTCAGGCATCTAAAATTGATCCAGCACAGCAGCCAAGAAACTCACTTTCCAGCTTGGCAAAGACACTGAGGTCTGGTGCCACTTTGTGGATGGAGGGGCCTGCTGTGTGAGCCAGCAATGCTCCCACATTCCGGCTGAGCAGGTGCAGAGCATTCCTCAGCTCAGGGTCTTGCTGTCCCTTTCCCACTCTCACTGTGTTGCCACCTGCTGCATTGCCCCTGCAGACAGCACGGCGGTACATGTGCCTGTGCTCCACCATCCACCATGAGCATGCAGTTGCTGCTCATGCATGCCAGCTTTCAGGACTTTGCTGGAAACATTGCTGACCACAACAGGTGACGCACAGCATGCAAAGGTTGTGTCAGGCCATATTCACAATTGTATAGCTGACTTGCCCTCTCCAAGCATTGTTTGGGAGGCTTGACAGACAGATGTGTTCTTTGTCCTGGGCATCACATACATATAGTTGTCATTACAACATTGCAGGCAGCTCTGGTGTTTGTATGCAGGGTGTGAACCTGGCAAGCATGACTGATGACTGATTTACTGAGTCTCACCAGATGGTGCTGTTGGTCAGGGATGTGAGTGACACTGTGGGCTGAGGCGCCGTACGCCTGCGATCATCATGTTTGATGTAAACATGAAATATACATACCAAAAGCAGCAGGAACTGAACGCAATGAACACCGGCTGTTGTCAAGTAGCATCAGATAGCACTGCTTGCTGCCTGATTGCAGGTGGGCACTTATGCTGATCAAAGGTGACCGTAACAGCCTGGTAGCAAATGCATTGTCACATTGTGTGTCATCAGCCTCTGCTGACATTTCAAGCTTGTTGAGAAGCAAGGATGCCAGCAACAGCAGTGCTTACTCTGCCAGGAGCGTGGTTGGGCAGGCCGGTACAGTCTGCAGATGCAGCCTGAGCATGTGAGAGGGGCCAGCTGGCAGTTGGTCCCAGAAGGAGCGCGGGGACCACAGCAGTGAGGTAGAGCTAAAGGAGCCAATCATGTACAGCGAGGGGCCATCCAGATAGTGGGCCACCAAGCAAGATAGAGTGGCAAAATACCCCAAAGCTGTTCCTAGTGCCTACAAATGCAGATCACATTGAAGTGTTTGCAAAAGAGGGTCCATAGAACCAGAGGCTGCGTTCAGCATGTGGGATGTGGCCTGTGGAACAAAAGCCATGCACACAGCATATGCAACACATCCAGTATGCTTGCCCAGGACTAGAGTGTGTCAAGCAAACAGTAACAAGTGGCATAAATGGTACATGCTCAATGTCAACAGTCAATTTTGTTTTGCACACCAACCTGGGCTTGCTGTTGACCATCTACGGTGGGCTTCAGGTCTTCAGGCAGGCGCAGACCCATCAGCGTCACACAAGCACCTGGCGTGCGAGGACTGGCACCTCGTCGGAAGCCTGCCAGGTTGAGGGGCAGTATCTGTAGCAGCTTGGACATCCTGCAATGTTGCAGCAGCTCCTGTCACTCACAGCAAGAAGCAATTATCATTGTGAAGATCTGGATGTCAGGCTCTGATCAGCGCATGCATAACTGTTACCTTTGCTGCTGTTCCACGTACAGCTCTTCTGAGTGCATGCTCAGTAGAAGCTGGTTGGACCGCATTGCATCGGGCATCACATGCACCAGCAGCTCTGTTCGCTTGGCAGCGAGCTGCAGCAACACTTGTGGAGTGAGCTGAGTGCTGTCAAACTGGTAGCCAACAAGCAACAGCATGGCCTTGTAACAAATTCAACCTGCTTTGAAGCTGCTTCCAGCTGCTCGGCACGCACTCTGTTGCTCTCTTTGACAGCGCTGATCTGTGCATGAACTGCATAGCGGGAGAGTTTCGTTGCCAATGGAGAGAGCAGGGCAGGGCAAGACAGAATAGGTGTATGTGCCTTGGTGATCAACAGCGCTCAAGTGAAAAGTTACCTTCAGCGAGCTGGTCACCCACAGCAGAAGCCCGGAGAGTCACTGCTTTCAGCGACTGTAACCGTTGACCCAGCTGCGACTGCTGCTCGCTCACAGCTGTCTGCGACATGCTCATACAACTCTGTTGCGAACTTGCAGAGAATAACAGTACACAACCCAGATGAGACAAGAAAGCTGTCTGACCTTGCAAGGCAAAGCATTTTCCAGCTTTTGCCGCAGCAACGCACGCTTCAGTGTTATCTGTTTCAAGTATCGTTTGACGTCTGCCAAGAGCTTGTCATTGACGCAGGTTGGGCAATAGCAGTGCTTGCAGTTACTGTTGCACACCATGCACCCTTGCAGCTCGGTCTCCATGCTGTCAGCATGAAAGCAAGGTCGCGTTTTCGGGTTTTCGGGTGACGAGGTGTATTAGGGTGTGCTGCCTGCCGCCTGCCTTGGCTGGGCATGTAACGACCATCACGGCGCTCATAGGGAGCGCTCAGGCGTTATTTTCTGATCCCCAACCCGGAAAACCCGGGTATGGGCCCGGGATGGAAGCCATACCTGCCTCAGCAGTCATAGATTACCCC
>JAABUP010002210.1_pt1 | contig 38511 bp, 51 predicted proteins | sample 5559201 | NCBI WGS metagenome assembly JAABUP01 (sample SAMN10711887, study PRJNA513373) | rock metagenome | isolation source: Antarctica rocks | place: Antarctica | reverse complement strand
TGAGTGAGTGAGTGAGTGAGTGAGTGAGTGAGTGAGTGAGTGAGTGAGTGAGTGAGTGAGTGAGTGAGTGAGTGAGTGAGTGAGTGAGTGAGTGAGTGAGTGGGTGCGTGAGTGAGTGGGTGGGTGGGTGGGTGGGTGGGTGGGTGAGCAAGCGAGTGAGTGAGTGCGCTGTGAGTACATACACAGCATGCTTGGGTATGCAAATGTTTCACAGAGCACATGTAACCACACAGTGACCAGTATGCATGCAGACTTTCACCAGGGCACGACTGTTTTCAGACATCTTCTGTAGCCTCAACAATGGCCTCCCTAGTTGGCATCAAGTGCTCTATGAGATACCTTTTGTTGGCCCATTCAATTTGCAGGCGAGAATTGAGCAGAAGCTGACCTTACCCTATGCTGCAGTCTGCTCTGTGTGAATTCATTCGAATGCAAGCAAGATACATCTGCTTGCTTGTGCAGTTCTGTCTATTGTTGCCATTGGCCCGAGGCAGGCAGGATGCCTTGGTCCTGTAGAATGCGTCAGCAAGGACTGTCTGCAGAATTATCACAGAGTGTGACGCATTTGTGACCTGCAGCAAGTACCTCCAGCTGTCAATGTCACAGTGTGCCCGTCATACAACAGGGAGCTGTAACCCAGTCATAGGAATCAATGACAGTTGCTGTAGCTGAGTCAGCAGTAATGCAAGCATCTGTGCATTGCTGGCCAATTGGTTGTGTGAGAAGAAACTGAGCCTCAGCAATCAACAAAGGCTGGAGCTTTAGAACAGGTGATGTGAAATGGTGTGCATGCGTCATTCATAGCAGATGTAAGCAGGCAGTGTAAGTGAAACTTGTAAGCTTAGGCTGCCATCCCAACTGAAAAGATTATACAGGTATACACGTAGTATGACATATGCAGTTGTCTACATATATGCCAGCCCCACCAAGCTCATCATGCGGGCCTAAGACAATCATCAAACTTCAGCTGGAAATCTGCAACAAATGTGCAACAAGTCAAGGCAGTCCAAGACAATACGCAAGGCCCGTTGTCAATCCTCTTGAGCAAACTTTTCTGTGTCCAGCGCTAAATAGACTAACAGGATGTGCTCTCAGTGGCTGGGTGGCAGAGATGATGTTACAGGTGTAATTGTGTGGCCTCAAGCCAGAGCGTATATGTGCAACAAGCCAAGGCAATCCAGGACAAGTCAAAAGACCCTCAACAGATCCTCGTGAGCAAACAATAAGCATGGTGTCTGTGTCCGACATGAACAGCCTGGCATAATGTGCCCTCACTGGCTGAATGGCAGAACATTCAGATACTCATGTGCATCTCATGACCAACAGCATGAACACTACAGCAGGTGCACACCTGAATTGCCCTGCCTAGATGATCAACACCTGAAAGGCATCCCACAGCCACTGGCAAGCCATGAGAACCAAGCCTGGACTGCATGGAGCGCCGCCCAGAAACAGGCAAACCATAGCATTGCCTAGCTGAGTTGATGGACCTAAATACTGATCACAAGGTGTAGATCAGTATACTACGTACACCCACAGAAGCGCAGCACAAGGACAATATAGGCCATAATTGGCTGAACCCTGCAAATGGCTGTCCAAGCCCCGGGGGGCCTCAAAACCACACCAATGTTTTTTGATGTCCTGGAATTGATTCAATGATAGGCACCTAATGTCCTAGGGACCTCGAGGTGAGCTCATAACCACATCAGGCATGTGCAGGGTGCAGGGTATCAGCAACAACAAACGCGCGATGCTGGAAAGTACCAACCATCTTGTCCCATAAGTCTGGGTGAAAAAGTTAGCCATGTTCCAAGCCATGTAGCACTGCAGCAAGGTTGGTACAGCCATGTAGCAAAGCCATGTGGCAATGCAGCTGCAGCAAGCTTGTTCCAAAACTTTAAGGTTTGCTCCCACCTAAAGCAACGTTGAAGACTTTAGACCAAGTCAGATGGCAACAGGGCTTGAATGCTTGACACCACAAATGATCCACAGGTACATATTATACTTCATGTACAGCTAGTGTAAGCCAGACTGCGCCTGATTCAAGCTAGCAGCAATCACAGCTGGGCTGATCATAATTATAATGCGCACCCGGCCATGCATCCCCAAGGCCAGACTTCACACTCAAGATGTACAGCAAAATTGAGGATGCTTTGGAACATTCTCAATTTGCAATGAAATGTGTTACCGCACTGCAGATGGGCATGCCTTTACTGTACCACCCCCCAAGCTTGCAGTCGCTCTTAAGAGCTTGCAGCCTTGGCGTGTAGAGCTGCAAATTGCAGCCTGCAATGTAATGAGCATGACCAGAGAATGAACATGTAGCCCAAAATAATGAAAGGCGCACACTTGATGTCACGGCCACTGCATATGAAATATGGGCCCCTGGATAGGTGTGCACCTGATCATCAATCATTGATCAATCAGTCATGATATAATTGACTGAACCTCTTCTTTGGAAGAGACCAGAAAGGGTGGCACTCATGAGGGCACCCCTGCCGTAGGCCCATGGCCCATAGTCGTTTAACCCTCGCCAGAAAAGCCACTGACAGCAGACAGCCGTGACCATATGCTTATGCATAAAGAGACTGAAGAAGAAGAAGAAAAAGAAGAAGATGGATTTTACAAGTTTCTGCCAGCCAACACAGCCGATCGCTTGTGCCAATCATGGCAATCATGTTCAAATCACTAGACAGTCTACTACGTATTGGAAAACCCCGATATGATCAGGCTGTGCGAAAAATGACCTCATAGACATGCATAGAGCTGCATAGCATCAAAGACACCCAGCCTCTGCCAGAGCAGGGCGATGATGACGTCTAGCGGCTAGACTCTAGCCCCTTGCCCGTGACCGTCCTAGTCATCGTATGACATCCTCACTTTTGAATCTGGTCAAAGCTGCGTAGTACTTTATCGTTCACGGCAATCGTACAGCGCCCGCTTTTGCCCAAAAAGCCAGCGGTCAAACCTGTGCAGCACCTTGCGCAAAACATATATTGCTTTGCTCGCTGCTGTACATTGTACTAGAGGCTCTCAACAATGAAGGTGAGCCTGTCGAGCTATGCAGTCGTTGTCACTCCGAGGCTCTCACTGTCAGCGCTGAGACAAGGGCATCACCCACACTTCTGCCCGGGGTACTGTGCACTAATATTCGTGAGTACTTGCAAAACACTCTTGCTTGCTGCAGATCGCAGCGTGGACCATTGTAACAGTCGCGGCTTCCGTGTTGCTGTCCTCAGTGGCTGTGCAAGCCTCAAACTACACTGATGTGGACATTCTCAACTTTGCCTTGAACCTTGAGGTGCGCCGGTCTGCCATTTGTTGTTGACTGTTGTGTACGTGTTACGTTGGCTTGCAAGCATCATGATGCAAGCTCAGAAGTAGAGGCAGGGCTTCTGCACAAGTGGCCCATCAATATTCCATACTTGGCAGGCAAGCGGGTCGACCATGTATGCTCCTGCAGTGTCTGGAGGCCGACTTTTACTCATGGGTTGCTTACGGCGTGGGTATTGCCACGGTTGACGCAACTCTGGTTGGTACGCTTCTCTCTTTTCACAAAATGTTTCGCTGATTTGTAATGGCAAAATTCCCCCAAAAAAGACGGCCAACATTATGTATGCACGGATCGCAGGTAGCAGCAACTTGACCTCCACAGCTTCTGGTGGTCAGTCAGGCTCCTTCACAGACACCACGGCACTCGCCATCGCCACAGAGATCGCTGAAAACGAGATCTCTCACGTCCGATATCTTCGAACAGCTCTCGGATCAGCTGCGGTGACATTCTCTTCACACGTTCCAGCTTGAATGTTGTGATGCCTTTACACTGCCGCCTTAGGGCTGGTAAGCAAACCCCATGTATTGCCTGCAGGTTCCTTGCCCTTCATTGTCTCTTAGTCCAGAGACTTTCACTGCTGCTGCAAATGCCGCTGTTGGTGTAGCAGTCAGTGGAGCAACTTTGACTGGCTACACCTCTACTGATGCTGCCTTCAACCCCTACACTACTGCTGACCTCTTCTATTTGGGAGCTTTCATCTTCGAGGATGTTGGTGTCACCGCATATAAGGGAGCTGTTGCTAACTTGCAGGTCGGTAGCTCAGGTCACAAGAACCCAGAGCGTATTGTTGTACTGTTTACAAAACAAATCTCAAGTATCAAATCTAAATGAAGCTAATGAAAGATGTGTTTAGTACTTGTACTCACTCATGCTTGTCTGTGCAGAACTCCACATATGCAGCCATTGCAGCAGGAATTATGGCAGTGGAGGCTGGTCACGCTGCCATCATCCGCAACCAACTATATAATGTAAGATTGTTTTATCAAAATGTGCAAATGGCATTACATGACAGTTTGTCAAGCATGACCAAGCAAATAGAGATGCGCAAGACAGACTGCTTTGGAAAGACAAGACTTGTCTCGCACGTACCTAGCTCATCATGAGCTGGAAAGCGTTTAAATTGTTATTTATTATTATTATTATCAAGCAAGTAGTCAGCTTTTGTTGATGGGTTGCCTTGCAGATCAGACAAACAGCTTCTGAAACCATCACAGGTCTTACCTATGACACAAGCAGCACAACCGGCAATGCTATTACATACACAGTAGCTGCAGATGCCATTACTGCACTTCGTGATGCGTTGGGAGGGACCAGCTCCAAGACAGTTGAAAACCCTTTGACTAGGACTGAGACACAGCAAGGCAATGTTGGAGCAGGAGTCACAGGGCCAGACCTATTTGCAGCTGACAGCAATGGAGTTGCTTACACCCGTACTCCTTCCCAGGTGAAGCAAATTTGTTGTTACAATAATTTCTTTGATGCATCCTTTTGCAGCAGAGTTGGCACATCATTGACTCAATATATCTGCCCTGTTGTCTGTAGGTTCTGGACATCGTTTACTTCGGCAACTACACAACTCCTGGAGGTTTCTTCCCATATGGAATTGCTGGTACGTGACACTATTTGATTGCTTTGCACATTTAGGTGCTCTTCACAAAGGTTTTGCATTGACTTTCCATCTGTGCTTGCAGGTAACACTGATGTGACCCAGATCACAGCATCATCAACAAAGACATGCAGTAGCGGAGCTCTCAGCATGGCCTCTGTGTCTGCTGTATCTGTTATTGGCCTGGTTGCTGCAGTTTTTGCATTGTAGGTGCACTTGTAGCAGATCAAAAAACAGATTTCTTGCAAAATGGAAGTGTGAAGTTCTGCTTGTGTGTGTATATGTTGACGAAGTTGTGACTGAAATGCCTAAGTTGCCAACCAGAAGATCTGACACTCTGTGCAACTAGCTCCAAATGAGTGCCTACATACTTGTAACAGCCCATCAGCCAACATGACTGTCTAACTTTGCTTGTTGCATGTAGTCATGGTGCTCATGAGACCAATGTCATTTATCCAATTGTGCCCATTTGCCATCAGTTGTCAATCGTGCCAACATCACCAAGCTGTTTGCACAAATGTCACTCAGCATCATTTGATGTAGATGTATGCATGCCAGTAGGATTGTTAGTGCCATTCATTGCTGTTTGCATATATGGACAACAGCCTGCCGCATGCAGTTGAAGCCTTTCTGCAGTGCAAAATTGTACATGTGTATTGTTTGTGATGGGGAAAACAAGCTGTGCTAAAGCTCATCAAAAGTCTACACACAACAATGACAAAGAAATGAGTGCATCACTCATGTTGTCAAGGCCATTAAATGTTACACTATGATGGCTGGCCTGTTCAACAGATGCATATGCTTGCAGCGTCAACAAACCAGGCAGCTGCTTCATGGCTGCGATCACCTATGTTGTTCAAGCACAACAATGCGGGTTACTGTGAGACAGGGTATATGAGCTTCCACTTAGAAGTGCTGATTGTTACTAGAATGTGCATGCAATCTGATCATATGCCTCAGGTAACACAATGTGCATGGGCAATGTGTTAACAACAGGTATGATCTTGTGAGCTCAGCATCAGATGCCATATGGCATGCGTGCTCAACATTACAGCCAACTGGACTGCATTAAATGGCTGAGTTCTCTCTGTTAATGCCACATGCTAGAATTACAAATCAAGTCTGCATTGAATTTTGATATGGTACCAGAGGTACCAGTACATTGGTGACAATCTTCATTGCTTGACAAGCTTTAATTTGTGTCAAGAGCACAGATCTGAGGTCAGATGATGGCTGATTTGGGTTTCTGTGCTGTGCACAATCACTGTGCGGAGGGTTGCTTGCAGCTGCAGCAACTCTTGTAAAAGCAACCAGATTGGGGCTTGCACTGTGTACATTGTCACCTGGATCCGATTTTGCAACTCTGACCCAACAGCATCATGTCAATTACAAACTGGTTCACAAGAATGCATCAGGGTCTCAGAACGCCACAGTGTGATGCAGGCTTGCCACCACTGCTCAACAAAGGCGTGCCCTTGAATCAGGTATTTATTAGCTGAGCAAATTACCAAATGCAGACAGTCCAGAACCTTTCAGCCTGCAGACACCACTCCTTCAGTCACTCGACCAAGGCTTGCTAGGCCTGAGCTTCACCTGACTGCCAAGCCCAACAAACCCTCAGAACTTGAAGCAGTAAATTGATACACACCAGCAGAAAGCGCCACGGACTCTGACAAGGGGGAAGCACACTGTGAACATACTGCTGATGTTGAACCATCCTGCATTATTTATGAGCGTACTGCACGTTTTGTAAAAGTACACAGCGCTGCAACTACTACAGCTTTCAGTCATAAACACTGGAACATCAAGGTAAACATTCCATCATCTGACAAATGCCCTCAAAGCCAGGGCTGCTCTAACCATACATTGCAGTGACCACATTCTGGTATGTGTCCCTGCAGTGAGACGGCCATTCCTCTTCTGTCAAACCTTTTATAACAGCAAACCTTTTCTTACAGACCCAAAACCCCAGAGGCCAGAAACAGCCTTGACCTGATCTAGCCAGGGCAAAATGAAGCCGCCCTATCTGCAGTATGTTGCAAAGGGGCAACTGCAGGCAGCCCTCACATTGAGCCAGTCTACTGAGTGCCCTGCCCTGCGCTCTCAGTACTTGCAAGAGGCGCCTTGTCTTCTTCTTTCAGCGGCAGAGGCTTGTGAGTATACTGAATGTGAGCATCTTTCTCTACAGTCTGCCCATGACCCCTCAGCAGGAATCTGGTGGTCAGCAACCCCTCCACCCCCACGGGACCCCGGGCATGGATGCGGCTTGTGCTGATCCCCACCTCGGCTCCGAGACCAAAGCGGAACCCATCACTGAAGCGTGTTGTTGCATTGTGGTTGACGCATGCTGCATCTACCCGGCGCAAGAACTCCTCAGCAGTGTCCTTGTTCTCTGCAACAATGATGGTAGTGACTTTGTTAATAGAGGTGGTGATGAGGCATGCTGAGTGGTGCGGTGTTGCTGCAATACCTTGCAAGTGCATGGCTCCAGCATAGTAAGCACACACGCATTTACATTGCTGTCATAGTATGCATGCATCAATTGTCCTGATCAAAGCCGGATTCCCTCCATATATCAGTACTTAGTCCTTCGTAAAACTGATACACTGCATCTGACAAACGACAGCATGCAAACAGCAGCAGCATGAGGTGAGTACTTGCACGCAGCATGTGCATTGGCTGTATAGTTCACGATTCAGTATGCAGTGTGTGCATGTCTCAGGGTGCAGGCCCTGGCACTCACCGGTGATGATGCACTCAGTGTGGCCTGAGCCATGAGCATGCAGGTGGTCTATGGCCTCATCCATGCTGTTCACCAGCTCCAGAGTCAGCTCAGCCTCCCCGTACTCATGCCTACAATCACATGGACATGTCATGTGTGCTATGCTTGTAGAGAGACTGCTAACACTGCTGGCCAGTACAATGGACAGGCCCTCTGCAATCATTTGCAGCAATCAGGGGTCTCCTCAGGGTAGTATTTGTCTGACCAGAAAGACACATGGTCAATAAATCACTGGATGAATGAACGGATTGCACCATTGCAGCTGTCAATGCAAGCTGGGTCTTGCTGATGTGGCGCACAAGTAAACCAAGCTCAATTGACACTCACTTACTGCACAGGACCTTCAATTATAGGATACCGAGCTGTCATATGTTTGCCCATGCATGGGAAAAGCTGGGAATCTGATATCTGTCCATGGTGGTAACTGAACTCTACACTCAACTGTGACTGTGTGCAACTGTGACACATACTATGCTGACGCAAGGGTGTTCGATGAACATACCTGTCAGATTTTGCTCTTTCTAGGCTCAAATCTCGTGATGCGCGTTCTCCACCATACATTGTCACTCCTGCTTCCCTCAGTGCTGACTGAAGCTTGTATAACTACAGACACAATGCCACATGACTGTCAACTCCAGATTTAATGTCATAGACATGCATCCATGTAGCTGTCAACACAAGATTTCACGTCATCGCAAGATTTCACGTCATCGCAGTTGTGCCTTGTTGCCATGGGACAGGCAAGATCATTATGAGCTTTTGAGATGCGTATCAATGCAATGTAAAGCCTGGCACCCTTAAAGCAGCACTGTAAACAACAAGACCTCAATACTGTAATCTGTAGCGCGACCCTAACCCTTGCAGGAGTCTGCAGCAGGGTGCATGCTGGACAACATGCATCTAGTTTTGAGCGTTCATGAGGTGAAGAATGAAGGTCAAAGAGCTTACCCTGCCATCCTTGGCCAAAGCCTCATGTACCAAGATCTTCTCCACAGCATTACATGCTGCTGGATAGTCAATCTTGGAGTCTATGCAGATCTTGCAGGCCATGTCAATGTCGCAGTCTGGGTCAATGTAGATGTGGCAGATGCCATCGGCGTGGCCCAGCACCGCAATCTTGGTGTTCTGCTGGATGTGAGTCACCAGGGCGTTGCTGCCTCGGGGGATGACCAAGTCAATGACATCATTGAGCTTCAGCAGCTCGTCAACATTGGCCCGAGATGTGATCAGACTGATGACGTCTCTGCCAACCTGCAGCAGGAGACAGACAGCAGATGAGCAGGAGATGAGCGGGATATGAGCTGGAGATGAGCTTGAGATGAGCAGAAGACACACAGCACATGACCTGACACCATGTAACAAGGTTGAGTTCTGACTCTGTGCCGGCTCAGACAGTGTCTCAGACCACCAGGAGAATCAACACTCACGAACTTTGTCTCACATCTGGCTGTTGCTCAGCAGCTGCATCAACAGGACTATTGTGGAGGCAGACACAGGAGCTGCCGTAACAATTGAGCTCAATTTACAGTTTCTTTTTGTAACCATACCACATCTGCTATATGCCCAGCTGTGGCTAGGGCATACTCAGATTCACCTCAACTTGCTCTTCAGCAGTGATACCACTGATGCTTTTGCAGAGACATGTACGTACATGCTTGCAGCCTTCACAGCACAACACATCGATGCACATGCTAGCATGCGCAACTGGGCACGCCAAATTGGTGCAGCAAAGTCATGTCATAATCATGTACAGCAGAGACTTATGTCAAAGACTCAGACTGACCTCAGGCTCTTCGTCAGCAATGGAGTCAGTGATGATCTTATGGAGGCAGGCGTTGGATCTGGCGGCCTCCTTGCCGCCCTTCAGCAGCAGGCCATTGCCAGACCGGATGGCCAGGGCAGCAATTTGGGGCAGGGCATCCGGCCGCGCCTCAAAGATGATCAGTAGCACCCCAATGGGAGCTGTCACCTTCTGTAGCTGCAGCCCCTCTGCAATCTCCATTCGGCTGAGAGTCTTGCCTATTGGCTCATCTTGAGCTGCTATGGAGCGCAGGCCATCTGCCAGCTGCTTGATCTTCTGAGGCTTCAGCTTCAGGCGCTGCATGAGCTGGTCACTGATCTTGCCCTGGGCTTCCTGTAGTCACAGCACACCATCTGAGTTGGTGCCTGAAGCTAAAAGCATTCTGAAGTGCGTTGGGCTGGAATCCGCACAGAGCAATTGCCTGCTCTGCAACACCAAAGGCTCGAGCACAACATGTAGCGCTACATGTTGTGTCAGACCTTTCTGTGCTGCAGAGCATGCAAAGTCTGTGCGCATATTCCAGAGCAACAAGCTTCACAATGCAACAGCAAGGTACGAGTGGCCATCTCTGGAGTCACCTGATCCAGCTTCACTCAAAGTGAAGTTGGATCAAATGGTTTCAGAACCCAGTCCATGATGACATGTATACAGCACAATGAATAGCAATCACATAAAAATCAGCAGCAGCTGCAGCTGCACAACCAGGCAGTTTCAGCACAGCTTCAGCACCAGCCGAGCTCAGCATTTGCACAACAGAGACATTCCCAGCGCTGATCTGCATATGGCCCAGCTACGTGCAGTGATCAGCCACACAGACCACACTTACTGTCCCAACACCAATATTGCCAGCACTGATCTGCATACAGCCCAGCTACATGCAATGATCAGCCACACCAACCACACTTATTGTTGTCCCACGCATCCCACCTGGCAATCCTTGTCATTCTCCTGCATGATCTCTTCCTCCTTGAACAGCAGGTTCTCAGCAATCTTGTGCAGCAGCTGCGCACGCTGCTTAGACGACAGGTTCTGCAGCGCCCGAGATGCAGTTCGCGCTCTGACTGCCATGTCCCTGGGAGCTGTGTTCTCCACCTTCCCGGGTTTGTTGGAGTCTGCAGACTGCTCCTTTTGGGCTTGCAGCCATTCCTGCTTGACCTGCTGGGCGGCCTCCTTGTTGAAGAGGGTGCCCACCTTGTTACCTGGGGGGCAGGCAAGCAACATGTGATGTGGAAGAAAAGAAGACAAAAGGACTGCGCCTTTCGGCATGAAAATAATGCGAAGCCAAGTATTGTACCGGGCTGCCCAGGTATGTGATGTACAACAATTGCCGGAGCGCACACACACAAAGGGCCCAGATATCATCATGCACAGACTCATGTGATTGTCAACTCCTTGCATTTAGGTGAGATTCCTACAGGTGTCAGGAAATCTCTGTATGTTGTGATGAGACTCTGTAAACTGCTCTGTGTAGTCAGTTGTTGTACTGTCATTGTTAGCATTATCAAAGTTAATATTGTTTGTGTGCTGTCAGGCCTGGGTCCTCACAAAAGCAAAGCGCTACATTAGAAGTCTATCTTGACTTGCAATGTGCATGCAGCCTTGAGAACACTCCAATTTTTGACAGAAAAAGCCAAGCAACACGTACAGACTGATGGGCAGACAGAAGACAGGCTGAGAAACGAACAGACAGAGAGAGAAACAGACAAAATGGCACACAAATGGCCAAGCCAGAGGCATGAACAGATGGAAAAATGAACAGACGGTGAGTTGAATGGCCAGATTTGCAGAAAGGGTCACACCTGCAGTGACTTGCAGAACTCCATCCTTTGCCTTGCCAGAAGCAATGACAACAGAGACACCAGCTGATGCTGCCATCCATGCCGCATCAAGCTGAGTCAAAACAAACAGGATTGTCAGTCATTGAGACACACAGACACAGACACAGACACAGACACAGACACAGACACAGACACAGACACAGACACAGACACAGACACAGACACAGACAGACAAACACGACTACATGGTCAGAAGGACACAGTGACAGAGGGACACACATGTGGCTGACTGTCAACTTCCCTTATGGCAGTGAAGGCAGAGGCAAATGAACTTTGGTCCAAAAAGAAAGATAGCTGTACAATCAGACAAAGCATGCTGACGGTGAGGCAGAGGCAAATAAAGCTTGGTCCAATCAGACAAAAGGCTTTCAAATCAAACATAGCATGCTGTGCTGAGCACAGCCTTTCAAAAACCAGCCATCTTCCTGCTGGTTTACCCTTGACAAGCAAATCCTGGCCCAAAAACAGAATGGCATGCAGACATGCACAGACACAAGTATACCTTTGACACCATGCCCCCCCTGCCTCCCTGGGAGGGGTCCCCAAACTTGATCAGCTCATCATGCACCTCAGGGCAGTAGGTGGGTATGAAGTTGGATTTGGGGTCGGCCGGGGGGCCGTCAAACAGGCCATCCACGTCTGTCAGCAAGACCAGCAAATCTGCCTTCAGCTCAATGGCTAGCAAGGCGGCCAGGCTGTCGTTGTCTCTGAAGGCTACTCTGGGACCTTCTTTCTGCAGCAGAAAAGGCAGATCATCACAAACATTGTCACTGAAAGCAACTCTGGGACCTTGCTCTGCAGCATAGACAGCAGAATGTGACAAGCAATGGTCTCAAAGTCTATCTGCAGGTTGTTTTGAAGCTGCTAATACAACTGAATGCGTTGTTGCTCAGACCAGCATAGCCCAGCACAACAGGACCATGTGCTCATCAAAGGGCACCAAGCTTCAAATGAATTGCAGAAGATCTACAGCCTGGAAAAACCCCTATGGATATAATTGTGGGGTCTGCTTGACACTTTTGGCAACATGATGGACATGATCTCACAACCCAGTCTTTTCAACAGGATCTATGTAAGCCATGCAAGTATGATGTTTTAGGGACCAGGCTCACCGTGGCTTTCACAACCCCCTTGGAAATAGCATCATTCTCATTGAAGACAGGAACCACATTCATGCCCAGCAAGTCTTCTACTGTGGTTACCAGGTTCTCCTTGAATGTGGGGTCTGCAGAATCAATGGCATGTCATGTGCCATCGTCATTGCATGCATGTATGAGAGATACTCAATCAAGCAATCAATTTGCATTTGCTGTCTTAGGACTCATCAGGGGACTCAACAGACAATGAATGGAAAACAACATACACTAAGCACTGATTGTTCAAGGCATTTGACAAAAGAAATGATCTGCACAGTGCAGCACTTCATATGTATGCCTGCCTTGGCTGCAGATCATACCAGGTGCTTCTCTGACGGGGTGTTCATGCAGCATGCAGATGGGTGTATGGCATTGGCTACCTTCCTAGGATGCACATGAGATCATAAGCTTTGCTTATGCTGACTTTGTGTTCAGATGTTTGACACTGCACGCTGACATTCATGCGCATGCAACTGTAGCTTGATTATTTGTGGTTGGTAACTAAAGCCACATGGTGAAACCCTCCATCACCATTAGATCCTGGTGATCAAGGGATTCACTGTGTGGCCTCAGTGACATAGCCACAACCCGCAGCTGCATGCCCATGAATGTGGGTGTGCACATCAGATGAAATATTCTAAGGATAAACAGCATAGAGTCCTTGTGCATGAGTACTTGACACCAGTCTGAACTGCTTTTTGTGCAAGAGTCCATGCATACCTGACAGCAAACACAGTGCATTTGTCCTCAAATGAAGGTCCACATCACAGTAGACCTTCATTTGTACGTCCCTCTTCTAGCCAGCGGACAAGACATTCATGCAGAGCTGTGCATACTCAGCGGGGCAAGGCATTGGTGTCAAATAATACCTGTGAAGTCATTTCTGGTGACCAGGACTTGTGCAGCTTGCAGGTCCATCATACCAAACAGGGAGTCATACAAAGCCATGAGCCCACTCTGCCCTGCAGCTGCTGCAGCCCTGCTGGGGACTTGTCCGCCGCCAGCAAACTGCATCTCCAGGGGACTGCTGTTCAGCACCTTCTGCTGCCGCAATTTCTGCCTACCGATGCTGACACCACCTGCACATCCCCCGAGTTTGAATACCATGCAGATAGCTTTGATACCGCTTCTTCCCCAAGTATGTCTTTCAGATAACACGAAGGCTGAGGCGTGGGATGATTAGCTATACTCAGCATATGCAGTTGGTACATGTTGAGTTTCATGGGTCATTCAAATTATTGGCCTCTCTACGCCGACGTTTACTTTGGACACATCATGTCAACAACAGACCTGAAGTGACCAGGATGATCTCTCTGCCTCCTCTGACCAGGGTCTCCAGTTGCTCCACCAGAGCCCCCAGTCGGCCAAGGGCCAGCCTGCTGTCCTGTCCCCTTGTCACACAGGCTGTCCCAATCTACACGCATTCTACTCTCAGGCTCAGACTGTGACTACAGTTGCAAACATGCGCTTTGTTGTGGATTGCTGCACAGCATTGAGTGTGAGGTGTGAGCAGCAAGATGTCATGCTAACCAGTAAGCCATAAGCCATACAGTTGAGCATGTCAGCCTGAGTGCATTATGCATACTGACCAATTAGGCAGTGGCTGTCTAGCAGAGCAGTGTACCTTCACAACCACTCGTCTGGCTTGTCTAACAAGCTCTCTGGATGGATCATTGGGACCATACTCAGATTCAAAGTCAGCTGGGTAGCTGTCTCTGAGATCACTGAAGCTCAAGCAGGCAGGCACATCAGCCATGAGGCCAGAGAAGGTCCTGGAAGCTGTTCTGGCAGATGACATCTTGCCATTGCCGGATTGAGGTGGGGTTTTTGGGGGCTGCAGTGACAAACATACAGTTGCACTGCATGTCTCCAGCAGATCAAACTAGGCTAGAGAAACCAGTGAGGACTAGGTAATGTGCATGGCCACTAATGGCAACAGTAACACTGCTCAAATGTTGTCTGTCAGCAGCTGTGCGCACTCACTGACTGAGCAGCAGCGCAAGACTGCTAAGCAGCAGGGTAAGTGCCAGTAGAGGAACGAGGATCAGATGACACATTCTGGCCAACTTCGTGCTGTATTGGGGTGAACTTTTGTACCTTATCATTGCTGCTATTGCCAACTTCCCCCGCGTGCTTCCTGCCCTCTGCGGCAGGTTGATAGGCAAACTCGGCCAGGAGTTTCTCCTGTCCATTTTTTCCATTGTTGACGTGCGCTTTAGACGAACCTTGCATGCTTTGAGTCGTGCGGCCAATTTGTCCAAGTTTGTTTTTGCCGCAACGTCGCTTCCGAAACGATCACCTGGTCCGAAGCAACTGCTGCGAGCGGTCCCTACTCAGGTCGGTAGCGAGATTGAAATGGCAATGTAGCCTTGTACGCTGACGCTTTATTCTTGTAAAGGACGTAGTTGAGCGCGGCTCCTGTCAGCTATGACTGAATCGCCGTTTTTGCCTATCGAACTTGCCCTACTTCGCCGTTTTATCTTCTCCTCATCCAATTACAGTTGACACATGACATGAGTGACTGCACGTTTTGACTGCGTTTGACTGACTCGGACTGCAGACTTTGCTTGGACCTCTCTCTCTCTCTCTCTCTCTTGCTGAGACGGCGAACAATTTGCTCATTAAGCAGACCTACACAGCGAAGCAGTCGCAACAGTATCGCAAGAACGGGTGGCCCGCCAGCTTGAAGGCTCCGTGCCAGCCGGCGTCGGCCCTGCACTTACGGAGGGGACCTTGGAGCGGGCTTGGACCTGCGACCATTTGCTGCATTGCTGGTCATGGCGCCTGCCAGGAATGGCAAGTCCGGCATAGGTACGCAACCAACAGCCAACAGCCAGACTGCAATAGCCTGTGTCGTTAGGGGCAACCTACGATGTATGTTGGGCGCGCCTTGTGGACGGCCGTATGCGAGCAGTTTGCAGCTGTCTTTAGCATCTGAGGTTGCTTGCATGTCTCAAAAGCTTGCCGGTCAAGCGTAGATACTCCGCGCTCTCAGAGAGTATCAGCACGTGTCGTTCCCCACGTGCGGCTGCAAGGTCACCTTTTGGATAGCAACTTCTGCTTGCGAGTTGCGCTTTGCGAGCAACGACCTTTACGAAGTCACCCCCTTGGGTGGGCAAATAGCGGCAAAGGTTATTTTGCGTTTGCACGATTTGAACGCCCCTCGAAAGCTTGGCATAATCAGATAGTAGAGGCGAGCAACTAGCAAACAACTCCAGCAACAGCAGCAATCATGCCACTGCATCGCCGCGGACGTGAGTCGGTCTGCGTAACTGTACTGTCTCAGGATTTGACTTGCTGTTTTAACACTTGGCGTGGTCTGCAGCTGCCACGATGTCAATGAGTGACATAGCTGAGGGCTTTATCAAGCACACAGAGCAGACCTTTGGAGCTGCACATCCCACACGTGAAAAGGTTAAGAATGCCAGACGAATCGTGGTCAAGGTGCGCCTTGTTCAGCACCCTTCAGCACCGATGTTCATGCAGGATATCTGCGCATGGTTGCATGCCTATAAGCATACAAATTGCTTTGCAGGTCGGCACGGCAGTTGTTACTCGTGGCAAGGATCAGAGGCTGGCCTTGGGCAGGCTGGGTGCATTGGTCGAGCAGTTGGAAGCCCTTGTCAGAAGTGGCAGGCAAATGATTCTAGTCTCATCTGGAGCGGTCAGCGTGGGTCGACAGAAACTCAGGCAGTCGCAAATCCTGAACAGCAGCCCTCTGGAGATGCAGATCTCTGGACCAGCAACAGTATGCAGTAAGGCTGCTTACCTTTTCCATCAAACCAGCATCATCTGCAGCAATGCTGACTTGCAATGCTGACTTGCAATGCCTTTGGATGCATACCAGCAAGTTCAGCAGGTCCCTGCAGTCCCACTAAGCTGTGATGCAGCAGCTTCATGGCTGCCTCTTCTCTCTGTCTGCCACTCTTTTGTCTTGCAGGACATGCTATACCTCAGCAAATAACTCGATCAAGCCCCATGTCTCATGTAGGCAGCCTGTCGGCTTGATCGAATTATTTGCTGTGGTAGAGCATGTCTTGCAAGGCGAAAGAGTGGCAGCCAGCAAGAAAAGGCAGCCATGCAAGGCAACGGACTATGAAGCTGCTGCCTCAAAGCCTAGTGGGAACGCAGGCATCTGGTAAATATCCTGGCATGCATTCAGCAGCATTGCAAGCCAGCATCACTGCAACAGTTTGCCGACTTGTTTATGTCTATCAATACTGCTGTGACTTACACAGCTTCTAGTTTGAGTATCTTCTTGCTGAGTGCCACTCGTTTGCCTTGCCAGTCATGCTCTACTTCAGCAGATGTTTCGATCAAACCCACGTCTCATGTAGGCAGCCTGTAGGCTTGATCGAATTATCTGCTGAAGTAGAGCATTTCTTGCAAGGCAAAAATGTGGCAGTCGGCAAGCTAATTCTCACATTAGCACCTTTGTGCATCACAATAGCGATGATACACGAACAAGGCCAAACTAATGCATAGCATGTTCTGTGATGTGTTTAGGACCATCTGGCAGTGATATCAACAAAAATCAAGCTGTTTCCTTTGCCACTGAAGCTGTGGACCAAGACATGCATCATGCATGTGCAGCTTCATGCAAAAAAGACACAAATGCAACTGAGACACAAATGCAAATGAGCTACAAAGCACAGTAAACAGTAAGCCTGTGGTGTGGTGCAGGCCGTGCTGCAGCAGCCGCAGGGCAGAGCGGGCTCATGGCCCTATATGACTCTCTCTTTGGTCTGATGGACTGCCAAGCAGCACAGATCCTGGTGACCAGCAACGACTTTGCTGATGCTGACTTTCGCAAGAACCTGTCAGCTACCACAGAAGACTTGCTGAGCATGAACGTGGTGCCTGTCTTCAACGAAAATGATGCCATCTCAAGCAGAACTGCTGCAGAAGTGGTGAGACCACAGCTAATTTGTGACAGCTTTGTGGGTTTGTGATGTAGATGGTCCAGGATATCACACGATGTATTTTTGCCCTGACGTGACTGCTTGTTTGCATGGCGGATCGCATCACCCTTTGACATGATCTCACATGGCATTTCTACAGGGTGTGTGCGTTATCTGTTTTACTGTTTAGGTGTACTTGTTTTTGCCCCAGGAAAGACTACGCATTCCTTTGTAGTTATGGTCGTGTAGTGACAGATATTGCCCAAAGCTACTCAGCATGCAGCATGCTGTTTTGCCATGTCTGCACAGCTGTTGTTGACATGTGGATGTGCCTGCAACCCATTTTTTGCTCTGCACATCAGCAACTCACCTTCAACCGACAAGCGTCCGCCAGTGTCGTTTTGCTTTCTTGATCACCAGCAGGACCATTGTGCCCAGATGGACAAGCTCTCAAGACTTCGCAAACACTCACAAGCTGTGCTTGCTGTCTTGCAGGGTGCTGCAAGTCCCTTCAGAGACAACGATGGTCTGGCAGCCTTGCTTGCTGTGGAGCTTCAGGCAGACCTACTGGTGCTGCTGACAGACGTGGATGGCCTCTACACAGGACCACCAACAGCTGAAAGCTCTCTGTAAGCTGCTGCCTAATCCTGCACCATATGCTGCCGTTCCCATACCCCCATGCACATAAAGCAGCTGTGTAAACGCAACCATTCATGTGTCCAAACACAAAAACACCTGATCTTGCACTGTCATTCTGTTGTGTGACTGTCACAGAGCATGGCATGTTTGCTGTGCTTGTCTGTGAACTCAACAGCCTGCCTGTCATGAGAGCATGTGAAGTGAACCACATCTGCTGAGCTGCTGACTGTGTGCTGCACTCATACAATATTCATCTCAACATTGTACTGCTCCATGCATGTGCATAGAACACTGTGATTTACATGTGCATGGCCCGTAGGATGACATACTGTCACAATCACCTTGATGCTGTACTGCACCATGCATTGTGCATATAGACAGTGATTGAGAAGTGCACTGTCTGTAGGATGATTGAGACGTACTGCCCAGCTGTCCATGATGAGCTGGTCAAGATTGGTGTCAACTCCAAAGGAGGAAGAGGAGGAATGACTGCTAAGATGCAGGCAGCTTGGATGGCGGCACAGCAGGGCGTCACCACTGTCATTGCCAATGGCAAAGCTTCTGATTCTCTCCTCCAGGTCAGACATTCTGTACAAGCAAACATTTTGAGCCTTCATGGATCATTCTGGATCATCCTGTCTGGTGCCCTGGATTGACACTGGATCATCTCTGTTCTGCACCCTGGATCCTGACTGGACACTCCTGATGCACCCTGGATCATGAGTGCACACTTCTTGTGCAAATCTGTTGCAGCATGGACAATCATTGTCCCGTCCACTCTCTGAATGTGACTGATAGAGAATCTGCTTCAAGTCGCTGAAACAAAATGGGCTGCAAACACAATCCAACTCTGGGTAAAGAAGTCAGTGAGCATCGTCTTTGGCGGTGTACAGCATAACTGTTTGATCAAGCATGTGTAATGATGAAGAATTGCTGCCTGTCTACGTCTAACAAGCATGCAACGGCAAAGTTCACTGATCATATCTGAATGCATATGACAACATGGTATACGCCTTGTCTGCAGTTGGTGTCAGGCCAGGCAGTGGGCACGCTGTTTGACCTGGAGGAGAGCAGATACATGCAGGAACGCATGGAGGCGGAAGCTCAGGATCAAGGTACATAGCCTGCTTTCAACACCTCAGGACACAACTAACTCAGTGATATTCACTTGCCACACATACAAACATTCATACACGCAACATGAATGTGCTGCTCTGGCATTAGCACTTGTACCAGCGACGTGGGTTACACCAGGGTGCTATCTCCCACACAATGTGAGTGTCCTTGCAAGCTGTGAGACATGCTAGATGTCAATGATTGAGTGCTCTGGCAAGCACTTATTTTGTGCATTGTCTTAGCAGAAGTCCTTCACTCTGCCAGGAGCAAACACAGCATACCTGACAGGTTGTACACAACAAGCTGCTTGGGCCTTTGGCCTGTTGGATGTACACACTGCCAAGCACTTAGCATTTGCACGCTAGCATCAATCTGGCCACTAGGTCACTTTCAAACAGCGCAACAACTGGTCCCATCAGATGCACACCAGTTGCTTCTACAGCTGACGATGGGCTCAGTCTTTTTCCACTTATCTGTTGCCTTCTAATTCTGCCTGTCAGTTGTCTGCTGCCTTCTGATCCTGCCTTTCGATTGTGTGCTGCAGATCCTGAAGCCCCTCAGCAGGCCCCCAACAGCAGCAGGGAGCTGGCAATCAAGGCCAGAGATGCCTCCAGGACGCTGCAAGGCCTGTCTAGTGAAGCCAGAGGGAACCTGCTGCACCAGATTGCAGACGCCATAGAGAGCAGTCAGGAGGTCATTCTGCAAGAGAATGAGAAAGACTGCCAGGTGGGCACTTGCATCTGGGAGCCTTCGATGGTTGACTGGTCATCAGATTGCTCACCACAAAGTCATGCATCAGCAATACACACAGCAGAGAGGCAGGCATGCCTGCTCTGTATTGTTGCGCCCTCATGTTGCAGTCAACCACTGTCATACATGTACTGTATGGTGTGTATGATGTAAAAGTTTACTTGTCAAGCATATAGCTCAACATGATGCTTGACATTTTTGCAGATGGCACAATGATCTGGTGAGGGCACCCTACTGTCCCCCTGTGTCAGCATCATCCATGCAAGGTTGTTATCCCATCCAGAGTTTTGCAGATGCAGCAAGCTTTGCACCTCCTGTAAGATGTTCATCCTTACACAGATTGCGTGTGTTACAGTCTCAGACAGAGCATTCAGGCTTGTGCTATACGGAGGTGTTTGTTTGCAGGAAGCCAAGGGCAAGATCAGCGAGCAGCTCATGCAGCGCTTGAAGCTCAAGCCAGAGAAGATCAAGCAGCTAGGCGCCGGCCTGCGCTCCATAGCAGCCCAAGATGAGCCAGTAGGCAAGACTCTCAGCCGAATGGAGATTGCAGAGGGCCTGGAGCTGGAGAAGGTAACAGCCCCCATTGGGGTGCTGCTGATCATCTTTGAGGCGCGGCCGGATGCCCTGCCCCAGATTGCTGCCCTGGCCATCCGCTCTGGCAATGGCCTGCTGCTGAAGGGTGGCAAGGAGGCCGCCAGATCCAACGCCTGCCTCCATAAGATCATCACTGACTGTATTGCTAAGGAACAACCTGAGGTGTGCTTTGAACCTCTTCAGGCTGTTGTGCATGTAATGTGATAGTGCTTGTGGTATGATGACTTGCATTGTGATGACTTGCATGAGCTTCATGCTGTCAGATAATGTCCCGTGCGGCATCCCATGTGGTGTCCTGCCATGTACATCACTTTTGCGTTCCTCGTCCTAGCTGAATGTTGTGATCCGTGAACGCACCCATTCCTGTTTGAAACAACTGAACCATAGCATGCACAGCATTGTTGGTTTTCGAATCCTGTTGTTTGTTTGGTGTAGGTTGGCAAGGATGTCATTAGCCTGATTACCACCAGAGAAGATGTGGACAACCTGCTGAAGCTGGATGACGTCATTGACTTAGTCATCCCCCGAGGCAGCAACGCCCTGGTGACTCACATCCAGCAGAACACCAAGATTGCAGTGCTGGGCCATGCTGACGGCATCTGCCACATCTACATTGACCCAGACTGCGACATTGACATGGCCTGCAAGATCTGCATAGACTCCAAGATTGACTACCCAGCAGCATGTAATGCTGTGGAGAAGGTTCTGGTACATGAGGCTTTGGCTAAGGATGGCAGGGTAAGCCCTTCCCTGCCTTTTGCTGGCTGCCTTTCCTTGCTGGTCCTCTGCCTTTCACTGCCTCCTGTTTTGCCTTTCGCTGACTGTTTGGTCTGCCCTGACCTGCTGATGGTGACCATTCATCAATTGCATAGTTGTCATTTCTCTGTGTCTCCACAGCAACACATCCTTCAGCACCTTCCTGGCAGCTTCACTTGCCTGCTGCTGGCGGGCAAGGCTCATGGGGTGTGGCTCATGGTTTCCGTAGTTTGAAAGTCTGCCATGCATGCTACCTGTTTGTGACGAGGCACAACCTGTCATGTCTGCAGTCATCCCAGGCCTTCAGTGTAAGCCTGTTGAGTCCTTCTTGTATGCATCAGTCCATGCAGAGGAACCTTTGCTGCCCTTGTCATTTCAGCCCTGTGACTTCTTTTCTGTATCTGTGCTGCAGCTCTTCCAGCTTCAGACAGCTCTACGTGATGCCAACATTGCAATCTATGGTGGTGAGCGCTCCAGCAAATACTTGAGCCTTCCCAAGGCTCCCAGTTCAAGGCATGAGTATGGGACAGCTGCCCTAACCCTAGAGCTGGTAGAGAGCATGGACGATGCCATTGACCACTTGCATGCAAATGGCTCAGGCCACACTGAATGCATCGTTACCGGTAAGTTCTGGCACTTAACACCAAAGGTGCATGCATCCTGAACACCGTAACTGTCATTGCACAGAAAGCTGCTGTCGTGCACCAGTTAGTCATTGAGTACTGCTTGGACAATGAACACTGTCGACTTGCAGCTTTCCATCGACATATTCAAAAGTGCATTGGCTGTCCTCACTCTCTTGGTGAGGGGCTGTTGATGCCAAATGGTGTGTGCTGCAGAGAACAAGGATACTGCTGAGGAGTTCCTGCGAAGGGTAGATGCAGCGTGTGTCAACCACAACTCCTCGACGCGCTTCAGTGATGGATTCCGGTACGGTCTTGGAGCCGAGGTGGGTATCAGCACCGCCCGTATCCATGCCCGGGGCCCCGTAGGGGTGGAGGGGTTGCTGACCACCAGATTCCTGCTGAGGGGTCATGGGCAGACTGTAGAGAAGGATGCTCACATTCATTACACTCACAAGCCGTTGCCTCTGCATTCAGAAGACCGGGCACCTGTAGCTGGGGTGGCAGGAATGGAACAGAGCAATGGGAGCCAGGATGGAGCTGATAGGGAAAAGCCAATAAGCAATGGGCAGCATTGAGAGTGTGATCAGCATCCAGATGCTGCTTCTAATTGAGTACAACTTTGTCTGAACAAGTTTCTGATTGAAAATCGATATTCAGGCAGCTTTCTGCACTTTTCAGCGAGCTTGGATTTGTTGCTCAGCTGCAAGTATGCACGCTTGCAAAATTGCTGCTGTGAGTACACATGTTTGTGTGGTGCACCAGCATCGATTTATGTGCAGTGATGTCTTACTTCTGTGTGCTCTTGAACTGATCTTGATGCTGTTCTTGTTTGTGTGTCGTAAAGCTCACCTGCAACGGTCAGGGTCCAAGTAGCAGGCTTTCACATATGCTGTTGTATTGGATGCAGATTCATTCGTGGCTACAAAGGTTGCTTATGTCCATTTGATGAGACTGTTAGGCAATTAGAGTGGAAAAGTGATCAGCTCAACTTGAATGATCTGGATGCCGTCATGGCACTGGCCTGACATGGAGACGTGATTCTTTCGTGTCTTGCCAGTATCTCAATACTCTGGTTGTAATAGGAGCAGCCTCACGAACCTTCTAGCGGCTGATGGGGCACTGGATGCTGCAGGACTGATTCCCATGTATGCTCACTGCAGAGAACTGATTCTCACAGCAGCACTACCTTTGTGCCTGCCCCTCAGACACTCGCACAATGAAGCCCAGCACATTGTCTCACACAGTGCAGTGATGCAATCTGACATGGAGTGACGAGTCCCAGCCAAGGTGCTTGACCAATGCGGTAGACCTTTCCTGGAGCTCGTCAACCCATGTCAGAGTACATCGCGACACTGAGTCTGGCAATGATTTGCCATGCAAAGCCAAGCTGCACACTAGCCTTGTATCTGCCACACTCAAAGATCAAGCCTGGCACAGGGTCATTGACTAGCAAGTGCCCTACACTCTCAGCAGCGTAAGCTAATGTGTACCCGGGTGAATGAGAAGCACCAAGACATGCTAGCATTGAACTTCAGCTCCTACCGCATTACACAATAGCTTGCTGCGCCCAGTAACAGTATACTGCTGACTGCAGCTTATCAGCATGGCAAGCAGAGAGTCAGTTCTGCTTCATGCAAAGCCTGAGCCTGACTGTTAGCAATGTCTGCACATCATGAAGCCGAGTCTGCTCAGGATTGGATTTTTAAGTTCATTCATTACAAAGGTAATGCCATGGCTCAGTAGAAGAATCCCAACACCTGCAGCATATTAGTACAAGGTCAACTGCTGAGCAGAGACAAAGGCTTACAAACACGCAAGGATTAGCTCTCGCAAGAACAACAGCTTGCTTTGCGCACAACAGGACAAGGGCTGCAATCAGCAACGCCCTGTCAGAAAGACCATGCAACATATTGCACAAGCTGCAATAGTCCCAGCATGAGGAGGAGACTAAACTCAGGCAAATGGAGGGCTATTGGCAGCCTACCTTGCCTCCCATCTTTTTTCGCCTCGCCTCCTCATGGTCCATGATGCCTACACTGGTTGTCAGAATGATCTTCCCGAACTGCAAAGGCACATCAAGCTCACTTAGCCTCGTGTTCTGCAGCTGCCTGGTGAACACACTGCTAGCAGTATGTCTTAAGTGCTGCTGCATTTGCTGAGTAGCATTGTACGGCTGCACATGCAGGGCTGCAGCATGGTGCAACCGTGTTGTCACCCAACCGAAGCAATGCAGGTTTGACAATGTACCAACACCCAGATGCTGTGTTCATAGCTCTGACCCACAACAGCACTGCAGGAAGGCATGCACACCAAGATGCAAGCGCTCAAATGCTCAAAGGGGTAGACTTACCAGACGGGAAGGCAACAACCGCGCTACCCATGCCTCAATCTCACCGTGGTTTACATCGTATCGTGGAGAGATGACTCCACATTTGTTGAGCCTGTATATAGTGTTTGTACTCAGCAACAGATTGAGACCATAGCCTGCTATCCAGTGAGCACTTGCGGCTGACAATAATGCCTAGTATGCTGCTGCCTACCTGCCATTCAACTCCACCACAATCTTGCCACCTCTGTGGTCATCTACATACTCAAACTCCCCAATGTACCCTGCACATCAAGGAGCTGAGATGACGAACATCGATTCGACCTTTGCTGCTTGCTGGCTTATGGACATACTAGTATGCTGATAGTCTATGCTGAGACTGCACAAGGACGTGAAAACTATCACTGCTGCAGGAAGGCTATACTGCCTGCTGATCGTCGACACCGCACATCAGCCGGCTTCGGGTGCTGTATGAATCAGTTGTGCTGCTGGCCAAGTCTAGCTGCTCACCGTGCTTCATCATGACTTGCAAGAACTTGATAACCACTTTGGAAGAGGGTCTGATCAAGACTTGTCGCTTGCCACGCTTCTCTGCGTTGTACATGGTCTTGAGGGCATCGTGCAAAACGCTGATGCGCACCATTTTGCCAGCTGCCCCCTGCAACTCCTGCTGCAACGCGCAATTCCGAAAGAGACCAAGCCAAAAGAGCCGCCTGTGAGTCATACGACTCTGGCAACGTTAGGTTTGGTATCCCAATTGTACGCATCCAGTTTTTATACGCATCCCGTCCGGCATGCTTCTCTGCAATATGCTCATCCAGCTTGCTTGCAACTGGACAACCCTCCGGAAACGTATCTGGCAACGCTCCTAAGCTCAAAAGGGCAGGATCGCCGGCTGGCAACACCTGCAGGCGGTTGAGTCGCTTGCCGAATAAGCAGTGTTACCCCAGATAGCTTGACGACAGAGCGGGCACAGCGTCTCCCAACATGACGGAGACATTGCGTAGGGGTTACCCCGGCATGAAGGTAATTGCTCCCGGATGGCTTGGGTGTGTTCCCCAAGCATCAAAGGAATCTCACGGAATGCATTGCTGAGGGGCCTGAGTGGGCCTGAGGGTTATGAAGGACAAATCAGTGACCTTCAGTTGGTCCTTGCTATTCTACATGCGGCATTTGGTCAAGGGATAACTTTGTCACTGGACATAATAAGCAAGTGTGCTTGTGTGTCTATGCAGTCCATCAAGGACATGCCGGTGCTCCAAGATGGACCTCCCCCTGGAGGCTTCCCATCAGTCAGATACGCCCGCAGAATTCCCAGTACTGGACCAGCTGGGTTCACACTGTTTGCTGTGACAGCTTCAATCATGGCATATGGTTTCATCAAGGTCTGTACACCCCCACAACACTGGTCGGCCTATGGCAGCACTAGATTTCTCTGGCTTGCAATGATCAATGTAGACTTGTGCTGCAGGTAGGCCAAACAAATCATGAGAGACGAGCAGCCAAGGCAGAAAAGAAGGCAGCACGATTTGCAATAATGCCAATTTTGCAAGCAGAAGAAGATCGACGGTGAGCTGTGGCTACATGCAGTGCATCTCATGTTGCCAACACTGTGTGTTGAGTATATGCCACAGCTGTGCTATATGAGTTGATTCAGTGTCCCTGTAGCCACAGTCATATTTGAATGGCCATTCACTGCTTTTTTACTCTGCATTGTGGTGCAGCTACATAACTGCTGCAGGGACAATGTACAGTCACAATTATGTAGTTGGTACCTTGTCTACACACCCACCTGACCCTCGAAAGACCGCAGACTTGCTTGAAAAGCGCATGTATGCATGTTCACCTGTGTGTAGCTATAATCTTTTGTGCTTGCCCAGCTGTGCTGCATGATCTTAAGCCCCATGCGCCTTACAAGAATGACTGAGCAATGCTCGTATGCATTGTACAGGTATGTTCAAGCCAATGAGGCTTTCATCAAGAAGGAGAAGGAGCTGATGAAGAATGTACCAGGCTACAAAGCCGGCGAGCAGTTATACAGTGGTGGCCGATGGATGCCCCCTGCGCCCCGCGTGGGTGCTTGGGGTGGGGCATAAGCCTTCTTGTCTGACTTCATGCTTTGTGGGCAGCATTGGCAGCGCAATTGCAAATCTGGCTTCCAGTGATGGAAGCAGACAATGCATCAGCTTCATCTGCTGAACAGAATGCAGGTGTTATATAGTGCTAAAGCAGAAGATGCATGCTGCACAGCATGCTTGTGCAAAGCAGCGCTTGATGCATTGAGGCACCACGTGTGCAGGCTGCTGCTATTTCTTCGATTACCTTGATCTAACCTAAAGCGACTTTAGTTTGCATTTGCGTAGTGCAAATGGTTCTTCAGATGTAGTGACTGCTCCAGCAGAGTGTAGATTACCACTTGAATGTTGTGAAAGTTTCGCTGCTATGTGCTGTGCTGCAAAGGAAAGATTCGTATTTTTGTCTGAGTCAGCTGCTCTGCGATGGCCTTATGTTCAAGAATTTAGATTACTGTGACTCTGTGGGTCAACGTTCAAGCTGCGCTGCCGCTATGCATGGCCGCTGAGCGTGCGCAGATTGAACACGTATCTGCTTGCTGTGCTTCTCAACAATAGTTTCGTGCAGAATTCTTTGCGCGCTTTACGGCCTTGACGTTGCTGAACGCCATGTCGTCACTGCTACCTCGGTTAAGTCAGTGTGCAATGCAACTCGCCGCCTCACAAGAAAGATAAAATGATGTTTCCCATAGACCCACGAGCAGATGAGCACCAATCATTGCCACAAACAACTCGCTCTTTGAGCGTTGCGGCTTTACTGGTTTCTGAGATCACAGCGATGATCGGATATCGTCAACAGTGCTGGGACTTTCGAGGAGCTGTGTCACAGCCTCTTGAAGTTTGCGCTGAGGTGAAAAGGGTCAGTAAGACTGGTGCCAATGGAAAACATCATACTTTGCTGAGATGGCGTCAGAGCTAGGCTTTGAAAGGCTGAACTGGGACAGGTACTGGGACACCACCTGTCCAAAGGCGCAACAGCATTATTCCAAAAGGCTCAGGCAACGGCCAGCTGGTCAGTAAAGGTGCTTCCAAGTTTGAGGAGGACAATACAATGCACAAGCTTGGGCCAGAAATTGAGCATAACATAGAGCAGTATTTGATGAGGTGTGATACTCTGAGATCTGAGAAATGCAGCATTGTGAATCTGCAGATGGCTGCGGGGTTCATTTTTGCTGCAGCATTGCATGACTAACAAACTTCTGCGGTAATCATCTGATGGATGAATGCTGTCTGCATCTTGCTGTGCTGACTTGTCTTTGTGATGCGTATGCAGGCACATGCACGGTCAAGTTTTGACTACGGGTAATCTTCCAGAAGACCCACCTATTGTAGATGGTCTAAAGACAGTCCTGATCAAGAAGAATGACTATCGCAAAGGCTTGGTGCCCAAGCAGGTCAGTTGTCACTGCCTTGACACTTCCATTGACCCCTGCACGTTTGTTTGGGCAACATACCAGTGGACCAAACGCTCTGCAAAGTCAGGACAGCAGCAAGCAACAGAGACCAGGCAAGCAGAGCAGCATTCAAATCCTGTGCAGCAGGTCAAGCAAAGCCAGGCTGTTCAGCATGCCCGACAGGCACACACAGCTCATGCTACAGGGCATCCCCTGTCAGCAGAGCAGTCCTTGTCAACAGGGCAGTCCCCGTCAGCACAGCAGTTGATGCAGCCTCAGCAGGCAAAGCAGCCTCAGCCGACAAGGCAGCCTCAGCATGCAAAGCAGGTTCAAACGCCTGTGCAGGCACAGCAGCAGCTAAAGGCCAATGCACCAGCAGCTGGTGACATATGGCTGCCTGTAGAGGGCCGTTACTGGTGCCCTGATCCAACCTGCCTCAAGAGCTACTTCCAAAACAGATTCAAGAGATACGGCTCTGTTACTTCTGTCAAGTATGCTGCTACACTTTTGTGTGGTTCTCGGTCTGTCTTTCTGTCATCTGAGCAAGAATTGGCAGTCAAATGGCATGCAGTGGTAGACATATGGTGAAGGACACTCAGCGTGCTCTGTTTATGATGCCTACTGTGAGCAAAGCCGAACATGTTGCCAGTTGCTGCTGACTTTGTTGTATGCTGATTGCAGCATTTGCAACACTGCTGCGTCCAGTGCACCTACACAGGTGAAGACTACTAGTTCTAGGACGTCAGTTATATCGTACACAAGTAGCACATAACTTGGAAATCAGAAGCTGTGTATCTGCTCTTGTAGTTGCTGGAATGTATTGGAGGCCGTGCAAGTGTCTCGTATAAGCATAGTGAGCAGCTATTGCTTGCAGCAGAACCAAGATGCGGAGTGACGAAGTTTGCCAAGTGCACATTGGGCTGAACGCTTAGAATCTAGCCTGGCTAATTGGCAACTGGTCTCTTCAGGTGGCCTGACCAAAGTGCAAAGCCTTACACAAAAGGACATTTGGTTGCTACCAGCTGAAGTCTGTCACAAGTCACGGATACAACTGCATACATTCACCAAATCTGGAATTGTAATATCGCTCGACTGTTTCGTTAGATTGTTGAAAGTAGCAAAATAAGTTCAGCCTTCACATGGCATCATCATAAGCCATTTTAAGAAGTGGTGTGTTGTTAAGTCACCACATCTTCTTTTCTCTACTGTTGTACATCAACGCTGAATCGATCTTTCGATCCAAGTCAACCATCGCAAGCCGGACGACATCATGGTACATATCTAACCAGACTGCAATCCAGGAACTGTTTGAGTAGGGACCCCACAAAGCATAGGCTATACACAGCAGCGCCGCACTTACCACGTTTGTGCAAGATCACTTGAATGTAGCTCTGCACTTGATCAATTTCTTTTGTCAATGCCTCAAGACCTTGTGTCCGAGCCTGCAATAATGGGGACCCATCTGCAGCAAGTGGCCACCACATCAGCTGTCATAGTTGTTGCCACAGAGTCTTGAACATGCCACAAATCCAACCTGCTATATAACTCTCTTGCAATACTGCCTTTTGCTCCTCGAGCTGTAGCAGCCACCCTGTCAAGGTAGTCTCAACCTTCTGCCTATGATTTTCATGCACATCAGAGTTATCTGAATGCGCAGCCTCTGCAAAGACAACGTCAAAAGCTCAAGTCCATGCGCCTCAAACTTAACAGCCATACAGCTCGCAGCTAGCAGAGCAAATACACGCTAGTCGACATGCTAAAATTCAAAGCTTGCTGACTGTTGCAAAAGAGGCACATCGGCCCAATCTGACCTGGACAGACACGATGGGTGTGTGATGCAAATATCACAGCATAGTGAGGCACAACCCTTCAGCAACCTTACAGCAACAGACAACAAGGGGCATGTACTCTGCTTGAGCACTACGCAGAATTGTACAACACATCCTATATAGTACACAATTTCACAGCAAACCCTCGAAGCCACAGAAAAGGCTGGGACACTGTATCAGACTAGGATGTCATGTATGATAATGCCTTCTCAAGTGATCTAGCAGCTGCACAACTGCACTGTATCACAGTAGAATGAGAGTTGCACTTGCCTGTTGCCTTTGACCGAGCGATGATGTTGCCAGCATGGACTTGATTCTCGACGCCACATGCTTGCAAGACTGTCAAGGAAGCATCTTCAAGCTGAGAGATGGAGTTGACCTCGTTTGCCCACAGACCCTCTGTGTATTTTGCATAGATTGGGTTGATAGAACTGAGGTACTGCTGAAGTTCATTCTCGGCCTCAAAAACCATCCTGTAACAACGACGCGTCTCGTAAACACATACCTGGTGCAACATCTACATATTCTTGTCAGCACCTCAAGCTTCTAAACACACTCGTGGTGAAAACATGAAAGAAGCGTTGCAGGTCATATAAGCGAGCACGTTGGTCTTGAAGCTGCGCTGGGGCGTCAAGCGTGGCAGGACATCATAGGCGACACCTGTCGCACATGGCAGTACCTGACATATGATGTTCTTGGATTGGTGTCTGCAGTGGAATGTCGCGTGACACCAGACCAGCACTGAGCAAGTCAAGCCATGGCAGGCGGCAGCTGAAGTCGGTAGCTGGGTGGCAGTACCAAAGCTGTACCTACATGAGGAACATTAGACTCTGTTCAACACAGCGTAGCTGAACAGATCGCCTCAGCAAGGAGAACAAATTGTCGACACGTGTGGTTCGCCGACAATTATCAAATTTGACAACTCAAGTTAGCCTACCTTGATGCTAACAGTTACAGACACTTTTGGATGTGCAAGGATGTACAATAGTTTCAACACGCCTAGGCAGGATTTTACTTTTGTATTGTACATTTACACATACATTCTATGAGCCGCACCAGACATCACAGATTCAGGCTTTGACTACAATTTGGACCTTTTAAGGCCCAGATTTGTTTCTCTCAGAACAGCATTAATGCAGTATTGCATGAACTGTATCGTTCAAAATTCTCAGAATTCTCACAGTTACTGTCTGTTGACTCCCCTGTTGAGTCCTAATGACAAGAAATGTAATGTATGTATGTATGTAAATTGGCCCCCACGAGCCACTACCCAGCGGGGGGGCGCCCCCCCCCATTTCCGTTCAAGATTTAGATTACTGAGACTCTTTGGGTCAAGGTTCAAGCTGCGCTGCCGCTATGCGTGGCGACTGAGCGTGCGCAGATTGAGAACTTGTCTGCTTGCTGTGCTTCTCAACAATAGTTCTTTGCGCGCTTTACGGCCTTGACGTTGCTGAACGCCATGTCGTCACTGCTACCTCGGTTAAGTCAGTGTGCGATGCAACTTGCCGCCTCACGAGAAAGATACAATGATGTTTCCCATAGAACCACGACCAGTTGAGCACCAATCATTGCCACAAACAGTTCGGTCTTTGTGCCTTGCGGCTTTACTGGTTTCTGAGATCACAGCGATGAGCGGATATCGTCAACAGTGCTGGGACTTTCGAGGAGCTGTGTCAGAGCCTCTTGAAGTTTGCGCTGAGGAGAAAAGGGTCAGTAAGACTGGTGCCAATGGAAAGAATCATACTTTGCTGAGATGGCGTCAGAGCTATGCTTTCAAAGGCTGAACTGTGCACAGGTACTGGGACACCACCTGTCCAAAGGCGCAACAGCATTATTCCAAAGGGCTCAGGCAACGGCCAGCTGGTCAGTAAAGGTGCTTCCAAGTTTGGAGGAGGACAGTACAATGCACAAGCTTAGGCCAGAAATTGAGCATAACATAGAGCAGTATTTGATGAGGTGTGATACCCTGAGATCTGTGAAATGCAGCATTGTGAATCTGCAGATGGCTGCGGGTTTCATCATTGCTGCAGCTATTGCATGACTAACAAAAACTTCTGCGGTCATCATCTGATAAATGAGAGCTGTCTGCATCTTGCTGTGCTGACTTGTCTTTGTCATGCGTATGCAGGCACATGCATGGTCAAGCTTTGACTATGGGTAACCTTCCAGAAGACCCAGCTATTGTAGATGGCCTAAAGACAGTCCAGATCAAGAAGAATGACTATCGCAAAGGCTTGGTGCCCAAGCAGGTCAGTTGTGGGGAAGCAATTGGCCCCTGGTTCCATTGACCCCTGCACGTTTGTTTGGGCAACATACCAGTGGACCATGCACTTTACATCATCATGATGTTTGTCGGCAGCAGCTGTGATTCTTACAATGTAGTAACACGTATGTCCAGACAGTCTGCATCTACGCATATTGCATTTATGTGCAGTGAGCTCAGTCAGATGTGGAACTAATCAGGTGCAGGACAAGAGTGTATCTGATCTTCCTTTGCCAAACCACAAAGCCCACTGTTCAATGAGTACTACGCTTGCAGCTGCACTCACTCAACACAGCTTGAAGCCTGTTGTACTGAGAGGCCCCTGAATTAGCATCAGGCTGCGCTGTTGTTGCAGGACAATGCTGTGCATGCCACTCATCCTTTGTCAGCTGGCAGTGTACTAGGCGTCTACCGCAGCATGACAATGTTGCCATCAGAGGAGCTGCATTTCAGGCACCACTCGCCTGACAGCTATCCCAAAAGCACTGCCCATTGGCGTCAGGCCATTGATGCCTATGCTGCAGAGCTTGCACCTCCCCCGCAGCAGACCTGGGGCAAAAAGCTGCTGCGTGAGGTGTTTGACAAGGCCCTGCAGGTGTGCCCCTGGGGACTTCCCCTGGGGAGAAACGCGGCGCCCCTGAGACAGCATTTGCCCTGGCTTTGCAAATGCTGTCTCAGCTTGTTGAGAATGGCTTCAGGGGCGCTGCGTTCCTCTCCAAAGAATGTTGCCCAGCAGTTCTGCAGTCACAGCAGATTTGCGAAAATGTTGCTGTCTTAATCGCCGCAAGGGACAATTTGCAATGCGTTATGCTCATTTGGTCTCAGCATGACTGGCCCTTACATGTAGTGTTGCAGGCAAGGTAGCAGTCCTTGCTAGCCCATGAACAAGGACAGCAACATGTGGTATGATACAGCTGGACTGCCTGAAAGGCTGGGCAATGCTTTTGGTTCAAAGAATTGCATGCAACCCTTGTGTCACGATGCTAATGCCGTCGTGATGAGTGATCACCGATTGAGCATTATTCTCGGCAATGCAAAGTCTGGTCTCACAGGCTAAAATGTGATATTTAGCACTTGATCAGCTGAGACACTTGTGTGAGGACTTGCTGCAGCATCAGTTGCCCATGCTGGTGGCAACATCTCTTTTTGTGCATTCTGGGTGTGACATGTCATAGTGCATCACTAATGTGTCTGTGCATGGTGCAGGGTCAGCAGCTGGTGTGCTCAGGCTTTGGCTGCAGCAACATGTTGGCCTGCATCAATGATGGGCGAGCAGATCCCATGAGTGCTGAGGAAAGCAAGCGAGACAGGACAGCTAATGTGCAGCTGCTTCCTGTGGCAGTGTGCCGCTGGCTGTTCCTCTTCATGATCACCTCTGAAGACGTCACACCAGGTGGGTGTGTTGATTGCTGACTGTACCCATATGTAAGCATGCATGTTGAAATCCCAGGTGTGTATGCGCAGTGCATCTCACATGGGTTTACATAGGATGGGTGTGTAGTCAGCACCAGCAGCATGTACTGGCTGTATGCATGGCAATGAGATGCATGAAGCAACAGCTAACAGGAACAGCTGTGCTGACAAAGACATGGGCAAGGCAGTTGGTGATCAGTCAGATCTCGCTGCTGCACATCGTGTATGCAGTGGTGCAGTCGCATGCACCTGATGGTATACCTGACTGTACAGGCCCTTGAAATAAGCTTGCAACACATGACATCAAGCCATACGACACTGGTCATACTATGCATGACACTTTGACAGACTGCTTTGGAAAGACAAGACTTGTCCCGCAAGCACCTAGCTCATCATGAGCTGGAAACCGAAATCATTATTAAATTTGTTTATTTATTTATTTATTTATTTGTTAGCTTCATGGTTATCATCACTACATTATTATTAAATTATTAGCAAGACTTGCCACAAGTGCAGGGGAGCTGTACCTGGACTATGGCACGGGCTTCTGGGATATTCAGCGTGACCGCCTCATGGAGATTGAGGCCTGGCAAAGGGAGCTGGACAAAATGCTGCAGGTGCCACATCAACCCTAATCATGATGCTGAATGGAACTGCTCTCAAGCACAGCTGTGCATCTGCTCTCTCTTAGAGGGCATTCACATTGACAAATCAGCGTGCGGGTTGTCGTTAGTACCCAGTGTGAACGGGATTAGCATGTGATTCACCATCAGGTCAACATCCGTGCATTAGCGCTACAGCTTGAGATCAAATGCTTTCTTGTTGGCAGCTGTCCAGCTTGATCTGATGTCTGTTATGGGCTTTGACTGTGCAATGCTGTCAGTCATTCAGCCTTTGTGCATGACTCATGAAGTTTGGGAGTTATACTGTGCTGTCAAGTTTGTGGGTGTTGGGTCATCATGTGATCTTTGCTCATGACTGTATGTCAAACTGCAAATGTTGAAAGTAGCCATATCCAAGATGTGTTGGTGCACCGTGTGCAGAGGGAAAGGCAGTTGCAGCAGTCACGAGGGGGCAGCAGCTTTGCCTTGCAGGACACTGTTTCACAGGTAACACCATCTGTGACCACTGCTCTATTGGGCAACACTCCATGCAACGTGCAGTACTGCCTTGCTGTAAACGCATGAACAGCATGTAAGCTGAGACTTGTTGCAAAGCTTTGCAATCTTTGTGTAGCAACTGATCATTGTGCAGCCCCCTGCTATGCTTGTATATTTTTTGTCTACAACTAAAAAGATTGCATGGCTTGAGTGGTACAAAAATGCATGCAGCACACGGTGCAGGCACCAATAGTATGCTGACTCATAATTACATTAGAACTGTATGATCCTCTCACAGATCTGGCTGTGTGGCTGCATGTCGCTCCTGGTGTCGCTGCTGGGCTATTGCCACACTCTGTCTGTGCATGCCTTGACTTGTCTGAGCTGTGAGGTCATGCTGCAGCAACAAGCCGCAAGAAACAAGGCTGGCTCCAAGAGGCCAAGGCAGTCCTGTGATCTGAAGGAGGATCCTGCATCAAGCAAGCAGCTCTGTGTCAGGTCAGCCTGCTGTAGCCAATTTACTGACATTGCAGCATCCTGAAGCATGCATATTCTGCTGCCAATCAGGTTGCATGCTTGCCACAGTGATGCAGCAAAAGCTGGACCATTGCTTGCATTGTTAGCAGACCACCATCGCCGTGTTGAGCGCAGTTCATTGCTGGCTTGCAATTGTCAAGCATGAACAGAGCAGCTGGGTTGGGATACAGGTCAAACTTATGTGAAGCTGGAGAGTCACAGAGCGAGCCAGCTAAAGATGCTCCTGAGGCCATCACAGCACAGCAGACAAACAAGACAGCAGTTTCAACACAGCAGACAAGCAAGACAGCAGTTCCAACACAGCAGGCAGATCAGGCAAAGCAGTCTCAGCCAGCAAAGCAGTTCAAAGTGGCTCAGCAGGCTAAGCAGGCAGAGCCAGATCAGCAGTGCAAGCCGTCCCAGCCAGCAGAGTCAGCTCAGCACGCCGCATCAGCAAAGCAGGCAAAGCAGACACAGCAGGCAAAGCAAGCAGGGCAATCAAAGCAGGCTGCCCAATCTCAACTAGCAGAGCCAGCTGAGTCTGCAAAGTCAGGACAGCAGCCAAAGCAGCAAGCACTAGAGGCCAGGCAAGCAGCGCTGTCTGAGCCAGCAAAGCATTCAAATTCAGTGCAGCAGGTCAAGCAAACTCAGGCTGTTCAGCATGCTGGACAGGCACACACAGCTCATGCTGCAGGGCCGTCCCTGTCAGCAGAGCAGTCCTTGTCAGCAGGGCAGTCCCTGCCAGCAGAGCAGTCGGCGCAGCCTCAGCAGGCAAAGCAGCCTCAGCCGACAAAGCAGTTTCAGGAGGCAAAGCAGGTTCAAATGCCTGTGCAGGCTCAGCAGGCACAGCAGCAGCTAACGGCCAAGGCACCAGCAGCTGGTGACGTATGGCGGCCTGTAGAGGGCCGTTACTGGTGCCCTGATCCAACCTGCCCCAAGAGCTGTTTCCAAAACAGCGCCAGATATGCATGCATCAGACAAAACAGCTTCGATGGATACAGCTCTGTTGATTCTGTCAGGTGTGATGCTACCCTTGTACGTGCTTCTCCACCTGTCTTTCTGACATCTGAGCATGAAGTGGTAGCCACATGGCATGAAGAACACTCAGCGTGCTCTGCGGCCATTGTGATCTCTTAGTCCTAAATGCTCAGAGTTCAGGTCAGCCAGATGTGCATGCATGTCTGTGTGACAGCACGTGCTCACACAGACTTGCATCTGCTGTCATACAGGAGACATATGGGGAAGGCGGTGAGGGCTGATGTAGGCCACCTGGCATTGAGTGCCATCCAGACACAGAAAGTCTCAAGGAAGGCAGGCTTAAAGGATGCTTCCATCAGCACAGGCAGCATCTATGGCGCGGGTCTGGCTGTATCTGGTCCAGGCAACCAATCTGGCCCTAGCAATGTTGCAGCAGGCTGTGGCAATGCGACAAACGTGCAACCTTCACAAGAATGTTCACCATGCGAAGCCAAAGAACCACAACTCTACTGCTATCCTTGCTGCTGTGCCTGCTGTGCCTACTAAGGACCGGTGCATCCCTGCTATGGATCAGGGCATCCCTGCCATGGATCAGGGCATCTCCATCAAAGATCCTGGCAGCACCACTGAGGTCGAGGGCAGTTGCACCGAGGACCAGGGCATCCCTACAGAAGCGCAACGCATCCCCAGTGAGGGTCCAGGGGTCTTGATGAGTCAGCTTGCCCCAGCAGCTGTGGACTGTGTGCTACCAGCAACTGCTGATGACAGCAGTGTGTCTGCTGGTGTTGAAGCCCATCAAGTTGGCATGTCGCCTTCATCTGCTGGCCAAGGTATTGTTGATTGGCTTGTTTTTGAACCTCTTACAGATAACCTGCGTTGGCTGCCTTTTGATCCCCAAAGGTCCCCTTCTTTGGCTGCCTTTTTAACCCCACAGATCTCCTTGTTGGGCTGCGTTTTGAACCCTACGGGTCCCTGTGTTTGGCTGCCTTCTGAACCCCACCAAATCCCTTGTTTGCCTGCGTTTAACCCCCACAAATCCCTGTTTTTGGCTGCCTCTGCAGACTCACCTTGCCTCCTGCATGCTTGACCAGCGTACACCCAGTACAGCAACCATGACTTTATTTAGTGTTTAGGGTTTATATAAAATATAGTTACCCAATTGGTCCTCAAACAGCTTGACATGACTGCAGCTATGCACACCTGCACACATGTCCATGCAATCTTCACAACATGGTCACAAGGCTTCCAGCAAATGGCATCGTACTGATGCTTTAGGTGGAGCCATTCCAGATGCAGGCATGCAGCGTACTGCGCCTGAATGCGCTTGTGCCTGCTCAAGCACCTTGCTGGAAGCACAAGCGCAGGCACCTGCTTTAGAGCACTCTGAGCAGCAAGATTTGCAAGAAGCAAGTATAGCCACTCAACTACCTGAAGCTGCTCAGGTACTCAATGCTGGCTGATCAGACAGGTATTTGTATCTTTTGGATCTATCTATTTGGACTTAAACGGTCAAGCAGAGTGCACAGACGCCCTTGCTGCACAGCATTGAGTTGTCTGGGGCAACGCAGTACTGCCAGGTGCTACTTCAAGCAACATGTGCGCAGACAATGTACAACTGTTAAGCCATGCATGAATTGGACCTGCTGGCGTTTGCCAGTCCACTCTCTGAGCACTATGCAGTGACAAGCCGACCAGCATGTCAGCACACAACAGTCCTCTGCAGTACTTCATACCTGTTGCACTGGCATGCCTTTTGACAGCTGCACATTTTGCTGAAGGATGCACCAGCCTCAGGCGCAGATGACAGCCTCCTTACCCCAATCAGCCCCACATGCCTTTCAGCCAAGGCAGCAGCCAATATGCAGGCAGACAGGGCTGATGCTCACAGCCCTCTCACAGGGCTAACCCTTGAGCCCTCTGTTGCTCACAGGGCAACAAGGGAATCAGAAAGCAGCGCCCTGCCGGTTTGTGCCCAGCAAACTCTGTCTGCAGTAATCAGCGCAGCTGAAGCTGTAGCTGCAGCACTAGAGGGGGACAGTCACCTTGACCATGCTGCAAACAAATCTTGCTCCGCCGGGATCAGTCTTAAGCCCAAGACAGACGTCAGCGAGGCTTCCTGTTTGGGGATTGAGACGCAACCCGGCATGGATCTCAGCAGAATCCCCAGCACAAATGCCAGCACAGCATTCAGCACTGGGATCAGCACACAGCGCAGCTTGGGACTCTGCGTGACCCCTGACATGCATCACAGCGTGAAGCCCAGCATGCACCATAGCATGCAGTCCAGCCTGCACCATGGTTTGAATCGCGCAGAGCCCAGCAGGGCGCCCAGCGCGGCCATGTGCACAGACCCTAGCATGCACCCTGGCATGGACCCCCAAATGCACCCCAGCAAGGATTCCAGTGCACCCTTGTGCACAGACCCTAGCGTGGAAACTCAGTCTGGGTTCATGTCAAATGAATGTCTTGTCCCCAGTGCTGTTTCTGACTTCAATCTCACTTTCCAGCTCCCACCCACTCTCAGTCAGGCACTTAGCCTAGCTACAGATCCAAACCTGGGTACTGGCTTTGACCCCCAGCCCCTCGCCACCCCTGTGGCTAAACTCACCCCCAAGCCCCTCCCCACTCCTGTGGCTAAACCCACCCCCAAGCCCCTCCCCATGCCTGTGGCTGAACCCACCCCCAAGCCCCTCCCCACCCCTGTGGCTAACCCCACCTCCAAGCCTCTCCGCACGCCTGTT
>JAABUP010002209.1_pt1 | contig 38522 bp, 39 predicted proteins | sample 5559201 | NCBI WGS metagenome assembly JAABUP01 (sample SAMN10711887, study PRJNA513373) | rock metagenome | isolation source: Antarctica rocks | place: Antarctica | reverse complement strand
AGAAGTTAAACTACGTATAAGTTAAATAGTCTAAGTTATAGAGATTATATATATATTAATATTTCTCTTATCTTAATAAGTATTATCTCTCCCTTTAAAAGACTAAGTTTAATAATATATTCTATATTAAGCTAATAGTAATATAAGGTAATAGTTCTAAAAGATTAACGAAAAGTAACGCGTAAGGCGGATTCGTCTTAAAGCGAGGCGAAGTATATACTAAATATATACTTCGCCTCGCTTTAAAAAGTTCGCGAACTTTTCTCTTTTAATAGTAGTATATACTAAGTATATACTTCGCCTCGCTTTAAGACGAATCCGCCTTACGCGTTACTTTTCGTTAATCTTTTAGAACTATTACCTTATATTACTATTAGCTCGATATAGAATATATTATTAAACTTAGTCTTTTAATAAATAAGAATAAATAATAATTTATATTTTTACTTTTAAATAATTAATATTATTATTTCTAATATTACTAGTTACTACTATTATAACTTAATATATTAGCGTTAAATAGAACGTAATTATATTATTATATATAGAGATAAGTAGTAGCGGTCTTAGGGTTTATTAGTAGGGGATATTAGTATTACTAGCGCTACTTATACTTAGTATACGTTAGACTTATCCTATTATCGCGCCTTCCTTTTTCGTAGTCGAGATTATTATCGAATATAATACTTAGTATATACTTAGTATATACGTTCCCACCGCCTTCCTTATATTCTAAGATTTTCTTTACTTTCTTCTTTTCTTATATATACTTAGCTTATCCTTAGTATATACGCGTATTACTATTATTATCTTATTTATTCTTAAGCGTACGCTTAGTATATACTGCGACGTAGCTCTTAACCTTTATTATACCGGTATATACCTAGTATCTATTACTAGAGTATTATCCTATACGGCTATATACGCTAGGCGTATACTAGTCCTCTCTTCTTCCGGTCCCCTCTTCTTCTAGTCCCCTCTTCTTCTATTCTCTATTACTTTCTATTTTTTATATATCCTTAGTATACGTATAATAGTAGCCTACCGACTATTATATAATATCGCCGCGGTTACTAATACCGCTAACTCGTCCCCCTAATTTAGCTACTACTATAGTTAGTATATACCTAGCATACGTATAGTATATACTAATATACTACTATAGGCCCTATCTTAAATACTAACCCTAGCTAGCGGTATCTAAATAAGTCTTTAAACTCTAAATAGATATAGAGTATATATTAACTCTTTACCTAGCGGTATTAGCCGCTAAGCTTACTAGAACCCGTCGTACGCTTCCTCTATTCTATTATACTAGTATATACTTAGTATACGCGTAGCTCTCCCCTAAACTATAGTAGCTATAAATATAGGTACGTAAGATATTAGAGATACGGAAAGTATATACTAAATATACGTAGCGGCCCTAAATCTAGGCGCCTAGCTATCGACTATTAACTCCGGAGTATAGGTCCTACTTATTCTCCGTATATACTAAGTATATACTTACTAGCTATAGGTGCGACGTAGAAGTATAGGCCGGGATAATATATAGGTCTATTTTTAATAAAGGCGTTAGATAGTAGCCTTCTATAAGCCGAGTATATACTAGGTATATACTAAGTATAAGCTTACTAGTATATAGCTCCGACGATATCTACGTAATAAATATTCTAGTACTAGTATATTTTTTTTCCTATCTAATACTTAGTATATACTAACGATATATAGTTCGTAATCCCGGGTATAGTAATATAATAAATAATTCGATTATAGCTAGCGAGAAGTAATTTATATATATATTTAGTATATACCTAGCTAATGCGTAGTAGCGCTCTTAAGCTTTAAGTCTACTTTAGCGGTTAGCGGAGCTCCGCCTACCTTTATAAACCGGGGTATATAAGTCGATACTCGATATATACTTAGCTTACGCTTAGTAGACGAGGGCCTTACGGCGGCTATATTAATATCTACGCTATTAAGATAGAGACGCTTACGTAAGTCTAGAGTATATTCTATATATATAAAGCTAATATATCTAGGGCGGCTAACCTAGCCTTTACTAGCCTTTATAGTACCGTATTCTATTATACGGTATATTAAATACCTCGCTAACTAATAGAGTATACGCCTAGCTTACGCGGTCGCCCTAAATACCGAGTCGGTAGCGATTCTCGAGTCTTATCGGAGAGGGAATACGCTAAGTATAGTCTAATAGAGGGTATATAATACGACGCCGGGGTCCCGCCGCTCCCGAAAGGTAAGTAGGGGTACGCTAGGGTCGTAGTATATACTAACTATATACTTAGCGCGGGCGCTCTCCTCCTCCTCCTCCTTATAACGAGTCCCTAGCGGCGGACGCCGTAGCCCGTAAAAACGCCCGCCCCGCCGGTAAGTTTACCCTCTATATCCTTAGTATATACTAATTATATCGTAGCTAAGAAGCCGCGTACTAGTAAAACTAGTAAGTTCTAAGATATATATATACTTAGTATATACTTCGCTAACGTTAACTCTAGCTACTCGCGAGGGTTTACGCTCTTAGGGGGTTAAAGTCTAGTATATACTTAGTATATAGTTATTAGGCTACGGTTCTTATATATTATATTATAGTATTATAATATTAGAGTATCTAGCCTACTTTATATATACTTAGTATAATTCCCTAGTAAAACGGGGTAATACTTACTATATAGTAGCTAAGAGTACTTTCTACTCTCTATGCGTTTAGCTTATACCTTACGTAACTTATCTAAAAGCTCTTACTATATACGCGTAATTATTTTCGTCGTAACTTACCTTCGGTATATACTAAGCTAATATATATAGCTTAGCGGGGGTAGAACCTACCCCCGTTAAACTTTCTACCCCCGCTCGGCTAATTCCTACCCCCGCCGAGCTATAACCCTACCCTTTTCTATACTTAACCCTACCCCGCGCCGCCCGCGCCCGCATTTTAGAAAAAGAAAACTACCGAAATTATATTACTAGTAGACTTATTAAAAGGAAAACCGTAATTAGGCTTAATTAAAAAGTGCGAATTATAGCTTAGACTCCTCCGAGTATATTTTATATAATATATTACCCTTTATCTTATATTATTATAGTACTATTAGGGTTTTTCGTAAAAGTTACTTACTTTTATAATTTTCTTTTCGGATTAATTTCTAAAACGCGGGCGCGGGGTGGGGTTAAGTATAGAAAGGGGTGCCAAGGAATCCCGATAAACTTGCATATGCTAATTGCGGGAGGAGCCTTTCGCTGAGTCTTGGCCGCGTTGGTGAAGGAGCCGAGGGAGCCTCGGAGCTGTGCAACACATATCGGATTACCTTGCGAATTCCTCTGAATCTAGATTTCAGTACCTCTTGATGCTGACAGTTCTCAAGGAAGGGCGACAGTTGCCCTGGTCTGATCGCACAGACTCTGTCACTTCCAGAATCGCTACCCAAGAGAGCCTTTCCGGTGCTACGTTGAAAAGGAGCCTTGTCAAGACTACGAGCGCTGCTCTTCATACCCCATCACGGATCACATGAGCCCCTGGTCCCTTTCCTCTGTTAGCTACATCGGGGTGAACGTGTCTTCGGCAGCTTTTGAAAGAGACGCAATGAAACGGAGAAGAAACGGGTGGCCCCTTCTTCGGAAACCTCTCCAAGGTCTTCCCAATGCTCAGTGATGGTTTCCCCATGTCGTCGACAGGACAGCGAGCAACGGTCGCATCGCATATGCATCTAGTATGGAAAGAGCGTATTGATGTTGTATTGCATTAGTCTAGGATACTAAAGTCTACCAAGAGCGCACGGAAACTCGGGCAAATCTATGAATCGATCCTTTATCTCGGAGAACCCGTTCAACAAAACGCTGCATATCGGATCAATCAAGATGATTGTATCGTCGTCTGGTGGCATTGTAATGTTCTTCCGCGCTGACAAATTGTATGAGCCCACATTCGATCATGCCATGCATGTTTTCCGAGTCGAGTATGTCACACATCCGTGGGCCGTTCTCTCTCCAGGGTATTGGCATACTCATGTGGTCGATGTGCCCTCCGAATCTCACATATAGTTGACCCATCAGCCATAGAAGCTTTCTGCGCATTTCGTTAACGCCAGCTTCAGCAGGAAACGAATCCCTAGGCCATAGGGTGTGGAGATCCTTGTAAAAGTCAAAGACCGCGTATACCTGTCTTGAGTACAACATCCCCGAGGGTGTTGGGGCGTCACCTCGCATGATGTTTTGCATGTAATCGAGGGCTGCATTGAGATTCGCGAAGCTCCCAGTCTCAAGTAGAGAACGAAGCTCTGGTGCGACTTGGTCGATGTATTCCTGCAATCTCTCGTCCTCATCTACACCCTCGTCTGTTTCCTCGTCCTCATCTGTGTGACCGGAATGATCGATCTCAAAGAGTTCCGTTCTGCACATTGGGCAATTATTGCGGTTTGGGATATTTGTAGGCGAGAGCCATTGACGAATGCAGTCGCTACCGAACCTAGCAAGAGGAGTTAGCATTACAATCATCATGGATAAGGAGACTAGGAAACAAGGAGACTAGGAAAGTTCGCTCACCTATGACCGCAGTACGGTAGTTGTACAATCTTTTCATCTTGAACATCAACCCCATATGGCTCTTGGCAGATGCCGCATTGTCTCTCATCTTCAGGTATCTCATCAAGCTCGATGTTTGGAAGGTATTTCAAGAATCGGTGAGCGGTGCATAGAGCAGATCCCGGAACGTCATCGCTCGCTTCACTTGAAGTTCTTATATCGGTCATGAATAGATCCTCGGAATCGCTTCCGGCGAAGCGCTCTTCCGTCGGGGTGCTCGCCTCAAAATTCGGTATCTCGAAGAAGTTGTTTGATGTCATAGCTGTTGGGAACAGTAAGAGTCTCTAAAAGTATCTTTTGGGAAGCCTGAAATGTCCAAGCCAGTGAATGCCACTTGACTCTCAGAAAATGCGCTTTGTTCTTCTGAGTGCTGAATCACGGGCGACAAGGTTCAAGACTTGCTGGATAGGATTTGGGAGATTATTGGAAGCTAGTAGCTCTTATAGAAGTGTCGATCCAAAATCTCGGGCCAAGAGAAAGTTACAATGAGACGAGTGCTGTTGTGTGTTCTCGAGGAACAAAGGTAGAGTACAATCAGGGACTGTCAAGAATAAAGCCGAAGATTGGGGTTCTTTTGTGTTCATTGAATGTCGAGTGTTAAAGCTGACCTAGGACAGAAGTTGTTTACGTAAGCTCCTATTGCTGAATAAAATGTCCATTTCTGGCAGTCAGGACTCCTTGACTCCTGCACAATACGATAAGGGTATAAGCTCTCCCAACAGATGTTAACCTGGATCCTCCTAGCGGTTGCAGTTTTCGCCGCTAGACTTCGAACATTAAGTGGAGTACCGCTTTCCACCTCCTTAACGCTGCCGTCTTATTCTCCCTCAAAATCATGAGATAAGCAGCCTGAGCTTCGCTTATTGCAGTTTATGTAATTGTGAGTAACAGCTTTGGCTCCTTCCTGGTAACACATACAATGGATGAACCCATCCTCTCCATCATCAACACAATATATGCGATCAGTATCCTCATGTCTGTGCTCTTTGGAGACTGGATGATCTGCTTCGCCATCATCGTATCTCACCTCTTTTACATGTGGGCAAAGAATGTTTCCTCCATCTTGGGCCAAAGGAAGTTGCATCAGAAGAAGGCAAATTTGGTGAAACGAAGGAAACAGCTTCTGTACTGGAGAGTGCTCAAATTTGGAAATACTCGAGAAACTTGCCCGAAGAAAGGTCGGATTGGAACAAGCTTTGTTGATGTCATGCCAACCATCATCGAGGAAAGCGAAGGGTACGAAGACAATAAAGACTACCATGTCGCGAAGGTGGACTTTGTATTTGATGGTGACGACATACTCTGATGATGACGACATACTCTGTCTTTTCTAAGACTCGGTTGAGCCAGGCAGACAAGAACGTCTCCCAGAATGCCGTGTGAGAGTGTAAAGAAAGTTCTCCTCCTGTTATACCCTTGAATCCTCTTTTTCCCACCAATGCGGGGTGGTCAATAAGGCTTTTGAAGCCTGTGTTGTAGCTTTATACTCGAGATCAGAACCACACAATTTTGCCTTTCCTCAGGTCTGCAGAAGAACCCACCCGGAATCACAACAAAGAAAGATTGTGCTCAGAATTTTGCCTTTATGATGCGTAGTCGGGCACACTTTTCTTACATTACGATTGATACGGCCCTTGTGCAGTTGACAAAGGATGTCATAAAAAGAAGCCTCGGGTATCTTCACAGTCTTCTCTTCATCTACTCTTGCAAATTCGCGCCAGTAATTTGCGTGTCATTAGAAACGCGACGCGACCAAGAGCTTCGCTAGGCACCATTCATATTCCTTCGCTCGAGACTTCAATCGGCTATGGCTAACTTCAGTGATATGATCGAATATGTGAAATGGGGCCTTTGGGAGGCTCTCTTAATAGCTTTGATGATCGCTTTCGTGGCTCTATCGGTCTGCTTCTTCATCTTAGTTGTTAAGGAATATCCTGCTGATGATGAAGAAAATCGCAAGCAGGCGAACAGGAAGCAGGACTGAAGGGTGGGAGCCAGGATACTGATCAAGGATGTGATCGTTACAAATGCTCCTGATGATCATGCCTGAGGTAGGGGGATAAGCTGTATATGCCTGAGCGATCTTTACATCCACTATGGCGTGCTAATAGAGAGACTGTCAGAGGAAAATCAAACTGCATTCTAATGAGAGTAAATGTAAGTGCCATTTTCAGAGGTGTGAAGACAAACTACAAGCCATATCATCTTTTCTCTTCCTCCAAGATCTCCAATATCGCGTGTACCATCATCGAGGGAGTCCCTGTAGCTTGGGCTGCAGCCTTGACTAGGCTTAAACTGAGACACAGGACTTGCACACTTTTCTCGTTAGCTGATTGGTACATGTGTTTCAAATTCGTGGGTGTTCGATTGATTGATATGAGCTGCACTTGGCAACGACATTATGTCTGCTTTAGTCTCGAATTAGTCCGACATTCATCCGAGAGTCTAGATTCAGCCGGACCGTTGACGGTACAATTCAAAAGCTTGTTTTTACCTGTTCCATCGCTAGCATGAAGTACGCACGGCACATAGCGTGCTGCTAGAAGACGAACTCTGAGTCACTGGAAGTGTCTCGTTCAAATTTCTGATCAATCTTGATCAATCCATCTTATCCCCATGGGCTGAAAGACGCTCCATCGAGGTAACGAGGTTCCGAGAATTGTATTGAAGCATCCACCCTTTGTACCAGGATCAAGGACATAGTGCATTGAACGCGGTCTTGGACAGCGGGCTTTACGGGAAGCTTGCTCTTCAAATTGATCCAAATACTGTGATTTTCGTCAAAGACTCCTTGTTGTCACCGTAAATAATCAATACTACACGAGTCCATTCCTGGGTCAAAGCGATACCGAAAAATGCCATTGCCAAAAAAACTCGAGCACTACCAGGTCTCAGCTAAGACAGGCTTTCTGCCATTTGATCCGCCATTGGAACAATTGCCTGAGTATTATCGAGATTGGGAGGCAATCTGTCTCAAGCTTCCCTCCCACATAGCAAATAGCGATCTTGTTGAAGTTGTCGCTAGACTACCCCTGCTTTCTTCTGGATGGCTGAAATCCGAGCCTGAGTACAGGAGAGCTTATGTAATTCTTGGCTTCATCGCGGATGGTCTGTTATGGGGCTCTGGGAAGGTAGTTGACGTACGTTCATGGATTCAAAACAGGGAAGGATCAAAGCTGATGGCTCACAGCACTTGCCAGCTAACATCTCCGTTCCTTTCGTCCATGTTTCCACTCATCTTGGACTACCTCCCTACCCGAACCTGGCAGGCCAGAATTTGTGGAATTACAAACTTCTAGATCTATCAAAGCCCCTTGAGGACGCTGACAATCTATCAGCACAGTTTACATTCACAGGCACTGACGATGAATCTTGGTTCTTCGTTGTTCTCACCGCCATCGAAGCTCGGGCTGCACCTGTAATTCCATTGGCGCTCAAAGCTTTTGAGGCAGCGTCTGCAGGTGAATCGAGCGACGTGACTGAGTCTCTACACAGAATAGCTCATCAACTTCAGGGTTTGAGTAAGGCATTGCTAAGAATGTACGAGCGATGCAATCCTCAAATCTTTTACAGCCGGGTCCGCCAATTCCTAGCAGGCTGTAAGAGTTCATCCGAGCTCCCAAATGGAATCTTTTACGAAGATGAGCATGGTGGAGGAAGTTGGAGACAGTACAATGGGCCGAGTGCTGCACAAAGCTCGCTGTGGCAATTTATTGATCTCGCGCTTGGGGTGGTCCACTATCCTACGGGTACCGGGCGCAGCGTGGGTGACGTAGTGGTCGAAAAGTCTGCTCTCTCAGGGAAAAGTCCCGAGTTTCTAGAGGTAGGAGGAACATAGACGGAAATACTCATGGAAAAGCTTGATTGACATTATGAATAGGAAATGAGGCAGTACATGCCAGGCCCTCACCGACTGTTTCTCCAACATCTTTCAGAAATCGCCAACATCAGGGGATACGTAGTTTCTCATCCCGAGGAAAGCAGTCTACAAGCCGCATATAATCAGTGTTTAGAAGGTCTAGTCGCATTTCGCGACAAACATGTACAGCTTGTATCTCGCTACATGGTGATCCAATCTCGAGCCGCACAACGGAGCCAAAAGTCGATGGTAGCTAGCACATCTCTGGGAGCAGCGCAACAGTATAAGGAGCCAACACAAAATGTGATCAAGCAAGCAGCGTTAGGGACGGGTGGGACTTCACCGGTTGTATTTCTGAAGCAAGTCCGAGATGAGACTAGGGAGAGTCTGGTTCGTGCGTGACATTGGTCACATAACGACCGCGCCACAACCCAAGGTAAGCTTCATATAACGAACGTCTTCAACTAAGCCTAAACGAGATCCAGTGCAGTAACGCTTCGCCTTGTAGGCCGAATGATCATACAACGGATTAGATAAGTAGCATATTGAATGGTTCCTTAATGGAGAATATATCATGTCTTTGTTCAGGGTCAATCTCGGTCTGACGAAAGCTTCTCGGGACTAGGCGGCACTGAAGCCATAGATGTTCTTGTCCTCGATTCCAAGATTCCGGAATATTAGGATCCACAGCTCCACTGGCAGTAAGCTTTTTGTTTATTAGCAATAGAGTGAGAGCATTACTTGCATTAGGGCATGGCTCAAAACGGGCTTTCGCAAAGTCATATATGTAAAGATATAGTGTTATGAAGCTTCAAGCGCCCGACCTGAATGGCCAGCCCTATGGCTCCTTCAGCGCTTCAAGGAAAAGCTTGGCGCCTCCTCCGGCGGCCCGAGGCTGTATTTTCGTCTGATCATACATATGTCGGTGGTCCTCGACTCATCTCGAGGACTAGACGCTGACAAATGGAGCTTCAAAACAGCTTTCAACGGTTTAGCGTCAATGATAGTTCGGAATGGGGTAAAAGCCTAGGCTTCACAAGTTTGAGCAACAGCTCAGAGGAGCACCAGTGGCATTAATGCATCAGATCGATCATGGACAGACCGACATTGCAGCCCAGTATGCCAGGAATGTACGTCACCTCCAATCGAAGCAGCACTGATGGCCACACTAGGAGACAGGAGACTCGTGTGGGCGAGTCGCGAGCCACTGCCAGTTTCGCGCCACCCAAGCCTGGCGAACGCTTGGGTGAGAAGTACAGGAGACCTCGACAGGGGTATAATGTCTCTGATCTCGTATCTGCTGGCGATAAGCTGTGCCAGAGATGCGCAAAGTCGACCTAGCAGAGCTTTTTTGCCAGGGTTTAGGCCTAGATACAACATCAGATGGAACCCAGATTAGGAGAGGACTACAGATTGGCTATTCCGACGAAACATACGCGCATGCAGGTTGTCCTTCCTATGTCACGACAATTCACTGTATCACAGATTAGGGTATTTCATGGAGCATTAGAATGTGCTGATTCTCTGATTCTAAGTATACCCAACTCCTGCCTTCTATCGACTACAATCTTGGTCCATTTGAAATAAGCTCCAGTACTCCATCGTTATCCTCCTCTTCCTTTCCCCCCAATAGTATTTTGAACAAACGCCGAAATTCAAACCCTACACAACAATGTAGGTATCTAGAACGAAATTGCAAGCTGAAAGCAGAACTGTGCCCAGAAACACACAACGCCGATTAAGAGCCGTACAAAAGATTCGAAAAGTTTAGTCGGGTAATCCTGAGTGGATGGAGTAGGTGAAGACGGAATACAGACGATCATGCCATCGGTGGTCTTACAAGTTTTTGTCCACGTTATGGGCCCGCAAGAGAGGTTCTGCATCGTGGAAATCGAGGAACGCATTCCATTCGGGGTTCCACAAGGCAGGGTCGCTGGGCCACGAAGACAGATCGTCATCATGGAATAACAAATCTGCCTCCGAGAACTGTTGTGGAGCCTCACATGCGGCATCGGTAGGAGGAGTCGGATTCCCGACGCTCATCATGGGTCGAATGGGTTGCGGGTGAGCAATGCTGGTATGTGCTCTACCCGCATTCTGACCATCACTCATTTGGGTCTGAGATTGTTGAACCACCTGCTGACGCTGTGGCTCGGCAGCTTGTGGAGGCATATCCGTGACTGGTGCTGAGCTATCAGTACGACGATCTGATGGCCGTCTGCTGGGTTGCGCCTGGTAGTCCTCCACGAGTATGTTGTTTCGACCGTTATCATTTTGTCGCTCTGGAAAGTTTCCAATCGGGGCAGGGACCTCGTTGTTCTCACTTCGAGCGACATTCGTCTGTGAGTGCCGATACCCCCCTTCGACGCTATCATGGCCTGGATTCGCCACAGCTGGGATACTCCGAGATGATTCCCGCCGTTGTTTCTGCTGATGACGGACCAAAACATCATTGAAGGCCTGATCTTGCCAAGGCTGGACTGCCTCATTCGCTATTCGGTGAACACGACCAGATGCCGAAGTATTTCCATCATCGACCTGTTGTACTCGCTGCATTTGTCCAGTTGGCGCAAACGAGTTCACACCATACGTGGGTGCATAGAGCTGTGAAGTCACGTTGCCGTAGCCAAACTCATTTGCGAATCCTTCAGGTGCCATCTGTGTTGTCCAGTCGTTGGCCACATTAGCTGTGATGTACCCGGGAAACGGTAGAGGGTTGGGACCGTAGGTGCTCAAATAGCCATTGTTGACAAATGGTGTATCCCCATAACCTCCGTGCCCTGTGTAGGGGTTTGGTTCTGGCAGAGTCGTGGCGTAAGAAGTTGAACGTGGAGGCAGACGATGCAACCGATTGGTTCTCACTTCCTGGACAATTCGCGGTTGGCGATGGCTATCGCTCCGTCGTTGAGCATTTTGACCGAAGGGAAGATGAGGCTGCTGATGCAAGGAAGGGCCAGCATCATCTTCAACCTGGATGTCATTCACCTTTTGCTTTTTGTTTCTATGACCAGATCGCCCCGTCTCTGGTTGGCGCTCCGGCATTCTACTCCTTGAGCTCCCAGCATCTGGAATACCGACAACCTCATCAACTTCGCTCAAAGATTCTCGCTGTCTCTTTGATCGACTTGGGGCTGGATCAGGCCCATATTCCGAGGCCGCAGAATCCTCGGAGTCGTCATCAACCACATACGTCGTTACGGCTGTCCTCCTTCTCTTTGGCTTTGGAGCCGCAACTGGTATGTCATCCGCATCTTCGTCATCGGTATCCTCGTTCAAGTTTACCCTTCGACGTTTGTTAGGGCCTGGTGCCGCTTTCTGGGCCTGCGCAGAGGGGCCGGTGGAGGGATTGACAGCTGGTGCCGGCAGTGCCTTACTCGAGCTGGCCGTGTTGGAAGCTCTCGACCTCCGCGTGGCCAGCATCGGAATTACATTACCCTGTAGATCAGGGCCTGGTGTCAAGCCTCGCGTTGTGTTCCCGTTCTGTTGCGCCTGGGAAAGCGCAGCAAGCACATCATCTCGGGCCCCATTGGCCTTGCTACCCTTCGATTTCTCCCGCCAACTACATAAAGGCCCATTAGCATTGGTTAAAAAGGTTAAATATAAAACTTTAACTGAATATAAAGTGGTAAACTTACGAAACGAGATACCAGTCTCTTCGTCCTCTTGACGAGACGTTGTTTTTGGCATTAATAAACTTCGCCTTGTCTGGTTGCGCAAATCTCTTGCCCGTATGCTCCATGAGCATGTCGATGTCCTTCCACTCAAGTCTTGGTTCCAAACGAAACCAGATCTCAAGAAGCCAAAATGGGACCTCTGTACTGATTTTGTTAACCCCTTGTAGAATAGGGAAATCAAGAATAGGCCGTGCGGCTTCTCCGGGTCGAGGATATCTCTCAAACATGGGGCTACCTTGTGCATCTAGCCTAGGTCCAGGCTTGGCAGAATCTTTGAAGGCTTTCCATGCTTGGCATGGCCACAGCTGGTACATGATATCTGGAAGGTTGTTTGCATTCCAACCCGCCAACCCTACTTTGAAAGTTGTGTTGTCTGTAGGGGAAGCCCCTGGAGGATGGGCAGGCGTGTATGCAGTAGGGTCACCCAGACGAGGCGTTGTACGGCAGGCCTCAATGTACTCCGGGTTCTGAGACCAGACTGAATATGTAGCGTTGACATATCGGTAGATTGCCTGGGCAGACATACTTGCCGCTGAGAAAGTGTATTGGGAGTGGAGAACCAGTGAGCTCCAAGAACCTCCGCTATCGATTAACTGATATCTGTGTCAGTATCAGAGGAGGAAAGTTGTCATGCTGAATAGAAGGAGTTTAGATATCTTTACCTCAGAGAAGATGATATCAGATTCTTAGCTTGTGTTTACCAATGGACACAGAGAAGATGACTCGATCCGATCAATGCAGACGAAGAGACTCGACAAAGAGATTGTCTGTGTGAGGGATCTATGCTGCTGAATGGAATGGAAGTCTAACAAAGAGATTGTTGTTGTGAGTGCTTGTTGTTGTCCGAAGATAATGTTGGATAAATAACAAAGGTGTGAAAAAGAGAAAACATACATGTACTCGAGAATGACCGTGCATGGGCCTCCATCAACAACACCACTCCGGGCACCAGTGGAAGCCTGCATCCAACACCCCCTTTCTCCGCCTTACTCAAGCGGGGGAAGTGGTGTTGGAGCTTTGCCGGCATGTTAAGGTTTTTATATATATAGGAAGACGGCTCGGCATGCAGATATGAGCATGCTCAAACCCATTGTGGAGGACCAGAGCGTATGTGTCTCTGAAGACATACTGAAAGTCAGCACAGAGTAATATCAATCCTTTTATATCGCGGACGGTAAGTATGCCGCTATCATTGTTCTACCTCCGCTCTCCTCAGCGTGTCAATTCTCCACCTACATCAATCGGTCGGTTTGTGGAGATCTTCTTCGCGCTTGCGGGTCATCTGCAGGCGTATGGCAAAGGCACCGTGTTCTATGCCTCAAGGCCCCGTGTGACTGGCCATATTATTTGTCGGGGTCCTTACTGGCCGTAGCTGAGGTGAGAATGCCGTAGTCTCCAGAGAAATGACGTACATCCGTTGTGTTTGTCGTGTGAGGCTAGTCTTGGTCCAATGGTAGCCATCGTGTTTAATTCTTGACAGTTTACCCAATTGGTCAGTCCAACTGCCTACTTGAGAAGCCGCTGTGCAATTGGATGGCACCCCGATATTGCTGCGGGGGATTTCTCGGTTCCATAGAAATTCCATTATCTGCGGGGCACGGCCAATGGTGTCTTGGTTTGAATTCTGTGGTGACAGCTAGCCAATTGTCGTTTTGGAGAGCTATGTACTAGTACACATCATTTTTCGCTCTGTGTATGGCGTCTGTGGCCTCTGGAATTGTAGGCATGTAAAAAGGTCAATAGGCTTATCAGTCCATTGTCGAAATCATGTTTCACTGATACGGGACGTTGGTGATTTCTAGGAATCTTGAGGGTCTGATGAGTAAAAGGTCTTGTCTGGACATGAGGGAGTAGTGCCGGCGGGTTGAAGAAGTTACTTTTGTAGACACGAAGTGCCAGACTTTTCGGGCACAATGTGTTTCGCCGCTTTCTAGTGAAAATGGGCCGAAATGAGATGCAGGAACAGACACGAGTGTTAACGGCTGGAGTGTGATGCTCATGTTTGTAGCGAAGTTTGCTGGAAATTGAAGCTCAAAGTCGATAGTGATATTCTGTGAGATAATTTCTTATTGCAGATCGCAGAGCCTCCTTGTTTTTCGAGCCTAGCGGTATTCGAGCGTAATTCGCACGCAGCGCTACCTATGCCTACCAATGACAATATTGCTACAAGCGACTTTACTAAATGGGATTGCACGCAGCGGCTTTTAGAGGAATAAGGTGTCAGAGTGACAAAGCGGCAGCTTCAAATTGATAGAAACTTTCGAGACACACGTCCCAGAACTCTTTCTATTGATTGCCTCTCCCCCGTGTGACAATTATGGGTATCAATTTTCCTTGATGGGCTATTTGAATCTTCGCATCTCATGCATCATCCTCCAGTCGAAGACCGTAATCTCACTCTGAAAGAACATTTCTTGAAGTTGCCTTTGGTCAACATGCTCACCCAAACAACGCCTTTTCACGATCGCTTGCAATAGAAGATATACTGAGGTCCCCGGTTGACTGAAACGGCCCTGGGAGACTTCAAGTTCCCGACAGATCACGTCTTTCGCTATAAAAGCGTTAACTAGGCTCTGTCCATCGCCGAGTGAGGGTATTGATTTGGTACCATAGAGCTTGATGTTTTCCCCCACATCAATGCCTAGGCTATCATAAGTTGACCAGACTCTCTCAATTGAGGAATGGGAGTCTGACAGAATAAAGCTTGGTTGTAAAGACCAACAGCCCAGAACTCAGCAACCATCCTATCTTCAGTCACCTCCATGTCCCAGGTCAGAAGATTGAGGCCTGTCAAAATGAGTATCAGTCTGACTTAGGCAAAGCCGTTGCTATCCCTTACATATGTAGGTGTAAGGCTCGTTCATAGTTTTGGACCAAGGTTCGTCAAGGAATCTGGGAATTTGGCTAATAAAGTCCTGGCGCCACGGACAAAGAGATTCGGTCAAGTCATGAGCAATTTTGGCTCTTTGGAGCTGATGTTTTGGATCAAGAGCAAAGTTGAATCTAGTAAAGTTTTGGACAGCTAGGGACTTGTAGCCATAGGGCGATGGGTTCGAGTTCGACATGGTAATCTCTCAAACAGAACACTTAGTATGTAGAGAGAAAGTTGACAGCACGATTGATACACCAAGAGGTTTGATGGAAAGAGCGGCGATAGAAATAATTGTCGGAAAACTAGACAACGCATTGCCGTGTAAGACAAGGACGAGGAAAAATCCCCGTTTTTTGGCACTATTACAGCCGATGCAGGTAGCTGTGAACATCTTCCTGATCATGGAAGGTGTGACCTTCACAGTGTCCTATTCTTAGATCAGGGCTTCCGAACCTCAAAGTAGCAAACCTTAGAGCGCTTTAGGAAGGCTCTATCCTCTTTGGATTTGTTCCAATGGAGAGAACGAACGTCGCTTCTACTAAGTAGAGATATTTTGCAAAGTTGAAAACAACAAGATGACTCCATGGAACTCGGAGAGGCACGAATAGGCGCGTCTGAATTTCAGTAGACAACTCTCATGACTCGGAGAAGATTGAAAATCCAATTGGAGGCGGTGTTTGCCGCGTTCCAAATTACAAACGAGACGGGTACACAACTACAGTGCATCAACGGAGCGACCACCAACCACAAGGCTGAGCCACAATATCTCTATCAATATTCCCAAGGCGGCTGATAGTACATGAGCGAACCTCAGCAGCTGTAGCACAGGGCTGTAACTGAATGCTGGAGGTAGAAAAGCTATTGAAAAGAGCAAATCTTTGTGGGCATGAGCCGCGATACAGATCTGATGAATGTAGCTGTAAATACGATCATGCCAGACTTTGGTAAAAGCCGGAATCCCTTTCCTCAGCAGAGCACCACCATGCTCTCTCAAAGCGCGAAGAAGGATCCATTCCCTTGATATCACGCGCGTTAGAATTAGTTGTACATGAATGTTGTGATAAATGATCTTCAAGCGATGTATGGGCAGAGCCTAATCAAAACTGGCGAAATGAGGCACTTGGAGCAAGAGAACAAATGGCTCAAAGGAGCTGCATTTGGGTTTCTACTCATCGCTCTCGCTTACGAATATTGGCACTGAAATTTTTTTAGGCATCAGCCATATCACTTTTGAATCTTTGTATTGCTCTCTGCTTCGTCTCATGCCAATCAACGTGCGGTTCCGGATATCCCAGCTTTTTGAACTCATTCTTACTTAGCCTCTTGTGCGGCTCATAGACCGCCTTCCCCTTCACGTCTTTCAATTCCGGAACCCATTTCCTGATATAGTCACCTGTTGGATCATTTCTCTCTGCCTGGCTCACTGGATTGAAGACTGTATAGCTTGGTTCCCAGCCCTGCGTGTTATTGCAAAGGTCCCAGTCAACGAGCGTTTCGGCAAAATATCGTTCGCCACGACGGTAGTCTATGAGAAGATTGCAGTACAGATACGACGAAACGTTCATTCGTAGCCGGTTGTGCATGTATGCTTCGTGATTGAGCTGACGCATTCCAGCATCAATAAACGGAACGCCTGTTCTACCTTCATACCATTTCTTCCAACCTTCTTCGTCGTCTTCCCACTGAACGGATTCGAACTTTAGATTTTGTGGGAGATTCATGCTATTGTGGGGGATGACGATCATCATTTGGCGATATAGTTCTCGAAAGACGAGTTCGCGCACCCAGGCGCTGACGCCGGCCGAGGCACCGAATGTACTGAAGTCGGCACTGTTGCTGTTGTACTTCCGAATTTCAGACAAAGCTTCTCGAATTGAGACGGTGCCGGAGGAGAAGTAAGCTGACATGCGGGATGAGGAGTCTTTAGAGGGATCGCTACGAGTAGCGGCATAGTCCTCAATCTTATCATTAATGAAATGTTTCAAGCGTTGAATGCCTGCTGAATGCCCCGCTGGCCAGAGTTTCCGGATTCGCTTCGTCGTTTCTTCAGAGTCAAATTTCTTGTTTTCGGGTACGGAAGGGACTGTGTCTGAGCCACCTTTGACATCTGGGGACTGTTTGGTCTTCTCCGGAGGTCCTACGGTATCAAGCAGGTCTGGCGAGTCCTTGACAATTCCAAGCCAAGCGCGATGATAAGGGGTGAAGACCTTCAAGGGACCTCCGCTACCGGTCCTCACGAATCCGGGCTCGACGACGGTCTGATCATGGTAGAGCGACATTTGAGCATCCTTCCCAACTTGCTCAAGGACTTTGATATCGCGTCTTATCTCATCGACCTCATACTCGAAATTCGCATAAACATGAGATGCATTATTTGATTTGACAAAGTCGACGGTAGTCGGTACAATGTCCTTTCGTCCTTTGGCAGTTGCGAAAACGAGGGGAATGTTTAGTTCCTTAAGCTCAGATTGCATCAGACCCAAGGTTTTTGCAATGAGATCACTCCTCGCTGGACTTGTTCCGTGCCATTGAAATTCCTCCGCGCAATAGACATAAACGCAAATCAAAGACTTTGACTTTTCCTTTGCGAGTAAAGAAGCTTTGTACAAAGCTTTGTTATCGTGAATCCGCAAATCTTTGCTCCTGAACCAATGGATAACGTTCGTGACCTCTTCAATTGAATCTTGCGAGTTCAGAGCCTCGGTGAGCTCAGTAAACGGGGTATCTGCATCAATCTGCCTTGCGCGTTTCACCGAAGGATGCTTCAGCTCTGGATGCTCCTCGGAATCGTGCTTTGCCATATTTGAATCTTTGCTTTGGTCGTACAGCAGACTTGCAGGTTCTGTGCCACTTGTTCATCCAAATCATCGAGCCATTGGCATTCGCAGAATACAAATGCCAGGAATTCCAGGATGGTACTGGAGATGATGACGTACAGAATTGCGGTCCCTTCAGCCCTGCCAGGAACCAAAGTCTCGTGTGGCTTGTCGAAATGACCGAATCAGCCACCGTTAACGCAGCATACCGCACGTCCTATTGTTATCCGCCTAATTGATCTAATTAACAATGCTAGTCCCATCCAACTGGAATGCCTATTGTGACAGTATCTCACGGATTTCTTGGATTTTCTGCGATGATGTCCCATGGCTCCCTGCGCGGTGGTTATTCTGAAAACTGAGGAGGCGGCATAGCTAGCTGTCTGGCAGACAGATCTTACCAGGTCCACACAGCATCACTGAGTTCTGGGCGAATTCTGCCCCCAATTTCTCAATCGCAGCATCAATGGGCACAAGGCCTCGATATGCAACGGAGCCTGCGAAAACAGGCTGGGCGTTCTCTTTGCCAAGTAAGTATTCCCTCACATGGCTGTGAATGCCGTCTGCGCCAATCACCGCGTCGGCCGTCGCTGTTGCTCCATCGTTGAAGCGCAGAACCACCTCTTTCCCCGGTTCATCTTCAAGGGATTGCACACGCTTGTTGAAATGGGCGCGCTGTGCTGGGACAAGTTTCACGAGCTCGTCGAGGAAGTGAGCGCGGTGGACACTTTGCATACCCGTGGCATTCTTCTGTGAATGGATGAGCTCGTTTTCGTGCTCGCCTTTGCCCTGTTGTTGGCACTGATTAGTCATTCCTCTTGACACAACAATACAACAGGTCGGATCATCTTACGACTATGTGGTCCGCAAAGGTATTGGCATGAGAAGCCCACATGTTGGTAGTCGCATGCTTCACAAATGCTTCCTTGGCCTCGGGAGCACTGAGCTCAAGCGCACGCGGGGCATTTGGACCAAGAGCCACACCAGCCCCAATCTCTCCAAAGGACGGTGCAGACTCGTAGACGTGGACATCGATATGAGGGTATTTCAGGAGACCAATGGTCAGGGCTAGGCCCCCGATACCCCCACCAACGACGGCCACACTAAAGGATTTGGGTGGGAGGACACAGAAGTGGTAGTATTTGGGACTGATGCCATTGCGAGTTGCGATGTGCCGTTGGTGTGGGATTGGATAGGCGTGCGTAGGCGATGTTGGATATTTTCTCTTTCCCTTCGCTGAAGCAAGTGTCCGATCGTTTACCTGCCTGTGCTCTGAGCTTAGCAACCGTGATGGACAGGCTGAAGGCATCCTGGACCATTGTTATATATCTTTCAGCAGGCATCCAACATCTCGTAGGCTAGCACTTGGGCCGGAATCCTGCGGGCTTTCATGATAATTGCGAGCCGCTTTTCCACTGACGCTAAAGGTCTGGCATGTCGGCGGTCAGTGACTGCATCACGTCGAGCTCGCGCCATGGTTCCTCGCAGCGTAGATCGAAGAGACACCTGGAAGAAGCTTCGTTGATGGTGAAGAGTGCTTCGGGAGTAAAAGCCCTGGCCGAAACGCGATAGCGTGCCGTTGACGCCAAGGGCTGCCTTTTCGGCTTAAGGCCCCCGGATGGAGACCCCCTTTCCGACTTCCGATGACATGGCCCAGCGGAAGCTGCACCGTACTTTCTACATCTAGGTACGGTACTCATATCTGAGAGTAAGGTACGGCAGCCTTATTCTTATTTCACGAGTGTCACTGCGCCTCCTCTTGAGTTCCGGCATTCTTCACGTGTGATCAGGGGGCGTAAGGCGGCGTGCCAACCCAATGACAAGCTCCCAATCATGATTGAGGTGAGAGATGCAACAGTGTGAAATGAGCGAGGGCTTATGTTCGACGAAAAGTGCGCCACGCAGCCAAAAGGCAGTCATCGAGATCTCCGTCTTGTAAGTTTCGCTCGCCTCAAACATGTCTCATCGGTCACGAGTCTGGTTTGAAAATTCGATTGTATTGGGAACCACTATAACGTTGTGGGCCATGAGCTGATATACACTAGTTTATCCTCCATACCCAATCCTAATTAAAGCCATCGTCCCGCCAGCTCCAGCAGTTGTGGGTCGGAAGTTTGCCGCAGTTCTCGCAGCTACGTTGGCCGCATTGTTGGCACATGTGGATCTGCGAGCTCGTGGTCAACAATACAGTGCAACTCACTGGCAGTGGGTGAGATCCTACCTGTGGCCGCCTGTCAGGAACCCAAGTCCGCCTCCCAGATGTGTCTTAGATGCCTGTGTAGAGGCCGCTCCATTGTCTAGCCCAAGGGCCTAAGCAGCTCTTAAGGGCCAATTCCGTTGGAGGCTGTGGATCTCGAGAAAGTATGTTGCGTTTCAATGCTTCTTTGCCCGCTGTTATTGCGGCAATCGTTACTACGCCGACGATCGTCGATATGATTACATTTTCGGCCAAATCATGGAACTCACGTGGGCTTTCTCCGGTAAGGATCAGCTTGTTCAGGGGGAGGCCTTGGACTATCCACTCTGCTCTCGAGGACCTGCCATCCAAGACAAATTTTCGTAAAGTGCTAAGGCCTCCTGTCCCACAAGTGGCCGTCCACGTGTGATCACAACTGGTCACCCTCGGTATAATACATCCTGTGAGTCTCAAAGGATTTGTTTCGAATTCGGCATCCTCCAGTAAGACTTGCAGTCCTTTGTACACAATCCCTTCCGTCGTGTACATTCCTACCGGCCGGACAATAAGATCGATGGGAAGATCGCCAATTTCTCGAGCATTTTGCCTAACAAACTGGTCTAGGAATCTTTGGGCATGCTGGTGTCTAGTTGCATGCCAGTCCGGGGTATGGGCATAGTCATATGTCTGAAAGGTCTCGGCATCGCTGCGCTCGTTGCGAGTGCTTGCTAGCGTTGCGTGCTGGACCACCCCAGCATTGTCGTCCAATACACCAAGATTCGCGTTGACAAGTCGCCCTTTTTGGCCTTCTGGCGAGCTTCGTATCTGGCTGGATTGCAGGCCAAGCCGGGCTAAACTCAGAGCCATAAGCCTGGAACGTCTCGGCATCGCTTCGCTCGTTGCGAGTGCTTGCTAGCGTTGCGTGCTGGACCACCCCAGCATTGTCATCGAGCACGCCGAGGTTCGCATCGATTAATCCCCCCATTCTCCGAAGGTTGGCAAACCAGCCAATGCTGGAGGCAAGAGTCCATTGCCGAGGCGTATTGAATGCCAAAAAAAAAACCAAAAAAAAAACCGGGGAAATCTCAAAAGAGGGATAACCCTCAGTCGAATGTGTTTGTATATTTATTTGAGGGATCTGAATCGGATCGGCGCAGAAATGGTCCGCCATACTGCTATGCACTTCGTCAATTCTGCACGAAGTCTCGAAGGGGGATTTCTCGAGAGCCTACACATGCTTCTTTTTCTCCTCTCGTTCAGCTAGCTCCGCAGCTGAAACCTTTCTCTTTGATACATGCAGTTGCGATACATCAATTGGACGAGGAACCGGCATGGTACTCAACCGAGATGACTGAGACTCCGAGGCATTCTCACTCTCGGTAGATGGAAGAAAGAGGGATTCCTCGTCCTCTTGTATGGTGTTTTGAGGGATGTTCTCTCCTTGGATCGTGCTCGTGTTGGTGGTCATCTCTTCTGCCCAGGCTTCCTATCACCCATCTTCGGACAAAGCCTCTTGCGTCTTTCTCTCTACACTTTTGATGTTCCCTTCACCGACCGAGACCAAGCAAGGGTTTACTAGCTACCATGGAGAAAGCAGACGGGATTGCTGTTTTCTATGGACTTCCACTTGTAGTAGGCGCTGTCGGTGATGCTTGGAATCTTTGTTGGGATTGGAGCCATTTCCACAGTGTAGATTGTATCTCCTTCATCTGGATCCCATTCTTTGTGAGGAGCTATATCTGGGTCAGCGTTTGCAAGCATCTGGCTCAAAGGATCCAAGCTCACCGCCTCGAGGTCTACGTTACCTTAGAGGGACCGGAATGTTTCGAGCTCGTTGACGTTAACGACTTGCCCTTGGAACAGCGAGGACAAGAGCCCTCAATGAGGACAGGTAAGTCAATATCTTCGCTGCGTTTGCGATCATGTTCTTGGTTTCAGGTCCATGTGATAAAAACCCAGGACATCGGTCCTCCCGGAGATGGATCTAGGAAGCCCATAGTCGCCGGGACTATGGCTTGTAGATATAAGACTCGGATCTTTATGATTTATATTTCACGCCTTGGTTGGGGGTGTTTTGAGACAGATCTTTCTCTATACCAAGCATGAGCGGTCAGCCCACCAAACATAAAAAGATTTCAATTACTGTTGTCCATACTACATACCTCGACTATTTTATAAAATCAAACAATTTCTCCAGTCAAAATGAAGCTTCCGGGATGATTGTGGAATGAATTGCCAGGTCCCATTAGACCAGTGCAGAGCTGTGAACATGAACCTTCAGAAGAGCTGTATGGCAATAGCTTTCAAGATCATTGCGAAATTCTTGCCCATCTGGGTCCTGAGACGAGTTCCTCGGGCTGACCAGCTCGGAGGTCTCTCGGTGTAACAGAACGCAAGATAACCTCTCGATAAGGGCAAGGACGGGGCACGGATGGCTGCCTTGAGTTGGTAATCTTGGGCATCGATGTCTTGGGTGTCAAACAGGTTCTCAATAACCGGGCAAGGTATATACTGAAGGTAGTAAGGAAAGATGCTTTGAGAGCTGAAGGTTGACTCGGTCTTTATAGAATCGGAAGCTTGGAGAATGACAGACCGCATGTGTTGATCTTGTATGAAGCAATGAGCACGGAAGTTTTACATACCCGAGGCTAACTCCTTCGGCCATGGTCGCGCTTTAATGTGAGTATGAAGGGGTTTAACAGCATCAGTTTGCTGCCTGTTTCTCCTCCGATGCACTGACCAGGACATTCTCCAACATAGGTTAACATTTCCTGACTGTTAGAGAGACCTGAAGAAGCTCCAAATCGCCGCATACTCGAGCTGTGCTTTCCATGTCGATACCACAAGCCTGGCTATTTTACGGTGAATCACGCCCTTCAAATCCTCGTGATTCCACCCAAGCTCCAGAAATTAGGGCTTATATCGGCCGGCACAGTACATGAGGCTAAAGAATGAAGCACTCTGTTGAATAAGGCAATCCAGGGAATCAAGTCCAAACCAGCTGGAGCTTCCGGTGGCAATGAATGACGCAGGCCAATGCCTTTTCCCGGGATATCAGGCAAGAAGCATAGAAGGAATCAGCTACGGACCTATCATCGCTCAAAGTAGGGTATCATTACTCTTTGGAATTTTGCCTCATAGATCTAACCCTGCGTACATAGGTTGATAACCTACAATTCGCCCACATGCGGTCAAGGGTTCACCATCTGGGGTTCATTCTGCAGTGGATGAATATGAATCTAGCGTCGGCGACTCTTGGATGCAGCACCTCGATCCCTGCACACTCCCACTGATTGGCTGTAGCTCATGGAAAGGGTTGCATTGATACCTAGTCCAACTGCCCTTTGATTTCATTTGTCACAAATATCAGTCAGGGTTATTCCCCCTATTTGGACCGAGCGCAAACTTACGACAGTGACATCTACGCATACGAAGATTAGACGAAAGAGAGTATTACTATCACAACTTGCTCGTTGATAAGGTAATTGACTATCACTACCACTGCCACCATTACACGCACGGCGTTGCTGCGAAGATTTGTCGGCATCTTCACTTGCAGTCGCTGACCATTCTACTTAAGCAGACTTTGACAACAGTAATGACTACGGGCTTTCGGAGTGACGGCTCTTTGGAAGGATATTGGATCTTTAGCTCGCGGACGTTCATTTCCTCGGAGTGGAGGCTGGACGCATTGTTTACTGGGATTTAGCTAACACAATGGGTGGCTTGTCTGCTCCATCAACAGTATCCGCTACACTCGGTTGGCTTTCGGAAACTCGACCTCCTTTATTGCAATAGGCGGTGACAATCGTCAGCAACACCAAGTGTATACTTGGAGAAATCATCTTTTGAGGGTATCACCTCGCCGTCATCCCTATGGATCGTCTGTTGCACTTCGAGATGGAGGACAGAGGCCACAATCTGGCTGAAGCCGAGCGGAACCCCCCTTGATGATCAACTCCGTCAACAGTCATGGATAGCATGTCACTGTCACCATTTACGCAAAGGGAGCACAGGATCCTATATCATCTCAAGAGTGCCTTCAGCCCCTTTCATCCAGTCTTGATTAAATGTGCATCTACATACACCAACCAGCCAGCTGACTCACCATTCAGATGCGGGAACGATGACTGAACACACTCCCTTTGCGACTGCTTCAACCATGAAGCATTTCCGTGGGATTTAGGTAGGACGGCTCCGGGCCTACTACAGCCAAGAACGAGTTTTATCAACAGCGCGTTTAGCTGAGACTACAAGAGAGAATTGGCAGCACTCGGTGGGCACGGTCTAAGTATTCCATCTACAAAAACACATTTAAACCCTCTTTCATAAGTGCTGTGAAATGCTGACACCTGGTTCCAAAAAGTCGAAACGACACCTATTTCATAGAACAATGACTCAAGCTCGAGAACGCCCAGTAATTCTCCTGGTATCTACACCACCATATTAACCTCACACCCCTCGGATCACCCGAACACACCATATCATTCACCAGCACCATTCCCCCAAACATTTCCTCTGTAGCACTTGTCGGCATCACTCTAAGTCATTATCCCTAGCCAAGCAGTATTTCCATGGACAGTATGTAGAAAAGCCTTGGGGTACGTTGATTCTACAAAAATGAAGCAAGATCCAGGGGCCTCCTGCATTGAAAACATCATTGCCCCAGTATCCTGCAGGCGACCTGCTGCATATCAGTAGACTTCAATGTCAAAACGGCCGTATCGCATCAAAAGATACACTTGCCACTGCACTTGACCCTGTCACCGCACCGGACACCAACCGCATGTAAGCAAAAGATCACTTCCACTCTCAAAGAATCTGCAGGTGCACTGCCCTTCCATGCTTCGCATACCGGAACCATAAATAGGCAGTGCACCCGAAACCGGTCGGTTGGAATAAGGTTCTGAGGACTTCCACATCTGCAGCCGGGCTGTCCGAAAGGCCTCCTTCCTTGAGTCTTACAGTTGCATACATGCGTCAGTCCCTTGAAGTGTGTAAGCACGCAAGATAACGATCTCTGGCCCAGAGGGAGATGGGTTGGATGTTATGCTGTATTTATCCCGGCACGCCTGCCTTCAAATGATATCGTCCTAGGTAGATATGTCAGATCCAACCATTCTAAGAATTTCTTTATCAAGAGATGTCAGGAACAGTGGCTGTTTCTGGGAGTTTTGAATGGCGATATGCAAATGTTCCTCCACGAATAGGGGTTTCATGATTGCTCTCTGTACTGCCAAGTCCTTCTTCCACAAAGATTTAGATTGCAAACAATCAGTTGACGAGTATTCCAAACCCGTTCGAGAAAGTAACAGAGTGATTGTTATTCCGTTCCTTGACAGGTGCTTGCATGAGAAATCACCCCAGCCCCTGCCAGCCAGCACATGTATTGACAAGGGGTGAAAGCTCGCCACCAGAAAAGGATATGTTTTGCGTGTCATAAGGCGTTCGCTAGGTTTCCAGGGCTGCCGTTAATATTTTCCCTTTCTGCAATATCAGCAATAGCGGTACGTTTCAGTCGTCAGTAGAAATGCACCAAAGGCAGTGGATCTCATGCTGGTCATTGCTCACAATATTTGAAATCTCTAGAGTAATGATTTCTACGAACATGCTCCCATCTATAAACCTCATTATGTAAAGCTGACACCAATCTAGCAGCTCAAATGCAAAACCAAAAACATCATGATGATTTACCAACTCCATCGTCATAAAAAGGAAGAACAAGAAAAGCTAAGGTATCATGCATGAAACCGCTGGACTCGAGATGTCGAATGTATAGCAAAGCCCGCATGGTAATGATACATCTAGCAAAGCAAGCTCGTTCGCCCAAATGTGAACAGCGCTGTGGAGTATGGGGCTACTCGCCGTATGCGGCGGCAACAACCTTTGGGTCGCCCCGTTGTCTTTTCTCTCTGCCCATGTCGTCCACTGGTGGATAGCGCGCCCGAATCTCGAGCTCGTCAAGGGGGACATTGGAGCGGATGTATCTGAGCATGGTTGTATCAGCAATCAGACCCTACAACGCCAGGTCGGAGATTTGCCCTGGTAGCATTGATATGACTCACTTTTGACTTGCATCATCTTTTGGCTGATAGTCCCAACTCTCGTACCTGCCTTGCTTGAGTGCATCGTAGCACAGGCGCCGCTCGCGCTGACTCTTAAGAACTTGCTTATGAATGGCCTTGAAGTCCCATCGATCGTTGGCCTCCCCGAGGAAGGCGAGGAAAATTGTCCGCACACTTGGATCGTGGGAAGTCGCCAGATTATGTAATTCTTGAGGATCGTCTCGAAGGTTAAACAGCTGCGGAGGATCGACAGGACAAGTGATGAATTTCCAGGAGCCACGGCGAATCATCATGAGAGGCGCGATGGTACCTTCACCAGCGTATTCTCCAAAGACGCTGTCTACGCCTTCATAGCCCTGGAGTAATGGAAGTAAGGAGTTACCGTCGATTGGCAAACGTATGTCTAGGGAGCCGTTGGCCAAATCGACGAGAGTGGGGAGGATGTCTAGAGAGGAAACATTCCCCGTGATAATCCTGGGGGTGAAGCGTTTGGGGTAGGAGATGAGAAGGGGGACACGAGCTGAGGCTTCGAACCATGACATCTTATACCTAGAGAACTTAGTATGAGAGGTATGAAGACAAAAGAAAAAAGCATTGACATAGAAAGAGTTCTGCATTGGGATTGATAGATCTCCTTACCATAATCCTCGTTCTCCTAACATGTCTCCATGGTCGGAAGAGAAGATGACGATAGTGTCTTCTTCCATGTCACAGTCTTTCAGCACCTTTAAAAGTTTTCCCACATTGTCGTCGACGTAGCTCATGGCGCCGAAGTATGCGCGTCGAGCACGAGCAACATCGTCTCCGGACAAGTCCACATCTTTCAAGCCGCAGACTTCCAAGAGTCGCTGGCTATGTGGATCCTGTTCGTCTTGAGGAAGGCACACATTTGGCAGTGGGATATCTTCACCTTCATAGCGGTCCCAGTATTCGTCATGGATAATGTAAGGATCGTGTGGATGCGTCAGAGATACCGTTAGGCAGAAGGGGCGAGAGGAAGCCGGGCGACGGGCTTGAGAATAGAGGTAGCGGGTGGACTTGAACATGACTTCTTCGTCAAATTCGAGCTGGTTGGAGCGTTTGCACGGGCCAGCTTGCGTGATAGACTTGGCGTTGTGGTACCATTCGAGGCGGCGATCTGGTTCGTCCCAATTGACGGCCCTTTGCGCGGTTAGCAGGTGTTTGGAGAAAGAATGTGTGCTCCTGGATTGTACTGGTATCGATGCTCACAAGCCGAGCATGACCCTTGCCGTCCAATCACTGCTGTCGTCGTGTCCGTCTTCTTCATTAAACGTACCATCCAAAGTCCGCTGGGTAGATATCACTTGTCAACCGTTCTTCGTAGCCGTGGAGCTGCTCGCCAATGAAATGCATCTTGCCCGCAAGCACAGTCTCATAGCCTTCTCTCCGCAGGTAGTGAGCATATGTGGGAGTCTCGCAGGCAAGGGGGGAAGCATTGTCCCAGGCTCCAAGTCGGGAAGGGAGCTGGCCTGTGACGAGGGATGAACGTGAAGGGGCGCAGAGGGGAGATGCGCAGTAGGCGGAGGAGAAGACGGCAGATCTGGCTGCCAGGGCGTCAATGTGAGGCGTCTTGATAGGGGAGGAGTCATTGTGAATGTGAAGGAGTGGAGCGGAGACCTGGTCAGCGAGGATGAAGAGGATGTTGGGCTTGCGGGCGTCAGACAAGGAAGACGGGGGAGAGGAGATGGAGGAGGCTGCTGAGACTGGAGGGCTGTGAAGGTTGGACATTAGGAGACTGTGGGCTTGTACGTGGTCAATCACGGGCAGCGGGGTGTGAAATGGTATTCGAAGCACCTATGGAATGGAATGGGCAAAAAGGACAGTCTGAATAGTGACAGAATCAGAATGTGGGAAGTCTGAGTTGTGTGGGGAGGATTGATTGTTGAGTGATCACGGGGACGCGAGAAGTGCGTGAAGGGAGGAAGCGGCCACCGTAGGATGGAATGGCGGAGTCATGATAGAATTTGGACCCTGGACCCTTGACCCTCTCGACCCTCGGGCCTCTGCGACTCAGATCGCCACCCCGACCTGTGCCTCTTCTCGCGCTACAATACCCCTTCAGGGCAAATGGTCCCGCAACGATAAATACCTGGACCGACGCTGGCTGCAGTTCCGATTATCATTTGGTCTCCATCGGAGTCACCGCATGGATGCGCTGTTCGAGGTCGCCTCAACCGTCTGCTGGAGACCAGACGCGGTATTTTCCCTCCACACCGTACATTTCCCTACGTGTCGGGGGAGCCAGTTCCTCCAAAGCGCAGTTCTGCCCAATTACGTCACAGAATCGATATACCTGCCCCCGCACGAATGTCACCTGCTTAACCGACCCCGGATTTGCAGAGGAGCATGCGATGGTCATGGAGCCGCTCATATGAGTGCCCGGCGATTGGCTGCTGCCGGAGTGCAGAATGTAGATGTATCCTCATGTATCACAAGATGAAGATGCAAGGAAAAGGGACGACCACTTGCCCGCCATCGCGTACACGCAGCTATGGGCGAAACTCAATCCGGTCACATTGCATGTAGTCAGCGTAACAGTGACTAAGCCATGCCTCTCGTTACTGGACTCCTCAGCAAAACACGGCGTCTTGTCTACTTTACCTATGTTTTGCTGTTGACACCCGTCCTAGGCTTGTCATCCGACGCTAGTGATTCGTCATGTTGATCCGGACCGAGATCATGCCCTAAGCAAATTCCTTACCCACGATGCTTCTTTATCTTCCGCTATCTCAAAGTCTCTCCAATATCTCTCATTCATGATTCTAATGTTGGACGTCCCAAGCGCGCTTACAAGCCAGCCACCAGCTTATCACCCAATGCTTTGACAGAATCCTCAAACTCCTCCTTCCTCTTCGCGCCCAGATGCCATAATGCTATGTGAACGAATCATCAGCAAAACCTTCTCTAGAAGCAAAGTCGTTCTGCGACTGGAGACTACTCACAAGCTGCCCATTACAAACCACAGCCATCACGCTTAATGGCTGCACGCCATGGCTCTCCGGCTTAAAACTCGGATTCCCATCATCATTCCCGAAAACCACATACGGATGGATATGCGCATCCAAATGTCGTAACCCCACATTGTAACCCTGCAATCGATCATCAAGCGCCAGTATCGGCTGCCCGCTCGGATCGTTGGCGCATTTTCCCGCTGAATGGTTCGCGCCGTCGCAGTCGATGTCCATATCGTCGTATTGGCCACTTAAGCCTTTGAGATAGATGATGCTAGATACGTCGCCGCAGTAGTATTGTTTGATGATGGAGGATTGGCCATCGGTGAAGCCGGCGGAGAGGCGATTGCTGCAGGTGCCAGACTAGGGGAGGTGGATTGGTCAGTGAGCTGGCAAGGGGCTTTGAAGGGAGGGGACTGAAGGGGAATGCGGACTTTGTGTTTGTCGTAGAAGGTTTGGACGTTGGACGGAATGTTGTAGGCTCGAGCTGGCAGTGCCGCAAGGCCGAGTGATAAGGCCAGGGTCACCTTGGTGAACTAACGCATGATTTCAACGTGCCTTTGGTGGACAATGGAAGCCTTGTAGAACAGATTGATATAATGAAATTCTCCGCAAAGTTTGTGAGGAGAGAAGCAGTCGCAAATTTATCAAGCATCTCGCCCAGAGGCCCCCTTATATCGCTATCCTCAGCTCACCAAACCTGTCCCTTTTCGATGGGGGCTGACAGCCTCGCTCGCTCGAGCTGTGAGACATTTCTCACAACAACTCCTGCTTTCATTGTCCTTATTGAAAGGCCCGCAGCTGACGCCAAGACGGAGGCCCTGCTTCTGATCTCAGGACAACAATGTCAATGATTAGTACGATGCATCTGGATGATATATTTGGAATGAGTAAACAAGATTAGAGGCCTCTCACTTGACATGTCATGGGGTACAATCATCGCATGCGCCGCAGCGGATTAGTATTGGGGCGGCAATCATGTACAGCCTGATCGCTTAATGTTTCCAGAACTGGGGCGGAGCCCCGATGGAGACAAGGCACAGCTTCCTCCAACTCCGGATACACTGGTAGGAGTGGAACTGAAGAAAGATAATATCTGAGGTGGTTTGAACACTATATCGTGTCATCTTGCTATGCTGTGATGGCCGTTTTCCTATTGGTGCGGCAGCACGGGAGTTCAATAAGCGCACTGAAGACGCCATGATATTCAGAGTAAGTACTATGCGACATGGGATGTGTAGAAGCGAAATGGCCCGGTAAAAGAGGAAAATGGAATCTTCGCCATCGCTAAGGAATGTGATCCACCTGCCAGCCTTGACCCTCGCATATTCGTGGTAGGTTCAGATGCACCGGATCTCGGCCTTTGTTCCAAGATTTTGCGATGAACTTGATAAGGAAAATTAAGCGAAGGTCGCGCTGGTGCCTGTGACAACACATTTCCATTCTAGTCATATACTCTTGATTCCTTGGCCATCCCGGAAGCCCGATTACTGTGACCATTTGACGACACCCAGCGAGTTTCACACTAGCAACTGGGTTCGGGAATTTGGATGAAATTCTTCGCCGGAGAGCCTCAGTCTACTTGATTCGTGGGAAATATGGAGGCCACATCGCCACAAGCTCGCCGCCAGATTAATTTGTCGCCATCAGATCCCCGTCCCAAAGACTCGCTACGCGCCTCTGACTTCACTCAAGCTGGAATATAGGAGGGTAAAAACATAGCGGACGATGGAACATATCTCTATAAATACTCACTTTTGTTCGCGTTAATTCTCACAGAAACCATGGTCCAACACAGGATATGCTGGACCGCGAAGCACATGTAAGAACAAGGCGCCAAGTTCATCAACATATACGGCTGTTGTAGCAACACAGCGAAAGGCTTTGCTACAGAAGGTAGGTATCCTTATGAAACTTTATTGAAACTTTATTCCTGTCCCGTCTCTTTAAGATGTTGGTGTCTTTCAGCGGCTGCTTCCGGCGCTACGGGCGTGTAGCTGGCCAACCACTGGCAAGACAATTAGTTCTAGGGATCGGAGATTTCTGAGCACAAATGCCGACATGCAAGGCTTTAGGTGGCTTGTCTGGTGTGTCTGCGAGCATTGTGCAGAAACGGTGTGAGATGTGAAGATACATGGCTTTGAGCCTGAGAGTCCTACAAGGAAAGGGGCCAGACGGCCTCGGCAAGACTATCTGGATTACTAGGACTCAGGAGCCTCGCAAATTACCATATCCCTCCTTGCAAGTTTTGAGGTAATCCCTGACAGCCTCCCGGATATCTGCTGCCTCGATTCCCACAAGCTCATTCTCCACCACACGCCAGAAGTTTGCCGCACTATCCTCCTCGTTGAAATTCGAGTTGATCGTCAGTCCTCTGGTCGCCGCCCTGAAGTCCTTTCTCTCCAACGCTTCCAGAGCATCTGCCTTGATTCTCTTCTCATCGACATGCTTGATCGCGAACTTTTGACCTGTCTCGGCTTCCAGAGCAGCTAGAATAGAGTTCTGAGTCAAATTGTGCACACCAGAGACGAGAATTCCGCGGTTGAGGATCAAGTCGGGGTTCAGCAGCATGCTGACGGCCGCAGTAGCTACAACTCTGGGAGGTGTCCAACATGAAAGATTGTTGCCCGTACCGTAGATGATGGCACTGTGCGCGAGAATGTCGAAGCCCGCGACGCCTTTCCCGAGCCCTGAAACCGCAAGAGACCGGGAAAGAATGGTCGTAGGCAAGGCTCACACATGTCAAAAAATGGTCCTCCGTTCAGCGCTGTCCAAGACATCTGCCCCTCTGCGGCTTTCTTCTCTAGGTATCGCCGTACCTTGACCTTGTCCCCAACAAATTCAGTAGGGAAGATCTGGTAATGGGGACTCATGATATTGCTCGAATACTCGCTAGCAAAATACAGCTTGACTCCCGCGGCGATGGCGGCGTCAATCAAGATTTTCTGCGCATCAAATCTGGTAGCCCCGCCTGGGACGCAGCAAAGAACTGCATCTTGACCCTGAAAGGCATTTGCCAACGAAAGATTGTCGTCGAAAGGGGTGCTGATGACTGTGATGGCGCTTGAAGATGACTGGGTCTCATATTTGGATGCTGACCGTACGACTGCCATGATGTTAAAGCTTCCAGTTTTGATAATTTGGTGGATGACCGCGGACCCAACGCTGCCTCGTAGCTGAGCTTATTGCCAGAAGCTGTGGGGTGATTATACCATATGGTTAATTACCCCGATGACCGCAACGTTCCTGACATGCATCTCTTTCAGGCTCTCGGAAGCTCAATGGAAGAAGCGTCAACCACCTTTGACCTTTTACTCTTGGAGGAGCTCGTGTGCTCATCTGGGCTTATGCTGTCGTTGGACATTAGTCCAAGACTCTGAGTCATCAGCTTTGCCTCATGGCTGCAATAGTCCCCAGAGTCAAGCATTTCATGGTACCCTTCGTGGATGCACTCACTAATCATGACAGGATTTCGATCGGTCGTTCGGGTATACTCGCCTAGTAATGATTCTCATTGAGCCTCGTGCTGGGTACCTTAGAGCTCGTCAGCAAACGTATGGATGTGCTCCAAATTCAATCAAGGGATTTCCACCACCTCCATATCATTTTACTTGCACCTAAGAGATGGGTCAGACTCTCGAGATCATCTGTCCAGCTGAATGACAATGATTCGAGAATGCGTTTGGCGACTAATGCAAAAGGTTCCGAGAAGTCCAAAAGCAATGAGTCTGTGGAAGAAAACTTTGATGAAACGGTGTCCGGCCACAGTGGATTTTCCAATCGAGTCAGCTTGTAAGACCAGCCTCCTTTGTCTCACTCCGGCTCCACGAAGCTGTCTGTCACGACCATTATCAAGCCCATATCTGCAAAGCTTGACAGAAGTGGGCTTCATTGCCGCTCAGTCTTATAAGCCGGCGTGATTGGGACCTTAACCACTGCTAGAGCAGCAGGCAATGCTCTGGTCAAATAATTGAGGCAGCATGTGAACGAACAGAATTCCAAATCCTAGTTCTTTCTAATGCCACTGCTAGGGAAAGTGGCGTACTCAGGCAACCAAGCCGTCTCGTGGAACCACAAGGGAAGGTTTCGAGTGTTTCTTCCGTCATGCTTGGGTATGACTCCCTTTTCTTTGGCCAACCGATATAGAAGGCTTGCAGATCTTCGTACAATAAGTATAAACGTGTCAGTCGAATGGCAAACTCCTCCGCAGTCATGAGAGATTCAGAGTATTGGAAGTTGAGCGGCCTATTCTTCGCACAAAGTCAGGAATCTGCTTTCGTTTGCGTGATCAGCCACTACATTCTAGTACTCATACAAAGACCAATCCTGGTACTTGTTGTGATGAGCCTTGACCTACCTCTTCTGGGCAATATCAATAAGCTTCCATGGTGACACAACAGATTACTAAATTTAACAAGGAGCTGAAAGAGGAGACCACCGCGCACAGTGAGAACCAATTCATGACACTCGATCCGCCTTACAAGGCGGCACTCAGGATGCCAGAAGTCAACAAGACTCACGATTGAGGCGACCGCGACTTAAACACTCGGTATGCCCTGTCTTACATTCACATGCCTTCGAAAGTGCTACATTGGACTTATAATAACGTTGACCGCATCTCAAACACTTTACCAGCATCTCCAGTTGTCAGAGCGTGTTCACCATCCACTAAGCAGGTGACACCCTGACTCCAAAACTTTCAGGGTTACTCGTATCTCTCACTAGCGGATCATAAAAATAAAACCTACCTACTCTCTATCATTTTTTGACCTTGACAACAATGTCTACCTACCAGTATTCCATCACTGACCACCTGGAGAACGATAATCAACCACAATACGAGGATCTTGCCACTGATCAGTCCGAGAATAATGGGCACCCACAAACCTTTGACCAGTCTCTGCTTCAAAGCGGTAGCCCTGTCGGTGATTCTCAATACTTTCAATATTCCTCATATCATTCATTCATGTTCCCTGAGTACCAGAATGAAGAAAACATGGCATATCCCTCTCCTGACATCTTCAAATCACGATTGGATTCAAACCAACAAGGCCGCTCTATTGATGGTTCATTATCCCAGAGTCCCTATTACCACTCGTCCGGCTTTCCCCCGCATGAAAACCATCAAGGGTCAACATACTCTCTACCTCCTTCCGTTCAAGCTGGATGTGTCCTTGATCCTCAGCTTTCACGCCTTGATGCCACCTCGAACCACGCAGCTAAGAAGCTTTCCCCTGGCGATTTTGTCAAATTCTCGCGACTGAGATATGCTGAACTAGACAACGCGAATTCGTCATTTCAGCTTTACGCGAACCTAGCTGTTATCCGTATGTACGACCATTGCCATGGGGGCGTTTTCGGGGCCTTTAGACCCCAGAACGTTACCCTATCCATCACACGAGTCGGCTCTACTTCTCTCCCACGATCCTCAACGCACACCCTTACTTGAAAAAGACTCGCAATCGCTCTTTCCTGATCAATCGACTAGCGACTCCGCAGATCTGATCCCCACTTCTCTCAAAGACACATCACGGAAGAGAAAGGCTTCGCATTTGCAGTCGACTGACTATGATCCACTATGGATGAAGAGCAAGGACGTTGATGAGTCAAGCCTAGACCTCTTCGTTACGAAGAAGAAATTCGATGAGTTCTTCAGGGAGGGTGCATTCCACACAGGAGATCGTCTGGTATTTGACGTTGAATACCGAATTGGTCACGAAATATGTCAAGGGGAGGGCAATCTTGCGGTACGCGCCTCTTTGCAAACCCATTGATCTTAATGCTTCAACATCTGACAAAGAGCTTAGTTCAAGGGGTCTTTCAGTGGAGGAAAGTCGGGCAGACAGTTCCCTGATCTGGATTTCTACATTACGGATACAGACGTCGGTGCTTTCTTACCCAGCTGCAAAGGGCCGACTCGAATCATCGAATTCCTGCATGAACACGACATCAAAGGCCCGTACGTCCGACCAGGCGTATTTACAGAGAAAACGCAGGTCTATCGTGGCGACCAACACCTTGGAAGCCTTGAGTACTCTAAAAAGGCATACCATCACTGGATCTCCTTGAAGGACGAGGAGGCAACACAGACTGGGCAGCCATGGCGGAGACGGACGACCAAAGACGGCCAGCTTTCGGCTCGGCCCTCTATGGGGGTGCAGAAGAAGCGAGAGGGGTCCTCAGACAGGTATAAGTCAGAGGAAGGCGAGTTGTAGTGGTCATAATGGTTGAAAGTGGTCGTTGTATTTCTTGCCGATGTGGCCTCTTTCTTTTTGCCTACTGATGGCTTGTTCTCAGTCTCCGAGTGGATTCATGGCTGGTCTGTTCCGGTCGAGACTCTTTCTTTCGAGGTCATCGGCGTCCTCTCTGTTCATTGATAGTTCTCATAGCGTTTCAATCTCACCGAAAGATCATGGTGTCACTACCTTAAAACCTGAAGGCTAGGGGTTGCAGACACCTTCTTTGAATACCAAGCGAGCAAAATTATCGAGTATATTCACGCGAATGTTCGCTGTGATACTACCGGCGGCACAACAGAAATCGGCAAGGCCAAATGTGGCCCCTTATTGACTGTACCTTGAGCAGCTTCTTCCTAATTGGGCATGTTTAATTGTTGCTAAAGGAATTACTGAGACAATGGCCACTTTCAGTCCCTAAAAACTCGTCCCCTGTCCTCATCTTCTTGCAACGTCTTCTCGCCTCGCACGCAATTTTCGATACATCCCCTCAGATTCCTTATATGATTGCCGTACGCCCCTGTGAAGTATCTAAAGCCAAGACTCATCTTATTGAGCTGAGGCACAGCTATGAACAGAAGTCACTACCTTGAGTGTCGACTCGGCTCTGGGAACAATAGTCTTGGTACCGCTATTCCGAAATTGCCATGCAGCAGGCCAGTACGGTGGCTGGGAGATATGAGAGATCAAATCCCGGTATGATCTTGGACATGATGGGTCTTGGTATCCAAAGATCGTAGCTGAATTGAGGAGAGGTCCAAAAAGTCAAAGTCACATGGGGGCTCATTTGAAACATCAAGGCATATTCTCATCACCCCAGGTCTGGTCGACATCCGCGTCAAGCATGTCGTCGATCTGCTGTTTAGTCGAATTCAAAATCTAATCTAGACATTATTCTCTAGTTCCTACATAATACCACACCTACTCTCGGCCCGGCGAGCATCTCCGTATAAGCGCAGCGAGGTCTTCGGCGTGGAACGTCACCCTTGACGGACTGACGTTCGTAGCGACACGCAAGAATAATCAGTGTCATACACATGAACACGAACTCGGGTTACATATGTCACATCGTTGAATGGAGCTGCATTCTGGCGATCGCACGGTATAATAGGAGCAGGGTGGTAATGCAATAGGAGATTGACCAGCTTCAGACGCTACATTTGGTAGACTGTGTATAACTATATTTTACTTAGCGCTTTCTATACTAGCTAAAGCCGCGCCGCGCGGCTTTAGCTAATATAGGTTCTTTTATCTATATACTAGTAAATACTAAAATAAATACCCTACCTCCTATAATAAATAGAACCTATTACTATTAGATAGCTACCTCTCCCCTTACTATACTATCGACGAGCCTATTATTATACTGCGCAATAGGTCGGGTTAGGTAGGTTTTGGCCATTTTATTACCCGACCTAATTTGGGGTAGGTAACCTATATCTTAGCCCTAGGTGGGTCGGGTTATACTACGGGTTACCTATAGGTGAACCTATATTAACCCGGGTCTTCGTTAGCTAATTAACTAATTTTAGATAATTAGGGTAGATATTATAATAATTATTGTAATAACTACCTTATTAACTACCCTATTAATTAACTACCTTATAAACTACCCTATTAACTACCTTATAAACTACCTTATAAACTACCTTATAAACTACCTTATAAACCACCTCGTTAACCACCTTATAAACTACCTCGTTAATTAACTAATCTACTAATTAACACCTTATAAACCACTCTATCAATCACCTTATAAACTACTTTATTAATTAACTAATTAACTACCTTATTAACTACCTTATAAACCACAACCACCTTATAAACCACCTCGTTAACCACCTAATCCACTACCTTATTAATTAACTACCTTATTAACCGTCACCCCATCAACCACCCCATTAACTACCTTATTAATTAACTAATTAACCACCTTATTAACTACCTTATTAATCCACCGGGGTAGTTTATAAGGTAGTTGATGGGGTGGTTAATAGAGTGGTTTATAAGGTGTTTAATTAATGAGGTGGTTAACGAGGTAGTTAACGAGGTGTTTAATTAATAAGGTGGTTAACGAGGTAGTTAACGAGGTGTTTAATTAATAGGGTAGTTAATGAGGTGGTTAATGGGGTAGTTAATAAGGTGGTTAATAGGATAGTTCATAAGGTGGTTAATTAACGAGGTGGTTAACGAGGTATTTAATTAATAAGGTAGTTAACGAGGTGGTTAACGAGGTGTTTAATTAATAAGGTGGTTAATAAGGTGGTTAATAGGGTAGTTTATGAGGTGGTTAATAGGGTGGTTTATAAGGTGGTTTATGAGATAGTTATTACAATAATTATTACAATATCTAAACTACCCTATTAACTACCTTATAAACTACCCTATTAACCACCTTATTAACCACCTTATTAATTAAACACCTCGTCAACTACCTCGTTAACCACCTTATTAATTAAATACCTCGTTAACCACCTCGTCAATTAACTACCTTATAAACTATCCTATTAACTACCTTATTAACCACCTTATTAACTACCTTATTAACCACCTTATTAACCACCTTATTAACTACCCTATTAACCACCTTATTAACCACCTTATTAATTAAACACCTCGTTAACCACCTCGTTAATTAACCACCTTATAAACCACCTCATTAACTACCTCATTAACTACCTTATTAATTAAACACCTCGTTAACTACCTTATTAACTACCTTATTAATTAAACACCTCGTTAACCACCTCGTTAATTAACTACCTTATAAACTACCCTATTAACTACCTTATTAATCCACCACCCCATTAATTAACACCTTATAAAATATAGGTCGGCCTATAGGTAACCCCTTTTTGGGTGGGTTAGGTCGGGTTTTTATCTAATTTTAATAACCCGACTCTAACCCGGCCCTAAGTCCTATTTTAACCCAACCTACCCCACCCCAAACCGGGTTACCCGGCCCTATTGCGCAGCATACCTATTATCTTCCTCCGCGACCTCGCCGAGTAGGTCCCCTAATAGAACTAGTACTAGGGGCCGAAAGCGACGCTCGCCCCCCGCTACCGCCTTATCCTCTATATATTTAACCCTCCCTTCCTAATCCTCCTCTTCTTTATTATTCTCGACTAAATTATCGTCTATATCTAGCTTAACCCGCGGTACTAAGCGGCGGCGGCGTATCTCCGAATTTAAAAAGCTAGTTTATATACTATAGTAACTAAAAGACCTAAAATAGATAATAAAGGAT
>JAABUP010002208.1_pt1 | contig 38541 bp, 35 predicted proteins | sample 5559201 | NCBI WGS metagenome assembly JAABUP01 (sample SAMN10711887, study PRJNA513373) | rock metagenome | isolation source: Antarctica rocks | place: Antarctica | reverse complement strand
AAAGTCAGATCAGATTGAAGAGCTAGATCTGAAGTCTGTTTTGAGTGATGATAAAGAACTCACAGTTGATCTGAAACACAGTTAAGTCAATTCTTTTGTCAACAAATCTTATGATAATTTCAGCTTTTAATGTAGAAACAAACTTTCTGACATAGTATGAGCATGTAGATGACATGAAGACAAATGCAGTCTGCTGATGACAGAGGGTTGAAACTTTGTTCTTCACAAAGGTTGTTGAAGTACATTTATGCTCATATTAATATGAAGATGAGTTACTGTTGAGCAGATAATCTACACATCAGCAATAAATCAACATTTTATTGAGCTGATTTCATCAAGACTCAATCTGTTGATTCTTGATGCTTGTTTTGTAAAAAAAAGCAGTTTTTAAAGAAAATATCTGATTTGTAACCACAATAAAGGTGATGATGTGCAGCAGCAAGCAAGCCTGTTTTCATCTTTTGATCAGACCTTATGATTCTCAGAATCTTGTCTGTCTTCTTTGTTGTATTCAGAAACTGTTAAAGACAGCTTATACTGATATGGGCTGATATCTCAATGTATATTCAGACAATATATTGAGAGTATGCATTCATGGCCTCATATATCTCAAACTCAAACATGTTCAGTTTGCAATAACCATCAATTGATCATATGAAGTTTGAACCTGAAACAATGTATTTGCCTTGAGTTTGCTGCAAGTCATATCTTCATTGAGCAACACTGTCAGGGTTCAGAATCTTAATCAAGTTGTAGAGTTGAGCACTATAATGTGTTAGTAAAGAAAAGAATATGTTGAAGATGTAAGTGATCATGATATTAGGTGACCTTGCTCTCAGAAATGAGTGTGAAGTATATTCTGCTCATAATCCTCAATGATTCTCTTCTGCAGTTCAGCTTCTATGATAGAAAGCATTTCTGCATCTGCTATCTCTTTATCAATCAGATCAACACAGTTCTTCAATCTCAGCTTCTTTTGTATGTGTATGAGAAAGAATTCTGTGATTTTATAACCTTCATTCTCAAGAATTTGAAGAATGTTCTTGTCAGACAGACAAAGTAGGTAGAGTTCTCTGATTCAATCATGAAACTTGTCACTTGTGTTAGATTGAGTATTCTTAATTATCTGTCATTTGCAGAGTCAGTTGTGCAGAGTTCATTGAGTTATATTGACATGATATTCATCTTATAAAATTCAGTGAATATCTGATATCTTGACACCATTATAAGACAGTTTAAGGATTCTTTTTCTGTGATGTTTGAGGAAAATAACTGATTAAGGCATGATAAATTGATTATTGAACAGCTAGACAAGGTACATAGCCACCTTCATATAGGTATGAAGGTGAAGTCACATGATATGTCACATGCTCTTTACACATATTTAGTAATTTGTCATGCACAAAGATTAGTGAATGTTAGGTTTTATTTTAGCTATTGTATAAGCTATTTGAAGTTCATGTCTTCATCAAATAGCTTTTTCTTCAAACATCATCAAGGTTAGTGAGCACTGAGCTGTCTGAGTCACTATCTATTGTCATGAACTTAAAGCCTTTCTTCTGCAGAGTATCATTCTTAGGCTCTGTCTTCTGCTTTTTCTTCAGTATTCTCTTGACATCATTGACTGATATCTTCAGCTTCATGATGACTTTGTTCAGAATGATCTTCTTTGACTTGACTTTGATGCTAATCTTCATATTAGTATGAGGATAATGAATGTCTTTGAGACTCACTTACACTATAGGTGTCTTAAAGAAAAGCTTCATCAATCTGATCTCTTCTTTGACATCAATCTTCATTCTTTGTTTAATAATCTGAACAACAGCAGCTGACAGAGCATCATAATTGATGTGAGATGTCAATTGTAGATGTAAAGCTTCAGCACTGAATTGAGCTTGACATAACAAGATAAAAGCTCATTTCAGAGTGTCTGAGTTCTTCATGTTCATACTGATATAGACATGATTAGGGTTTAATTTGAGAATCATCTGAATGTTAAACTTCTTCTGATCAAATTCTTTTTGCTTAAGTGTGTTCTTATTTCACATCATCACTTGTGCTCATCTTAATGTAATTGCTAAAAGGTGAGTGTAGATATTCTGATCTCTTAGCTCATTGTTCTCATCAGAATCAGGTTTTTGCACAAAGTCATTGTTCTTTTCATCATCACTCAGAATGTGAGTGTCATTAAAGTTCTTGTCATCATTTTGATCTGAGCTATTCTCATCAACAAAGTCTGCTTTAAAGGCTTCTGATCTCTTTCTTTTTCTGTGTTCAGAAGATTTTGACATGATAAAGGCTGTGACATACTCATCATTCTTCTGATACTCTTTCAGTAGCTTTTTAAGAGCTTTTATGATTCTTTCAGAGTGTGTGATCTGCACAATGATGATATTGATGATATTTTGATCATTCTTTATATTCATATGAAGATTTAAGCTGTCATGTACTGTCTGAGCCAATAGTTGATCATTCAGTTCTTCTGCAATGACATTCTGCAGTGAAACTTTCTTATGAGCTTTGACTTTGATGATCTGTGCTTTAAAGGTCTGCTGAATTTGTTAAACATCTGAATTGACTGAGTTCAACAACTGAATCAGAAGTTGTTGAATTGTTGAATCATTGACTCTCATAGTCAGCTCTGCTTTCATCTTCTTCATTGCTTGAGAATTCTTGTACTGATTGTGACTGTTTTGTACTTTGATGTGAAGAATAGTAACAGCTAGCTTTTATGACATCTGCTGCTAGTTAAACACATCTTTATACTGATATGAAGAAATAACTCACTCAAAGAACTCAGCCTCAAGCTTGAACTTCAGCAGCAACATTGACTGCTGATGAGGTCATCAATACTTGAGTGCAACACAGATTCAGGTTTAGCCTCTGTGTGCTCACTGCATACATGACAATAAGAATCAGAAGTGAAGATGCTGAGTCAGTGAAGTTGTTCACAACCTTTTTTCTTTCATCAGCCTTTAAATATGCGGTCAACATCTTCATATCAATATGAAGATAATTAAGAACTTGCTCATAAAATCAAGTCACAAGTGAGGTATTCTCAGTCACAATGATTTTTTGTGATCTGAAGTTGTCAGACAGTAAAATGTAATCCTGAATCTGTGATAGAATGTAATGCAGAATCAGTGAGCCAAACACTAGAAACTTGATTTGATCTCTTCTTAATTGAGAAAGTATGTCATCAGGTCTTAAGATTTGTTTAATCAATCACTCTACATCATAATTTGAGAAGTTGTATTGACTTATGCTCTCAATGTTGATTGAGAGGTCTAGCTTTCACATGACTAGATTCAGATAACTCAATTGAGTAAAGACAGAATCAATGACCAACTGACAAAACTGTTCAGTAACAGGAAAAAAAGACCTGAATTCTTTGTCATCTCTCTCTGAGATTCAGGTTTTTAAGATAGTCATTATTGCTCTTTAGCCTTCAAGGTTAGTAATGTTCATATTAGTATGAAGATGACCTTATCTGACAGAAGCTCAGTGCTGTCATTGCATCTTCAGTCATTCTTTCATTTGATACTCTACATTCACAGTCTTGACATGATGAGTCAGCATCATAGACTTCAAGAATGTGCAATTCTCAGCTTGATTTTGAATCAGAACTGAGGCTGTTGAGTGTTTAATTGACACAAGATTGTCAATATATAAGAAGTATTGCTTGATGTGTTCAAGGCTTTGATGACTAGTAAGGTGACAAACACTGAGATCATGTATTAGTATCAAGACATTATACATAAAAAGACCTTCACTAACAGCTGAGAATGCAATAAGCAAAGTCATAATGTCAGATCTAAATTCTCACTGACTTTTTCAAACATGAAGAAATCAGTAGTCAGAACTTTGTATAGATAATTCTTAACACCTGCACTGTAAAGTGCTTTCTTTGCTTGTGGTCACAATAGCTCAATGAGCTCAGCAATGTTCTGTCATCAAATCATAAGTAAAGCTTCATATCAATATGAAGGTTAACTGACTGAAAGAGTGTTAATTGATGATGTTGCAGTCAAAAACCAGTGATGATCACAATTAAGATCTTGCATTAACACATGTGCTTTGATCTTGAGGTTTCTTAAATGATGATCTTCATTCATAACAATCAAGACAACCATCTTAGATTAATCGGAGTAGAGAATCTGAATCTCTTTAAACCCTTCACTGATTAACTGTGTCTTTTTTCTCATCTTCACAGTGTGAGCAGTTCATGTATCATAGCTTATAAGAAAAACAACTTTGAAAGCTTGAGAATCAGTGATGTCTCACATATAATTAATTGCTGATGATCATTCAGTGAAGTTCTGTGAGATTCTCTTGAATGCTGAGACATTAATTCAATTCAGCTTTAAAGCTATCAAGCTCTTTAACTTGTCATCATATGCAAGAACTATTGTTAGCTTAAGAAATTGCTCTCTCATCTTTCTTCACTGATCTATCATCACATCTGACAGACAGAGAAGTAGAATTGACTGATGAATCTTCATATGAATATAGACTCACAGTGCATATATGCACATGAAAAGATATGCAGTAGATGTCTTCTTTAATCTCATTGTATCACAGAGAAGTTCATCAAAGATTTGTGAATCTTCTATAGCATGATTGTTAACAAGTGCATCAGTTTTGATGTAAACTGTACTGATAAAAGATGATGATACATGTTCTAGAATTCACTGCAGCATAAAAGCTGCACTATTGATTTGAGAGTTCAGAAATTTGAATTCAGAGCTTATATGATGACATTTGCTTTTATTCAGAATCTGCTTCAATTCATGCTTAAATGTGATGATCATCTCAAGAAGTCACTTGCAAGACTCAATCAAGGGATCAATTTGAGCAGCATTGTTGATAAATGCATTTTGAATTGCAAAATACCTCTGTTGATCTTCAATTTCAATCAGCTAAATGAAGAATCAGTCTTCATATCAATATAAAGAAACACTTGTGTGTAGAAACTTACATCAACAGATATATTCATCTCATGCTGCAGTCTTTCTATCTTCTTCAAAGCCTTTTGTTCTGTGACCCTCATCTTTAATAATTCTTTTGTCACTGATCTAAGTTGTGACTGACTGATGCACACAAGATTCATGATGGTGTGTTGTCAGAGTCTCAACTCTGTTAACTGTCTTGTGTCAATATCAGAGTAAATTTGATCAAATTTGATAGAGTCTTAAATGTAAACATTGCTAGAACTGTTGAAGACAGATTTTCTAAAACCTTCAAAAGATAGTATAATCTGTTGTTCTGCCTTTCTCTGCAGCTGAACCTGACAAATAACTTCTGCACACTCTGTTCTCAAGAGAATAGATAAAGTCAGTTGATATACATCTGAAGACTCTTTCTGATCAATTAGACCTTTCTCATCAGCCTTCATACTAATATAAATCTTGCTGTCATTGAAGAGGTCTTTCTCTTTGATTCATGCAACATTGTCAGTTAAATTCACATAGACAGTGTCTGCAATTGCAAGTGAGAGATCAAAATATTTAAAAGAGTATTTCTCATCATTTAAAGGCCTCAAGATGTATGTGAATGAGACTTCAGAACTGTCAGATAGACTTATGAGTTGAGTAATTAAGTCTGTTCAAAGACTGATATCAGTTTCTGAAAGAAGGGTTTCTTTCATATTGAGATATTTGAACATAATGTTGACAAAGTCAACTAGCAAAGCAGGAAATCTCAGCTGTCTCTGAATCTCATTTCTTCACTGACTGTCATTGAGATAGTGATGAGAATCAGACTCAGACTTGCATGTATCTGACATGCTCAACAGATTTAAATTCACATGATTGATGATATGCTCTCTTAGGTCATTGATATAGCATGTAATTTGATTCTTCTCTCATATCAATATAAAGAAAACTGCTGACAGCACAGCAACTTCAATACTAATAGATGGTTGCTTCTGACTTCTGAGACACATTCACTCTGATTTGAACACATTCTGAATGACTTCTGAGACATACAAAGAGGTGACTGTTGGTTTAAAGAACTCATTAAATCAGAACACCACTGTCTGTAACAATAAGAACTGAAAGAGGTTCAATATGCAATTTGTGGCCTCAAGAAAGTGCTCTCTGTCAAATGAGCCTAATTTGAGGGTTTCAGTGATATTGCTTAGATTGAATTGTGGGATTCTTTTATTTCACAAATGTTCAAGCCATTTGATGACAGTTGTTTGTCTGTCTTTGACTGCATTCAAGGTGAGGTCTATTGTCTGCATCAATTCATACATATATAGAAGTAGTTTTGTCAGAATCTGTGCCTCTTCAATTCTTCTTGTCTTAAATTTGTGGTTGATGACAGCTGCTTTTTGAGTTATTTCATTCAAGGTCAAATCTGTCAGAATAGTTGAATTGATATGCTCAAGAATTGTGTTCACTGTGTCTTTATAAACTGATTCAACCCTTATGTTCTTGAATACTGAAAACAGCTCAAGAACAAGGTATGAGAATCAGAATTGTCAAAATGCCCCTTTGTTTGTGAACTCTAGATATGCTGCAAGTTTAGGCTCATTCTTGTAGCAATTTAAGAACTTTTTGCCTGAGAGACTGAGTTGCTCATGTTGAGTTGACTTGAGTGTGTGTGATTTAGTCTATGAAAGATATCAGCTTCATATTGATATGAAGGTAGAGTCAATAGACATATCAACTTTTCTTTGAGTGTGAATGTGAATTTGAACACAGTTGATGCAGATGCTGCTGCTGACATAAAAGATGTAAAAGATGTAAAAGATGTAAAAGATGCAGGTGTTGCAGATGTTGTCTCTGTCATCTCTGCTGTCTGTGATGTCTGTGATGTCTATGATAATGATGATGCTTCTGATGCTTCTGATGCTTCTGATTCTTGTGCTTTTTATGCTTCTTGTGCTTCTTCTGATTCTCATGCTTGTTTTAATCCTCATGCTTCTTATGCTTCTTGTGCTTCTTCTGATCTTTGTGCTTTTCATGATCCTCTCTGTTGAGGGTGTCAGCTCTATATCAATATAATGATAAGTCACTAAACCTATTGCTTGCTTCTTATGAGAAGACATCATGAAAGCTGTACTGAGTCATAAAGATGTGAAGATGTAAAGATGTAAGATGATGAGTTGTGAAGATGAGAAGTGTAAGATGAGTTGTGAAGGTGTAATGCATTAAGGTGTAACACATGCAAATGTAAATGTTGATGATGTAACAGTGAGTTGACAGTGAGACTACTCTGAAGATATGTATTAGTGAACTTGACAACTAAAAGCTGATAGAAAGGTGTAGTTCAACAGATAATAACTTAACAATATAAGAATGTAAGAAGATGAGAATGTGAAGTTAAAAAAGAAATGCAAGAAGTTATAAGTTGATGAGAACAAGACTGACTGACAAGATGATCTTTCTAAGATGTGTTAGTGAGCTCAGATTTCAGATATTAATGTTGAGGTAAGGTAAGATAGAGTTACTTACAGAATGTGTGATATTCACAATGAAACAGCTTCTTAAAATACTTTGCTGTAGTAGGTGAGAAAGTAAGTAATCAAGCTGAATAATCAAGGAAGTTTGTTGTGAATAAGGTGAATAAGATTGTCAGGTTGTAAGATTGTCAGATTGTACAATGATGAAAAGGTATGAAGGTAAGAAGGTAAGAAGATAAGAAGATAAGAAGATAAGAAGACAAAAAGATGAAAAGTTTCAAGTGCTTAAGAAGGATAAAGTGTGTAAGAAGAATGAAGATTTTGTGAAAGATATTCTTATACTGATACAGAGTCAGTCTTTCAACAGTGTTCTCATACTGATATGAAGTCAGTCTTTCAACAGTATTCTTATACTGATACAAAGTCAGTCTTTTAACAGTATCCTTATACTGATACAGAGTCAGTCTTTCAACAGTGTTCTTATGAAGTCAGTCTTTCAATGATGCTTCTGCAGTCACTGTCTTCTCTGTTACAGTCACTGTCTTCTCTGTCATCATCACTGTCTTCTCTGTCACCATCACTGTTATTTCTGTCGCTGTTCAAAGTGTCACATCAAGATCTACACCTTGTCTTATCTCACAGACAGCAACACCCTTCAATGAAGTGTATCTGAGTTGCATTTCTTTTGACTGGGTAGTGAATATTGATATGATGTCTATGCTAAAGTGTCGTCATGGTCAGCATCTCATTCATATCAGTATGAGAAGAACATACTATGTTTACATTGACTAGCTAGAGAATAACAGCAAGTCTACAAACTGTCGGGTCAGGTCATGGGCCATTGACTGCTACAGTAGTGGGCATAGGTATAGTGTTCTTGCTGCAGTGTTGTTGAGGCTGCAGCTCACCATATAGTATGAGAGGAACATTCTATGTTTATATTATTACTGACTACAACTACAATTGACACCAAGACTACATCTTATGAGGTGATTTAACCCACGGCGTCGCTCGCCTGACGTTCGACATCTGAAATCTGAAAACTGAAAACGAGGTTTTTTCAGTTTGCACGATATGGACTGCCGTAGTCCCAACCCAAGCTGCTGTACCTTTACTCTCGTCAACACTTCAGCTTTCTCATCTCGATGCTCTGCTTTTTTGATAAACACGTGTAAGGTATTCCGCGTCAATCATGGATATCATAGCAAATCAAGCTCCCAGCAGGGGCTGCCTGTTTCTGAACATTCCCCTCGAAGTACGCCTAGAAATCTACAGATTCATCCTACCTTACAGAGAAACCCTGGTGTTCTGCCGTCCCCGAGCTACAACATTCTCACACCGGACTCATCCTTCAACATCTTTCGCGTTAACGGAACTATCAGACAAGAAGCAGCTTCCACGCTCTACGGCCAGAACATCCTTGCAATGAGCTACTATACTGGGCGACCTGCATACAAAGTACAGGCCCTTCTCCGTTACTTCCACATCGTCGGGAAGCTCAATTGCTCCTTGATTCGCAACCTCGAATTCCACAGCGCCTTTATGGTTTACCTAGAGACCGCCACGAAGCTACTAGAGGCTGCGAAAAGAAAATGTCAGAATCTACACCAGGTGGCCTTCAAGGTACTGAAACGGGACTGGCCGGCGGGGACAACACTCTACCCAGCACCGAGCCGACCAGTGGTGCCAATGAGTGAAGGCCAATATGATTCTGTGCTTAAGAGGATATCACGGGACTGCCACCTTTCGATTGAAACACACCATGGCTTTCATCGATATGATCGAAGCTAAATGCGTTGGATGATCCGATAGGCTGGGAAAGACCTAGGGGTGTGAGATTTGTCCCACTCTGGACACAATCTGGATGCACTGCTAACGTATCCCCGTAGGGTCTTGTCCGTCTTCCATGTGGTCTTAGATGGACCGATAGTCTCAGTTCAAGCAAAACAGTCTACAAGCTGGTCTTTAAAACGGTTTGGATACTGCTGCTTTCGATAGACTTGTCCAAGGTGCTTAGTAAGCTTCATAACCTCACCAAGACCCTCCGCCGTTCGACCAAACCCAGCGCAACAGAGCTCGTTATGCGGATTTCGCGGGAAGACTACCGAAAGATGCGTATGGGGCCCCAGGGTAGAACAGCCCTGGCCGTTGGGCTTCAAACTTGACAGCCCATAGGGTTACGTCAGCCACTTCGTAGTGTGCGTCGTAGGCCCTGTGCAGCTTGGGGTCCTCTGTCTTTCAGCTGTTGTACACATGGCCATAGCCGATTGCTATTCTTGAAGTCACCTACCTGAGGCTTATTTCCGCTTCTTCTTTGGATGGCGCACATACATCTGAGTGTCTCTCAGCCATGCTACTAGTGTGTTTCATCTCTGAAGACATTAAGCCAAGTGGGCGATGCCCATTATGGTCGTACTGCTGCGCCAGCGCCGCAACTACAACATGTTCCACCGAAGTATCGAAAGTGTCGACTCTCTGAGCAGACAGGCTAAAGACGACTTACCACACCGTTTAATCTACCTACACAATGTTAGGGCTGAGGGCTTTCATCTTCACACTTTCCTCGCTCTTCATATCGGCGCGAGCTTTCGACTACTGTCAAGTAGTCTCAGAATACCAACATGCCAACGCCTCCTTCGGCTTCCGGTATCGCCGGCGTAGAATTCCCATCCCGTAATACATCCAACGGAGCAAAAGCCATCACCTCCTCAACGTCCAAAAGCTGGACCCTCGTCACAACGCCCGCCGTGGAGAGCGACCTCTCGGGAGCTCTGACTGTAAACCAACGATACTGGCTCAACATCTCTAACACAACTGATAACTCAACGGGCGTCCCATACAGCGGCTGCGCCCTCGGCTTCACCTTTCTTGACCGCAAGACAATCGAGAACGGCCAGAATGACGATGGAAGCTGCAACACGCTTCTCGGCGCGGACTGCGTGACAGCGTTGAACAAACATTCCGGTAGCCTGGTAAATCAATACGCGAATTCGACCCCCGACCAAATGAGCTCGAACCAACTCGACAGTGTCTGTGCCTTGCTCGCTGTAACCCTCCTTGGGGGCGCGGCGCCCTCGGTATGTAGTCGCGTTGGCACCCGAGAACCTGGGGCTCAGCAAATTCCTCTCGTGCGTAGTTCTTGACATGATGCCTTCTGATCTCGCGAACTAACGTGTGAGCACCGCGAACGTCAGCAATTGCAGCACGGCAGCTCCTAGCATCCCGATCCCTGTCTTGAGCATGACCAACGTCTATCACCCCGCGGCGAATAATTTCTCGGTGTATGATCGATACGTTACGGACATCGTCCCGGTTATGTTGACCATGTTCTCTAATTCCTCAATTAACCCGCAGCAGACGCCGTGGTCGGATACGCGATTGGTATGCGCGCGCGAAGGACGTTGCTCCGGGAAGTAGAACGGCGCCGCCAGTGCCTAGTCCAGCAGCGCCAGGGAGGGACTCGAAGGTGTGGTTGAGCTTGACCCTGGTGATAGCGTTGATAATGGCGCTCGTTCTTTGACGCAGATCATGAGTAAACCAAGTTCTTTAGCAACTTTGACAGCTCATCTTAGAATGGCGAATGGCTCGCATGATTAGCGGGCAACGGAATCTCATCTAACCACCTTTGAAAACTGAACTGCGTTGATTCCGCCCACTCCCCCGCCTTCCCTTCAAAAAGCCCCCCTAAACTGATCCAATATCTGCGTCCCCAAAGTCCTCCTCTGCCTCCCCCCCTCCCCTCCCTGCCCCTGCCCCTGCCCCTGCCCCTGCCCCTCGACCCCACTAGCCGCAGCCGTCGCCTCGCCCTCCAACCTCCTCCTCAAGCCCTCATATCTCCGCCCCTCATATCTCTGCTGCTTCCCCGCCACCCACCCCGGAACCCGCCATCGCGCGGCACCCGGTAGGATCTCGCTCCGCCACGCATACCCCACGATCCAGCCCACCGCAGCCGAGAGCGTCGACCCGGGGAATTGCGAGAGGGCGAGTTGGGCGGCGAGGAGGTAGGTTAGTGATTTGTCGCTGAAGAGGAGACCACCCTGAGTAGGTTGTTGAGAGGGGGATGGTGATGCGGATGTGGAGGGGGATGTGGAGGTGGAGGTCGCGACGCGGTATTTGTAGACGTGAGGGATGACGGCGTGGTATTGGGCTAGGAGGGCGAAAATGATCGCGACGGGACCGGCCGGGAGGTAGTTGATGTGGTTGAATGTCAGGGGGCGGATGAGGATGGCGAGCAGGAAGGGTGGGAGGAGGGAGGTGTAGGGCAGGGTGCTGACGAGAAAGGACTAGAACTGCTGTCAGCGTTGGAGGAGAGAGAACGAGAGAAGGAGGGGTGTGTCATGTCGCTTGAACGTAGAGGGCGTTGCGTACGGCGAATTTCCGAGATCCCCAGAGACGCTCAACGATCCGGAGGTGGTAGAGACTCATGGCGGCGAAGAGAACTTCTGTGGAGTTTGTAAAGCAGGCCTGAATCCCGGTCAGACATCGTTTGATTCGGGAGTGGCTGAGATATGTAGCGGCTCTACTCCTCATATGGGGTTGTTTACCTGCCATACGAGCAGCCTCCATGCTTGCTTGTACCGCCAGAGGTGAGGCACCACTTGGATGTAGAATAGATACTTGCTGTCTGTGATGCTGACGATGATCGAAGCTGCTATGACGAAGAGGACGAGGAATTCCGAGATGGGCGCGTTGGTGAAGCCGGAAGTGAGCATATCGGGAGGTTGCGATTGAGAGAGTGGTCAGCCTCGGGGGAGTTTCTTGCAGGTCGAGGGTGTGGCTACATTTGACTTCTTGGTATGAATAGCAGCGGAAATGTCTCAGGTCGGTTTTGTTATGTTGATGGAGTATGACGGGCGTTGTGGAATGCCCGAATCGTTGGACAGTCGGATCTCAAGAAAACGTGGCGTTTCCCGGAAGCTCTTCCGCCCCGCTCATGCAGGTACGGAGTACAGAGGTTCTTGATGGGGTGGTGGACCTTCTTCGTCTATGATGGCAACATATACATTATTTTACATTCAACCGATACGTTCTAGCATCCTAAATTGGTGAATGGTCTTTATGTCGTATAATTTTACAAGCTATCAGCATTGGTCTCAAACAATGTTTTGGTATGAAAGAAGGTACTCAGATGTTCATACTGCTTGGTAGCAAGCGATGAAGGGGCCTTTATATTGTATGTTTGGAGGTAGGCTCCTAACGATCGGTCCAGTTAGCTCAAAATCGGGACTAGTAAGCCTAATTTTCGAGGTAAGAAGCTGAACACGTTCGGAGGAGATTGAGGCTTAGTACCATCTTGGGCTTGCTGTAGACCAGATCACGCATACGGAACGCATACGAGTAAAACCTTCGGGTTTTCATAGGGCCGAACCATCTATATACCACGGTATTAGGTGTTTCGACTAAAACTTTTGCCTTTCTGATAATCAAAACCCTTCTAATGTTCCCAGCGCAGCCAGACGATCCCTAACTTGTCACATATATCCGGAAGGCAGGTCCTGGAGTCAGTAGATTCCTTTTTCTGATAGACCTTCAGGGAGGCGAGGTTGTTGCATTGTACTATGGCCGTTACTTCTTCTTCATCTCGCCCATCCATACACGCATCGCCTTTGCGCTATCATGGGCGGCACGAAAGACTAGGCACTATAGTCAGCTCCAGCAATACTTCCATAGCAACGCGAGATAAGCTTTCAAGAGCACTGGCAACTTACGCTGCCTCTCAGCCTCGTCCAATCCGCGTAGAAATTCTGCCCCTTCGCCCAACGCGCCCCTAGGGTTATGTGCATGATCCGCGATCTCTGCTGCCCGCTTCTTGAATGCCTGAACCTCTATACATAAGCTACATTCCTGAATCAATTTTCAAGGCCCCCAATAGTAACATCATACATCGCTCAGCACCTCCACCATTTCCTCCTCCTCGAACAGCTCCAGTATGCGTGCACCAAGGCCGTAGAAATGCGGCGCTAACGTTCGCAAATCGACTGTTTTTGGATCGGCCTTGAGAGCGTTGAGAACGCGCTGGGATAGAGCATTCGGCAGATCAAGGGTTACGAGCGGTGGTGTTCCCAGCCGCTGGCCCACTGCGAGCATCTCGCCGAGCCAGAGTGGAAGCTCCACTCGGGTGCCTTGCTTCATCTAGGTAGTCTTTGAGTAAATGCCGCCTGTCTGGAAAGAACAGCACATACATCACCTCCAGAATTGCCATCAAGATATCCTAGTCCAGGTACTGAGAGCTCGAAGGAACAAGGGACTTTTTGAGCATCGGTAAGGATCGTATCGATGTCATAGTAGGAACCCATTATTGTGTTACGACAGATATCTCATGACCTCTGCGCTGACACCTCCGCCCTCACCTACAAACGCACGCTGATCACGGAGATTTCGTTATGAAGCGTTCGCAACCTCAATAATCAAGAATGTGGGGTAGACGCGAACCCTTGTCAAGCGCCGCTCGGGCGGTTGCGCTAGGATGACGTTCCAGGGTGACCTTCAATCACATATAATTCCACTCGTCAATCAGTTCTTTCAAAAGATCCAAATTGATCGAATCAAGCGAGCTCAGCATGTCTACAACTCTGCTCCGCACATCTTCAATCCGCTCGGTCCTCCGGGCTGGGGCTTCTGGGAATTCGAAGAAAGCCGGCATCGCCGGCGTAAGCTTCGTTCGGGGCAAAGCAACGTTGCCAGATCTGCCATGTGTGTCAAAATCATTACATTCCGTTCAGCAAAATCCAATTGAAGCTACAGGAGCTCACAGCAGGTGTCACTAGATGACTATGGTGCTCTCGAGCCGTCCATCTCCGGCAAGATCATGGAGCTTCACCACAAAAACCACCACAACACATACGTCAACTCGTTCAACGATGCTACGGAAAAGCTCTCGACCGCTCAATCCAAGTCCGACATTGCCGCCCAGATTGCCCTTCAGCCCCTGATTAACTTCCACGGAGGAGGTCACCTCAACCACACCCTGTTCTGGGAGAACCTAGCTCCAAAGAACCAAGGCGGCGGAGAACCCCCATCCGGAGCATTGAAGAAGGCCATTGATGGGACGTATGGCAGTCTGGAGGCGATGCAGGGCAAGTTCAATACTGCTTTGGCGGGCATTCAGGGAAGCGGCTGGGCCTGGCTGGTGAAGGACAACCAAACTGGCAACATTGGCATCAAGGCCTACGCAGTAAGCTCCCCCCGCTCGAAAGAAATCACATCAATGACGGGAATGATGCTGACGAAGATTGCCGTCTTATAGAACCAAGATCCTGTTGTTGGTCAATACACGCCTTTACTTGGAATCGACGCTTGGGAGCATGCGTACTAGTACGTCTCTCACACACTTGCACGCTGGGGATTACTAACATCTCAAAGTCTCCAATACCAGAACCGCAAGGCGGAGTACTTCAAGAATGTCTGGGAAGTGGTCAATTGGAAAGCTGCGGAGAAGCGATTCAGCTGATTCACGAGCTGAAATAAATGCAAAGCACTTTCTTGGCCATGGTGCACCGGTATTTCATAGTATGAATGAAGACTTGTTCATGGTGTACCAACCTCCCTATCCACTAGCTCTCGAATGCGTCTTCTATAGGTCAGTGCTGCTAATCTAGATCTTGATGAACGATCCGCGTCCAGGGCCGCCAACTCCTCTACACCCCACTGTCAACGTTCGCTGCAGGATGCTTCGTGCCACCATCTCTGTTCGCTCCCTTACACTCTACACTCTGTAGCCCAGTCTCATCTCATCTAATACACGAAGATACCTCCTGATCCCTCCCCAGCCAGCAGAAACTGCCAAGTCCCGCCTTTTCTATACACAACGCTCTAAGTCCTCGTGTCGGATCCGCCTTCTAACAAAGATCGGAAGCACATTCCCCCTATGACACCTCTCTTACCACCCCCCTCTCCTCGGATCTCTCTCTCTCTCTCCCTTTCTCTTGTATCAAAACGCCCCTCCCTTCCTCGAGTTCATGTCCGGTGATTATCATAGGATCCCCAACAATACTACATTTGCTAAGGAGAGAGGGGCGAGCACACCTTCGCAGAACTGTACACGTACTCGTCACTAAGCGCCACCAGACCGTGCTGACTGGCATCTTGCTATGAGGGTGGAGCCGCGATATAAGCATATAGTGATGCTCGGTTTGGGGTCTTGAGGAGCGGAGGGGGAGGGGAGCTCGAGAGGATTTAGGGAGGCGGAGGGGAAGGGAGTGGTTTGGGAGGGGCGGTGAGATGCTTTTTGAGGAGGGAGGAGGGGGTGGGTCGATGGTGTGATGGTATGATGATGATGATGGTCATGGAGAGCGAAGGGCTCATGGGAAGGGGACAGGGCAGGCCGGGGTGGAACTAGTGAAGAATAGACGGATTGTGAGTGCGAAGAATGTCTGAAGGAGGTAGAGAGGGAGGGGAATGGAATGGAATGGAATGGAATGGAATGGAATGGTGTAGGGGGCGAATGGGAATTGCGGGTTGCCTCGACGGTTTTTGGTTAAAGGATGGATAATCTGATATAGAGTCGAGACATGGACTTAGGGAAAGGACCGCAGAGTGATAGTCGACATTGGAAACGGGAGAGCCCAGCCTCGAAACGGCCAGTACTTTAAACAAAGGAAGAAATGATCCCTTTTATCCAAATCCATGACACAACTCCTATCTTGCCGTCCATACCAAGATTGAACTGCCAAACCAAAAGCGATGCTCGACCATGATCGCCGTGATCATGACAGGGTATCATAGCCATGCAACCTTTATCCAATTACCGGGCCCTACGCAGTTCCTCCGCCTGCCCCAATCAGATGCCTGTGCTGTTCTAGTACCATAGCCGCATAAGCCAGTGCCTGGAGCCTCACGCGGATTTCATTAGGATCGCCGCAGTCACATGTGAAGTGACATTGCACAATACCCGGTATCGTAAAAAGCGAATGGTCATCCAAAGCGCACTGCAATTCGTAACCTTGCGCCGGTTCGTGGTAGACACACATGCAGCCGGCGGGCCCGCGAGCGCACCAGTCGAGCATGGAGGTGAAGGCGGCTGGGTTGACGTGACCATTGCTCTCCGAAGGGGGAACGGGGCCAGGACAATTGGAGGGCTGATGAGGAGATTAGTGGGTTTAGCTGGGAAGGATGATGGGTTGTAGCCGACTTCGACAGAGAGGGAGGATGAAGGACGGAGGTACATACTGGACGAGGTGAATTAGGTTCGTCTAGGTTTTTTCTTTTGTATCGTGTGTTCCCTCTCGCTGTCGGTGGAAAGCTTGTGGTCGACGCCATCGGGATTACCAGTGCAAGTACGCTCAACGCTCGAAGAGATGAAAACTTCATTGTGACAGGTATAGAGAACTGTTGACGAGGCTTTCAAAAGAAGAAGAGCAGGAACAGATCTGATAACAAGTAGTTAGGATGCCAAAATCCGATCCACCAAGCGACAAAGCTCTCCTCCTACCTTTCTATACCGAGGAAGACCGAGACCGAAGGGTTTCATATCGCATACAAGTCAGAATGTTGCCGCTGAGGCTGCTTTACCGCTTGAATCAAGGTCGTTAAACGCAGCATCAGGTCCTTCACTCCGTTCTATAATATACCCTGGGTACGGAGACGAGCTTCATAATCAGCACTCGCGAGGCTCTTCGATTCGTACGCATGGAGGGCAATGCATATAATACTTAGGTCGCAGGCTGCTGCAACGCACGCTCTAACATGCCAAAGTCAACTCTTCGCATTCTTCTTAACTGTCTCAGCATGAGCGACCGTTTATTTTGCACCTAAGATCATAATCTTTATGGAGTACCAAAACCAAAGATGCATTGTTTAGATCGCTGGGTTCGAAGCGGAACAAGATCGTATGGCACCGGCTCATCCGCGCAACTGACCCTACATGGAAGGGAGAAAACGCATTGGCAGACATGGTGGTTGCAACGCATGTCAGTGTATGCAGGGTCTATCTCATCGCGAACTATACATCGTTAGCCACTGAGTTCGAATACTGCTCAATGCAGGTCCCCGGGTGTCTCCATAGTGTTCAAGGCCGCTCGCTCTACCATTCCTGGACGGATCCTGTGATCGGCTGTCTCTCTACAACAACATAAAGTTCCATAACGTACGCTGCAACAGCTTCAGGAACTGAGACATGTGCATATAGTATTTTCGATGTATGTTCAAGAGTGCTCTCTCGGAAGGGACGTGGATCACAGGTTCCTTCCTCAGAAATACTTTCAACTAGCAATATGACGCTCCTTGACGTTTTCAAACCCCCGGCCTCCACTCTTTCGTCGATCAAGAACATGGGCCGGCTTTTATGGTCTCAAATCCAGTATCATTGTCACTGCTATGTCCAGAGCAAAGACATTTGTAACATGGAGGCTCCCCAGGGTTAACGGTCCGTTCACTTCCCTCGCCTCCCGAACCCTTCCTTAATTTTCAAACTTGCAGTTCTGCCAAGACCCATTCCCCACTTCCGACCCATACTACCCTTGTACTCATCTCCTTCAGTAGACTGAGAACCTCGCACAGTCTGCTGAGAATCCGTCCTTGTCGATGAGGGCTTGACTTCAACATCGTACAGGTCAATAAGAGAAATGCCTTGTTCCGTCGTTGGGGTGACGATGCCGTCTGTACTAGAGCTTGTGCTGTCATCATATAGCGGCCCACTTCGTGTTCGATCAAGGAAAGTAGAACCTTGAGGTTCCACCTCGACGTTGCCCGCCGTGCCTGGTCTCGCCAGCTTTGATGATCGCGCACTACGCTCCGAGAAGTCACCTAGGGAGTCGGTCGTTGACGGGGCTGTCTGTGAGTATGACCGGCCAAAGAGTCTGGAGGTCAGACTTTCCCGTTTTGCTGGAGTCGGCGTGAATGAAACTCCGGGTACTCTCAATCGCAGTGACGAACTCCGCGAAACGTTGGAAGCACAATCATTCGTTGCACGAGTCTGTTTTTGTGTGGCGGAGGAAGAGGTTGAGAGACGAGAGCCTTGGTTCCGGGATGATATTGCATACGCCTCATAGCCGGACTTACTAGGCGTAGCTGTGTGACTACCCCCACTGGTCCAGCCTTGAGAAGACAGCGGCAAGGTTTCCATCCTCGGCAATCCCGAGGTTTGATACTCGGAAGCGGGCACATGCACAGATCGACGGCGATTCTCTGCTGTTGCTGCTGGAAAGGACGTCGTCCGTGAAGAAGAGGTATGGTTGATACCTGCGCCGCCGAACATTGTATCGACGCCGTAGCTTTTGAGAGCCGGCCTGGTTGAGCTGCTGGCTCCGAGCGTCCGTGACACTCTTGATGAATTACCATTCAGTCCAGACATCTGGTCATAGTGCCGACGTATGTCTTTCTGGCCTACTTCGTTGTGTTCGACCTCTGTGGATACCATTCCGTCCTCTACTGCCGCCATCCCTTCGAGGTCATCAGCTGTGTCGAAGGTTCTAGATGGCTCAACACTCCTCTCTGTGCCCACACCATCCGCAGTGTGAGGTCGATGCCTAGGAAGAAGCGCGGCGTATGTCCTTGCAGGACCGGGAGTGCCGTCAAGAAGACTCTTCTCGGCAATAGTTCCAGGCGTTGATGGATTGTAAGAATCTTGATTATCCGCGCTTAGGGTGTCTGGCGTAGGTGGAAGGACGTGCGTGCCGAAGATAGGACCTCCAAATGATGGAGACTCAAACACCTTGACTTGCCTCTGATGTTTCTTGCGTGACGAATGCTCAGCCAACCCTTTCTGCGGAGATGCTCTCCAGATTTCCTCGTCTGTCAGATGCGGACGAGTTTGTAACACTTCACCAATGGAAGAGTACTGGCCATCAAGACCAGCATGAGGCCTAGTTGTTCGGCTGGCTTTGGAGGGCGTATCTCGGTCTTGAATCCACTGGTCCACCCTGGCATTTCGTTGCTGCTTCTTCAGGCTGCTTCTAGATTCTGACTCATCAAACCCTTCTTCAATAGGTTTAACTTCACTCAGCTCGTCCTTCATATTCTCCGAATCAAATCCTTTCGGACTTCCGTAGACGCTGAGAAAGCTGCTCTCACTCAAAACACTGAGCCTAGGCGAATTCAAGGTATACGTATCTGAACCCGGACCCTGAGCATCGTCATCTTTCGATAGGAGGCTACCAGGTCTTGGACCCGAAGTAAAACTGAAGGTGACATTGCTTTGATTATCTTCCGCAAGGTATAAGCTTCGCAGCGCACTTGCGCTGCTGACCTTATCGTTAAGAAATGAAGGTGTACGGATTGGTGTTCGAGACGTCTGCAAAGTAGCTAAACTCATGAGTTTGGACGATACTGCTGGTGTTATGCTAGGACGTGATTGTAGCTTCGGTGGTGAGGGTTTCCGATCTGGCGTTCTAGGTGTAGCTTGGTTAGTCTGCGGTGGTGACGAGGCCGACTCGGTTCCTCCTGCATCGGTACTGAGGTAGTCGGTGTCTGGTTGTGCAGTCGACGGTCTTGTGTCGACCAGGGCAATCTCCAACCGCTCAACTTTATTCTCAAGCTCACAGATGAGGCCCACCGCCTCTCCCACTGCCTGATCGCGCTTCTCCAGCTCCTGTAGCAGCTGCCCATTGATCTCCTGTAGCTCATCGTTCTCGGCCTCGAGGGTTTGCATCTTCTCCAACTCCCTTTCAAGCGAAGCTGTACGTTCGCGCCGATGGAAGAGCTCGAGCTTGAGATCGAAATTCTGTTTGTTGATCTTGGAGACGTACTACATAACCGTCAGTAAGAAACCTAAGTTAAGACAAATGTAAGCTTCTCACCTCGTTCATTTCTCGTGCACCCATCTCCTTGAGGCCTGCTCCGTCTAACGCTCCAATACCACTCGCCCTTCTGCGTTGCTTTGTTGTATCTTCTCTGCTATGAAGAGGTCCGAGGGGAGAGCTCTGAACTTGTCTGCCATCAAGGGACAAGCCGGTGTCCAGTTTGTTTGCGGCGCGATTGTGAGAGATTCTGCGGAGATGATGATTCTGCGCTTTCTTCTCTCGTAAGAGATCCTGCAATAAAGCTGAAGTAGGTGTGATGGTTTTGTGCATTTCTTCTACCGTCTGATGTGTCGAAAGTGAGACTTCCATCGTGGAGTGCGAGTTGAAGCTTGCTGATTGCGGTAGCATCGGACGTGGAGCGCCCACGGAGGAGCGCCTTCCATCCATGGCTCAGATTGATGCGTGCGTCAAGTAGTTGAGTTCGCTAATTTGTCGAAGTGTCTACTGTCAAAGTCAGACAGATAACTGAATGACAAGCATGCGGCCTGATCTAAGCAATGGAAGGTGGGGCCAACTCTGGTGAAGCTTGTTGAGCGAATTATCGCGAACAAAGAAACGGCTATGTGAGAAACGCTGCACGATCAATAAATAGCAGACAGACTAAGCTCAACCCGTTTTTCAGAGGTGTCCTACCTTGCAGCTTCACATTGCCAAATTTTCTGTGGGCATAAGACAAAGTAGTCTTCTCAGAATCGCGGTCTCTGTAGAGGAAGACTTTGACCCAGATTAGGAAGCAGCAGAGCTGTCATGCCAGAACCGAAAGAGGAAACGGCGGTGGAAGCGTTAGCAAACCTTCTCCCCTTTCCCGTGGCTTTTCCGCCCGGCAAGGTGATCTTCTAACGAATGAGAGCACTCCCTCAGACGTCAAAATGCAGTAGCGCCCACCCTTTGAGCCGGATCGTCGGGTGTGCCTGACAGTTGGCATTCGTGCAGCGGCATCAAACGGCCCGTAGCGATGTGCTCTAGTTGTAACCTCTTGATTGGAGTACCAGCAAAATAACGATCTTAACTTAATGAAACACAATTTCCAATGATGATTCTTGGTTGCGCAAACTATCTTCTAATTAGTTATCTTCACTAGATAAGATCTATCTGCCTTCTGCTCTATCGAGCAGAATACTATCTAAACCAACAGGCTCCCAAACGAACTTGTCCTTCTTGTTCTGCACCCACAGCACGTCGCCCTTGAGATATACAAGTACACCCCCTTTGCCATTGACACTTGCAGTGATCCTGAATAACGGCAGTCCTGTTTGAGGATGTGCTTCTCTGAGAGGGACCATAATCAAACCCTGTTCGACACACCAATCATCCACGACGTCCTTGAACGATGCTTCTTGGTGTTGTGCTGTCAGTAAAGTAGCTCCAGCACCATTACCTGCCAGGTGTGTGGTTGGCACTGCCGGCTGGATGGGTCGAACGGGGCCAGCAATTGGAGGTGGCAGCTCAGTCTTTGCACGATCTCCCAAATCTAGGGCTTGGTTGATCATCTCTAGCCCTTTCTCCCACTCTGCGGCCAACGCTTGCGTATCATTGAACTCCTCGGCAATCTGGCTCTTCCACCATGAGAACCACTGCCAGATTTCTTCATAGTTAGGTTCTGAGGTTAGCCAGACATGCAGGATATTGTGCCACTTCGGGAAAAATTCAGCGACGAGTAACTGACACATTGTGCTCGGCTTGAAAAAATCCCTCCACAGCAGTACCTGCTCTAAAGCTGTCAGGTCCTGACCTTGCGGGTTGATATCAAATTTCTCCTGCATATGGCTGGCCAAGCGTGGGAGAAGATGCCTGATAAGTACATTGTCAAGCTCGCCCCTCAGTACCTCCCTCCAGTTTGCCAAGCCTTCGAACACCCCTCTTGAGAGATCCCAATTATCGATAATGACGCGAAACTTGCGCTTGACGTCGGCAAGTAACCCAGACGAGCTTCGCGGATCAGTATGATTTTCGTCCAAGTACGGCAACCATGGGAAAAGCCAGATATGCGGCGGCTGATGATGCCGTCTTCTTTTGTGGCCGCCTCTCGGGCTCCAGTCGATCACGGCACCAGTCAACTTCTGCACGACTAGCTGGTCAATCACGTTCGCATACACGAAAGGTGGCAAGATGTCCTTCCAGGCTTCGATCAAGGAAATGACGGCTGATGGCTCATGAACATTCCAATCGTTGGTGATAGCTGACCTCACTCGCGGGAGCCAAAGCGTGTAGATCATTGTCTCGTATGCTGTCGTAGATTTGCTTTGAGCCTGACGGTGGTGATGGCCATTTTGAAGGCTAAGGGCATTGCCGTCCAGCCTCGACCCAATACCCAAAATATTACGTAGGCGATGGAGGTGAGGGATCAGGTGCGTAGGATGATTCAATGGCTGCCAGCGATCCATTTCATCGCTGAAAAGCGGATGGATCGCGGCTGTTGCGACCCCTGATAGTCCATATTTGTCGATTTCGTCTCGAAACTCGAACTCTAGGGTCACCAACTTTGTAACAAGCTGCTCCCATCGAGCATCCATGCGGCTATCGCCAGCCAGGGTAATCGACGTATCCAGTTCCAGATGTTGTAGTGTTCGAACCACTTCGGTAACTCCTTTCAATCTACGAGCCTCCTCATGCTGTTCGTCGATCTCACGATTGAGCTGGCCTTCTAGCGCTCCTAAAAACTTCTTTTGTTCACTCAAGCCATTCCACTCATCAGCAAAAGCCTCAAGATCCCGTCGTGCTCTCCTTGCAAGTTTCATAGGCTCGGTATCCGTGATTGAAACCCCCTCTGTCGGGGTCATCAGCCCAGACGCTGAAGTGAGTAGCTTAGTTTCTTTCCCGGTAGCATCTATAATAGACTTGAGCACATTGGGAACTTCCAATCCATCAGCATCTGCCACAATATCTGCAGCTGTCCGATATTTGAGCTTCGGAGTTCTTTTTCCTCTGCCGGGTGTGCTTGCACCACTTTCAAGCCCCGATACACGCTTTGCTTTCTCCTTTCGCCACTTCTTTCGATCTTCTTCGGACGAGTCGGCCAATACTACTCCCCTTCGTTCTGCTTCCCGTTTCGCTTCCTCTTTGGCCTGCTGTGTCTTCTCACGCACCGCTCCAAGGCCCACACCTTGGGGTCTAAGCTTTGTCTCGACAGGGTTTAATATACCTTGTCCTAAAGAACCGAGACCCTGGCCTTCCACATAACCCATCTTAGCCATCATTTTCGCGGCAAACGAATTTGGGTTGACAGGGGGCTGTCCAGGTGTAGCTTTACTACGGCCAGAGTGGCGGACTGATGATGTTGGTGTACTAAAAGACGGTCTGACCACGGTCGGGCCTGCGGATTTCTCTGCTGACAGATTTACATTGAGCACAGGTTGTTTCGAAGAAGATGGCACGAAGCCTCTGTCTAACGGAGTTCCGAGATTCATTGAAAGATTTGGATCATCATGTGGTTTCGCACCAGGACTATTCCATCCGAGACCCTCGGAGCTTGATTTCTGTGCAGTGATGCCCTTCCAATCAAAGCGTCCCATACGTCCGTCTCCGTCTTCCTCTTCGCCTTCCTCACTGACGCTTTCGTTCATATTATCTGCCGTGCCTTGCTTCACGAATCCCACGCCCTTAGCGCGTAGACTTCTTTCCTTCCACATTCGTCCAGGTCGTTCATCTTCACTCTCCGACCCAAAGATGCCAAGAGCAGCACTCTCTTTGGCGTCATGCCCTGTCTTTCGCCTCTTGCGCCTGTGCTCTGTAAACTCATCGGCGCCTGGGTTGGTGGACGGGAAAAGTAGATCGTCCCCTTCTTCAGAACTGTCGGAAGAGGAATCCCCTCCGCCAAGAGCCTTCATCCTGAATCAGTACTGCCGTCGTGCTCGGGTTGAAGACAAACGTAGTATACGAGTCGCAGCATGAGCGCCTTCACTAAGTGAGGCTACCGCCAGCTGAATGTAGTTTAGTGTTTGGAAGTTCGAGAACTTTGAACGTTGTTAATTCGGCAAATCTAAACTTAGCCTTCGTAGGTGCTGTATCCCCATTGGCAGGGGGCTCGAGCATTTCGATACATCAACATAATGGCTTACAACGCCGTCGCTCAGACAGAGCACGATGTGCTATCAGATACCACCGGGTCAAACACATCTGGCTCACCTCGGCAGCTAAAAGGCGAATTCTCTTTCCGGCCTCTCTCTATGGATTTCTCAAGTTTGGGAGGAAGCAGATCGTTACAAGCAGCCGGAAACCCTGAACAATCAGGTGCGGATCATCTCAGGTCGTTGATGAAGTCGGTTTCATCGTCCGGTACGAGCTATGACATGTTATCAGAGAATGATTACGAGCGCTCAGAACGCAAAGACAAACGCTTAGGAAACTCGCCAACCGCACGAGTGAATCGGGAGGAAGAGAGTTATAAGGACGCAGATATCGTCACAACAGCAAGACACAGTCCAATACCAGCGTCAGATGCTTCTTTTTTTCAACCAGTCATGCGAACTGTCTCTCGGGAGGACACGATGCCCCTGCGACACCCCACACCTGATCTCCAGTCACTACAAGGGTCCTATGTTGAGAATGTCGCCCGGCTGGAGCGGAGTGCCGAGCGATTAAGCATGACTTCGGATAACCGAGAAGGGTTGCAGAGGGTGGGATCGGAGCAAAAGCGCTCTGGGAGCGGGCGATTGTCGGTACTGGGTCCACAGGTGGAGGATGCTATGCAATTGCCGCCTATCACTAGACAATTCTCATTAGGGTCGGTTTCAAACTCCGTAGCCGCTTTGAATGGCATAGCAAGATCCGGTGGCTACTCTCCTGGTGGCTATTTACCATCCTCAAGAGAATCTATCCCTTCTGGTTCTTGGTCTTACACATCGAACCGAGTGCGATCCGCTTCACGAGGATCTCGACTGACCCAGCTTTCGGAGCCAGACCAAGAAGAGAGAGCTCTATCTTCATCGATTCCAGGTCCTCTCGGACCTATCATTACGCCACCCAAACCGCCAACTCACCGATTGGTCGTCCGGAACGGAGAAGACAACCCAGTTGCTAAACCATCACAACTTGAACAACTTTCTCAGTCAGCGCGGCCAGACTACATACGAGACATTGGATTACAGGTAAGACAAGATGCGCCAGATAGACCTGCAACAGCTGCTTCCACGGATACATATCGGCAAGCGACTAGTCTTTTCGTCGACTTCGACGGCGTACACTTCACTCCTCACAGTCAAGATCCGTTGCCAACTGATGTGCAAGCGACGGCGAGTAGGCGTGTGTCGCTCGGTCGGCTCCCACTCGCTGGAAGACCGCAGTCATTCGCCGAACCTCCGCCAGGGGAGAACATGGTCTACTACCCTGCCCCTGTTCCAATGATGCTCAACCTGCCTCAAAGACTCTCCAAACTGCCTTCAGCTACCGAGCGAGAAAAGCGGCGGTCGCAGGTGCTGAGTGGTGTGATGATGGAAGCTCGCAAGTCTACTACCTGGCTACCAAGTGTGCTGGACGATGGTCATGATGACGGAGTGGACTCGTCAAATCAAGGTCCTTCTCGACTTCAGAGTATAGACTTCCGCCGAAGTGTCAACAATCCTGCAGATCTACCGCCACAGCTTAGAGCCAGCGCCTTCTTTGATCAGCCGTCTATACGGCAAGAGGTGGAAGTAAAAGAGGAATCGGCAGTGGCAACATTGGAAAGCATCCTGGATGCATCCGCAAATGCTCCAGTCAGTGCATTCATCGACCACCCGATCGCTGGACGCGTGGGAACGGAAGTCTATGGAAAGATAGCTTTGAGGAAGAGCACAGGAGATGTAATCAATGTTAGGGCAGAGGCACGGAAAAGTCGAAGTTCGATGATTTTGCTAGACGACAGTGTGGACTGTCCGAATTCACGAGATGATGTGAAGAATCCAAGTGGTATTGCCGGCTTTCAAGCACGGTCGGACAAGAGGAAAAGCACTGGACAGCAGCTTGAAGAAAGTGAAGAGGAAGCAGCAGCATTTAGTGGGGAAGCGACACCTTTCAGCCAGTTTTATGAGCCTGAGCACCTTGCAGAAGACCAAGAGAGACACGAGGAGAACGAGGAGTATCACGACGCTGAAGAAAGAATGGACGTGGAAGAAAAGAGAAGGGCGCAAGAAGAGGAAGAGGCCGGAGCAGACGATCTGGAATATATTGGACGGCCCACCACTCTACTTGCGGAATTGCAATTGCGAAAACGGCAGCAAAAGCTACGGAATCGGACCGCGGCAACAGCGTTCCCCAACGGCATGCACTCCACGCTGCTTGAATTGGACGCTGTCGCTCAGGTGCAGAAGCAATCTCGAAAGCAAAAGCATATCACACTCGCTTGGGAGGACCCTGACGCTCATTACCCTGGTACAGAGAACCAAGACGATGAGGACGTACCATTGGCGATGCTCTTTCCCGGACGCAAGGCGCTAGCCAACGAGCACACTCGCCGATTTGAGGAAGATCGGCCTATTGGACTTATGGAGAAACGAGAGATGGAAGATAATGAGCCTCTGAGCCACCGACGAACTAGGCTGAGGGGTGATCTAATAGCTTCGCGGGACTGCAGTCCAGCCAAGCGAACCAGCACAATGTACACTCTTGAAGTGCCAGGTCTTACGGACCCCAGGGGCTGCGGAAATGTAGACGAAGAAGGAGAGACACTCGCTCAGCGTATGAAGAGACTGAAAGCTCAAGGAGGAACCGCGACTGGGCTACAGAGTCGTCCAATCAGTAGCGACTTCACAAGCGAAGTCATGAGCCAACTCGGTGGGGTATTGGAGACAGAAAAGAAGGAAGTGAAGGAGAACGTTGCAGAGATGCAAGAGGAGACACTAGGCCAGCGACGGAAGCGCTTGCATGTCGAGCAAGACGCACGGTCACGCGAAGTCGGCGGAGGAAGTAGGCCAACAGTTCCTCCGGCTAGACCTCCGATTAAACAACGACGTAGCATGGCAGACATTCTACAGACGCATCCTGCGGCCGGTGCACGTCAAGCTTCGAATGAAAGGCTGCCACTTACAACCGTACACGGTCGCCCAGCTGGAAATGGGGCTATGGATGATCTGGTATATCATAACCAGCACATACAACCCCAACCATATCAGCAGTCTTTCGAGCAGAATAGGTTGAGTATGTCAGCAGGGCTTGATGCACCATTCAGTGGCGCTAATCAGCGGAGGCCTAAACTTGTGGCACGCAATAGGACAATTTCTGGCATTCCTCATGATGCTGGAGTGGGCGGTATGGCTGCAGGGTTCGGAATACCTGCATACAACTCATATTGCAGTGGTCCTCGACGTATGGGAACGGGCATGAGTTACGAGGGCTTACTAAACTACAACAAAGCTATGGGATATGATCCCCACTCCATGGGTATGAGCGGCTTTGGATGCACGCTGCCCTACGGTGGTGGAGTTGCACAAGGGGGCATGCCAACGCTACATATTGGTCAGGTACCCATCGCATTAGATCCGAAGCAACGAGATATGATTGATCGATGGAGGCAAAGTGTCATGCACTAATTGTTGCGCAACTCGATCTGTTTGACGAGTATTGCTCCTGGTTGCATTGTAAGGGCGTTGCAAGAGAATTCGCTTTTGGTGGGATGCGCCTTTCTTCGTATGTGCATTTAGCGGTCAATAGTTTGCTTAGCATGCAAAGCCTTCTTCATTCCATGATTATTGTCAAAGGTACTCAGGGATTATAGTTCTAGGTTGTAAATGAATGTCGATCCTAAGTATCTGGCGCACTCCATAGACACAGGACATCAACATCATGTCTATTTGTACTCATGGTCAGGCATTCAGGAGCATGTCATCTATTGGATTACACAGTTATAGATTTTAATGACCTGTTATTGTGGAGTACTCCATACATATTGTCATTTACGACCTGGAACCAATAATAGCATGCAATATTTTATTGTACTGTTTCGGTGAAGTCCCTCCCGATCCCGACTGCCACTCTGGCTGCTCTACCTCTCCGTACTCTCACCATCCCACCAGAAACACTTTCTTCTATTTACTCGTAGTGTACGCAATGAGCAGACATCTCGAGTGAGCGCCTTCGCGAATCAACTACGCCCTCGAGCGAAATGATGTGCGATTGCAACTACAGTACCTAGGCAGGGTCTGCGGAGCCCAACAGCTAGACTGAGAATCGCTCGACTTCATAGAACTTCCTGTCACATGAAAAACTACTGATGTATTTCTTCAATTGCTGCTCTTACATTAATAATCATTCTCTTTACTACAAATCATACCTTTTTCTCTCGGATGCAGAGCCACGAAGCCATTGCGGAGTGCCCTAAGGCATGAGAGTGGCTGGCCATAAGTAGAGGTTTGCTATTCCGTATGATGGCGCCTTCAAACATGTTTTCATACCTCCATGGTATGCGAATGAATCGACGAACAAACTCACCTTCAAACGCGGCACCACCTCCCCTTCCACTGCAGCCACAGACTCCCTTGCATCCTCCGGATTTCCTTACCTATCCACCACCGCCTCGATTACCCGACGACAGCATACATTCCAATTCACTCGTCTCGACTTTTCCACCAGTCCTTCCGCCAATAACGCGTGTTGCATCGCGTTCTGAAGCCCCAAAAGCCCTGGGTGTAGGAGAAGAGAGGAGCAGTACATCTGGTACAGGTGCTGCACATTGGTTTGAAGACGGACAACTCACATCCGTGAGCTCTCAAGCGTCACGAGCTGCAAGATGTACTTTGGATTCGTCCTTGAGTCACCGGGACCACGGAACCAGCGCGCAAAACTTGGAAGGGACAGCATCAGCTATGCACGATGTCCAGTCATACAGGCCACGGTCTCAGCTTCGAGCTGTTACCGCACCTACATCAGTCCTCTCTGTAGAGACTCCATCGCTCTATCAGCCATTTCCCTCAACAATACATGCAGACCAAGTCCCGCCACAATCGAGGTCTCCACAGCCAAGTTTCTCAATCACCCAACAACCTCGGTCAGGCAAGACAAAACTCAATTTACTCAATCCTATGTCAATTCTGGCTAGACGAAGATCTTCTCAATTGATGTCGCAGCTCTCCCTGGATTCATCAGGTAGTACAAGAAGTCTCACGACACCCGGAATGAGACTACCCGACGACTACGATCCTAGGATACGAGGCAAAGTTGTGCATGATTTCAGCGCACCGAGACAGCGAAGGGACTTTTCCTCCAATGATGCTGCAAATCTATCAATGGATACTACTGGATCGCGCATCGCTCAATCTTCGTACATCGACGCCTCTGGGAGGAGAAGTGATAGACCAGCCCCTGAGACAATCCCAGCACGTGAATATTCCACTCGTGAAATCGACGACGGAAACCCAAAGATCAGTGAGCGAGAACATATGCCAGTTTTCAAGGAGCACTTTGGCGATGATGTGAGGCCTTGGAGCAAGGAACAAGGAGCATTGTCCTCAGAACACATAGCTTTGACTTTGTCAAACTTTTCAATACCAGAGCCCGATAGGGAGGCTCCACCGTTACCCCCTTTCGCCAGGAATCTTCCTCTGGATCTAACCCAGCCTACATCCCCCAGCCACGGACAGCCCAAGCCTGCAAAGGAGTCATCACTCGCTCCAGTCCCCGAATCATTCTCCCCAAAAGGCTACTTTGAGCATCCCTCCGCACGCTCTTCACCTCCAATATCGCCTCCGCAGTCTCACTCACGTACAGCCTCGATCACCGATTCCTCCTTTCATTCGGTTGGTTTGCCGAAACATTTTGCCAGCAATGCTTCGCGTTTCAGCTTCGACCTGGCAGGCATCGGGTCAGCAGCGCAGGAGAAACTGCTAGAAGAAAAGCACAAGCAGAAAGCAATCACGAGGAAGTCGACAGCTCCAGCGAAGAGTTTGAATGACGATGATCGTGAAAAGAACGCGGACGAGGATGAGAATGGAGAGGAAGCTTACATATATGATGCCATGGATGATGACGACAGTCTTGAAGAGCGTGTACCAGGTATTAATGCAGATGCAGAAGACTACCATACATTGAAAGCTCGGGGTGATATACAAGGGTCGCAAGTTAGCTCGCTACTGGAATCTGCGGTGAAGAGCCCGACAAGCCTTGCCACCGCAGGTTCTGCAGCAGCAGGTACTTCTGCGCAGTATTTGGCTATAGAAGTTGCCATATCGAAAGAGTCACCGAGAGACTTTGACAGTCAAAGTAGTCACGTCGATAACGCGTCATTAAAGACTCATGCGATTGAGTCACCATCAATGATGAACGGACTCAGTCTAACCGCGCTAGATATCTTGGATGATTTCCAGGCATCATCACGAGGAACTCAGATACCGGCGAGTAGTGGCCCGCAACCGATAGTGCGGCCACCAACCCTCGGTAGCGATCATGATGATCTCTATTTCGACGATGGCGTCATTGCACACCCTCAAGAGACTGACGCGTACGGCTTCGATGAGTCAGTATTTGATGATGAGACGAGCAGATTATATGGACGCCCTTTACATAAACTGGGAGCTCCTCCACCAAACCCTGAGAATTCAGCGACGAGTAGCCCGCGGTTCTCATCGGCAGATGACCTGGGCGGACATTATGATGAGCATACCACAGGACTGCAAAGGGGTCAGTCTGTGGAGCCGGCTCTATCATTGTTAATCGGAGCTCATGACACTGCTCTAGGCCGCCAATCTTTCGAAGTTCAGCAACAACAACTAGATAAGCCTGGATTCAGCCAGACAGCCGGGCTTACTCAGGACAATTTGGCTGCTTATCATGATGCTCTTGCGTACGCTACACACCAAGCCACCGTGAATGGAAAATTTGATCGCAAGCAGAGCATACATCAAAAGCGTATCGACGAAACTGAACCTGTGGATTCCCAACTCGACGGCGACTCGCACCCGTGCCTGGTTTCAGACGATATCTTCCCGCCTACCAGTTTTGGTGAAAGCCCGGACGACTTCGACTATGAGGATACCATGGAGGATGATCCTATCATCGCCGCCGCCAACGCGGAGGCACTTGAGAACGACGATGAAGACTTCTATGGCCAAGAGTTCGGATTTTATGCTCAGGCGAACGGGCCCGGCGAAGCTCAGTATGTCCACGGCGGGTACTTTGGTCCACGAGGCGTTGATGGCATCACACGAAGCCACAGCGGACGCGTAAACTTCCAAGAACCCAGCCTGACACCGATCACGGAACGAAGCGAGTTCAGCAATCGCAACTCAATGATCTCACTTGGGATATATGGAGCACCACATCCCGTGGGATCACACTTTGCGGCACCACTGCCGAGCCCAGGACTGGTTCAGCGGACAGATATCATGCATCTTGAGGAAGATGATTTGTCGTTGAGGGCTTTGATGAAGCTGAGACGAGGCGCTTGGGGTGGAAGCAATGCGAGTCTTCAGAGTAGCGCAGGTAGCCAGGTCAGTGGCTCGCCTTTGACTTACCTACCACCGCTTGGCTCAGGAGGCATTGCGAGCTCTATGGGGCCTATGGGTGCCTCCAGTTATAGTCTGGCCAGCAGCAATGGCATTGGATCCGATGAGGGGAGTCTAGCTTCGAGTCCAACCATCACTCTACAAACTCAAGGATTGGCGATAGCGATGCCCGTGCAGGCGGACAGAAGCAGCGGATCAGACTCTTCGCCGATCAGACGGTCGGCAGCGAAAGGAAAGGGGCACAAAAGGAACAGTAGTGGCGCTGATAGCGTGAGCTACATCAAAGAGAAAAACGAGGAGGGCGCCGAAACATGGGTGTTGGAGAAAAGGAGGACGTCAGAGAGTGGGCAAGTTGAGATTGTAGGGAGGGAACTTGTCATGGGTGGAAGAATTTGATCCACATATGAACCGTACATGATAGATTTAGATACCCAGGGAAGGATTTCTCAGTTATCTATTTTTGGCGGCGCTGCCCAGAGACGATGGCGCAAAGGCATGGAGATATTAGCGCCTTGGTGCTGGGCGTCATGTATTGATGGCATGTATCACCATACTCGATGAGGCCATTTCGAAACATATCATAACTACTTTGTGCATCGAGGTGAGCTGGCTGGGTGTCCATAATCCGAGCCCGAGTCCGGTCCAACATTTTCTGAGGCTGCAATCGAGATAGAACCCGGCAGGCTTGATCGTACGTCATCGACACTTCCGTTGTTCCATACGTTGCGCTGCGTACATCTTACGCATCAACAGTATGTGCACCGATAAGCTAGATATCTATATCTCCTGTCCGGCGCCCTAATCTGTCTCATCTCGTGCTAGTGGCCTTTTTCGCCGTGGTCTCAGTCAATACCCACAGCAATGTAGACGACGCCAAATGATCGCCTTCAAGTCTCAACTGCCCTTACTGCAACAACAGGGCACCCCCAAAATAGACATGTCGGCAGTCAGGCATACAAAGATGCGCCTAAGAAGACACTTACACAAAACACGCCTGTAGGAATGGAAAGTTCAAGACCGTCCCAGCGAATACAAGTATTCTCTGGTTCACGATGATGGCGTTCTGAGAGAGTTTTCATGGCTGAGGTTCTCCCGCCCGAGTACGAGGAGATGCATATGCAAAGAGCCGAAGACGAAGACGATACGCGAACACGCAGGACATGCATGAAAATGCAAGAGATAGCGATTACTGTTGCCATAGCACACAGCGATAGCCCTGCAATGGTCGAGTTTGACCGATCAATGGTACTGCGGGACCGCAAGGCTGCCAGCCATGAATCTTAAGAGCATCATATTCGTACAGAGCGAACGCCTCTGCTTGGCGAGCATGCTCAATGGTTTATATACATTCACTGTAGGAGTACCACACCGTTGGCCTGGATTATTTAGATGTGCACGGCGCACTCCCTTCATCTGGATTCGAACACTGTACTCTTCACAGAATCCCAGAAGACGTCTTCTTCACTTGGATAGTTCAAGTCATGACCATAAGAATGCTTTTCCATCTCGAATACGTTCTAGCCCTTCTTTCGGTATTTGGCCTGATTGTTTCCGCATCTCCACACCGTCAAACGTCGAACGACAACGACCTCGTCACTCCGCAGTCATTGAGAAACTGCGGCAAAAACAAGATCAAGACCACGGAGCACGCCGCTAACGTACTTCATACCCATTTCTCCTATCCACTCCATATATCCTCTGTCTGCTTCCTTTGTCTGACTCCTTCTCTTCTTTAGTTTGACGACCTTCCCGCCGAGGAAGACCCTCGGACCCAGGTCCCGGAGCCATACGAAGACCTCTATTACAAAGGGTTCTTCGTCGAATCGTACCTCCATGAGAACTTCATCATCCCCGCGACGGGCAACAAGTATGCGATTAGTTACGACTATCGGATTGCGGAGATATCTGCCATCTACCCCGGCAGCACCGTCAAAAGCTTCGATCTAAAAAGCTTCTCCTATGCCTGCGATCAAGGCGTCCCGCAGGCGGAATGCAATATCCTCGTCACTGGCGTTAAGGCGTTTAGACATGGCGGGACAACGGAAACTGTGACCCAGACAGTGACATATCCGGCGCTTGTGCCGCCGCTAGATCCAAGCTCGGTTACCATGAAGAAGGCGACCTTTGGAAGCCGGTGGAACGGACTGCTTCACGTTAACTTCACGTTAAGTCAGGGCGGAGAACCATCAGATTACGCAGGGTTGGTCCTGGATGCGGTGGAATATATCACAGTGGATTGCTCAGGGTATTGAAGCTGAGAATAGCAGGCACTTAATGTTCATGATCATTCGACTGAGAACCACCACGGAGGGGACAGGATTACCTTATGTACGGAGTAGTGCGAGGTGAAGAGGAGCAATATACGGAGGCGTAGCCCACAAGTAATGCCGCAGCGCTAGTAGCCTAGCGTCGCGGCTAATTCCGGCACTAGGGAATGTCGGTGAAAATTATATGTAGATAGTTAATATATATAAAATCCATGGTGTTTTGAACTCAATGCTTTGTAAATAATACTGATACATATATAAAGATCTCAATTGACTTTCTGAGTGCCTTTTATAGGCCTCAAAGCTCTGAAACAACTCTTAAAACAGTGTCATAAGTAACTGACAGCTATTAACAGCTCAGAAGGTTCAGACCTTAATTTTAATTGAGTTTTGTAATAAATTAATATGTGAAGTGAAGTGTATTTTGAATGTTTCAGCCTGTCAAATCAAGAGATATAGAGAGAAGACATAGAGTCTTAAATTTAACATTATTGTTGTTTCTGTTCTGAAGAACAAGTTTGTCACTGAGACATTTAAAAAAGACAGACTGAAGATCTGTACAGAAGAGAAGAATAAATTGATAGTTAAGAAGGTCAGAACTAGCTGTAATGACAGAAAAAAGAGCTTAAATGAACTGGCTTACAAGACTGAAGTCAGCAGAATGTCTGTACATCAATCTCTTATTTGTTAAAGATTTTAAAAGCAGAAGTTCTTGTATAAACTGAGTCTTACATTAACAATGAGACAGACACATCTGTTCTTTACTTAAGCTTACAAGAATTGAACTCTGAAGAACTGAAAGAAAGTGATTTGATCAGATGAGACATCTGTAATCTTAAAACATCATTAAGAAACTGTCTGAGTTTGACAAATAACAGTGAAATAATATAACAAACAGAATGTACAGCAATGATAACATAAGATCTCAGAATTCATGTTTTAAAAGTGCTTTTTTCTACAATCACAAAAGATCTTGTCACATCTGAAAGAATGAAACAGTTAAGAAAAAGAAGAAGATAACAGTGAAACTAGCTGCTATTAATAAGTAGAGAAAGGCTGAGACTAAGCTGAAATGAGAGCTATTAACAGACATGTGCTGAATAAGTGTGAAGAGAAATCTCAGTAAGTTCTTTTCTTTAAAGCTAAAGACATACTAACAGCTACAGAGAACAGAAAGTCTGTTTGAAGGTTTATAGAGATCAATGAGATTCTTGTTTAAAATAAGAATAAAGAAGAAATTGACTGATATTGCTATCAGAAGAAGATTTTAAAGTTGAAACTTTTTTTTTTTGCAGTTAAATACATGACAGAACAGTTTAACATATTAGTGCAGAAAGATCTGACTCTCAGTTATGCTGTAAAGAAGCAGAAGACTGTATATATAAACTGAGAAATACTACAATTATTCTGATCAGACAACTCTCTCAATTTAAACATAATTGAACTCTGCTGATCTTATATGAAAAGAATGACTATAAGAAAAGAGGCACTTTGTATAAGGCTCATAATGACAACAGTGTGAATAAAGTGCTAAAAGAACCTTAAACAATGATGAATTCAACAGTGAATTACAGTGCCGAAAAAAACTCTGGTTTATTCACACTGTAGGCAAAAAACACACCACTTTTCTTAGTAAATCCTGTCACCCCCATATCCACTCACAAAATCATGCACCCATAAGGCCAATTGACACTCACTGAGCCCTATAACAACAGTCTCACTTTGCTCATTCAGACAAACATTTTGTTCAGTTAAATCAGACTGCATCTGCAGAAGAACGGCCTGTGATCAAGTTACCACCTCAAACATTGTTTTTAATTGTAGCAGAATGAATAACGATCATGAAATATAAAGCAATAGCTGAACAAGAAGTCACAGCTGATCAAGCCACAAGTATTAAAGAATTCATCTTTGCACTACAAGCTATCATCATATCAGAAGAAGAAAAGCGTCACTACATGACTCTGATAGATGGTTTGCAGAAGATGTTACTTCAATTTGACTCAGAGAAGGTGTTAAGAGTCAACTTCAATGCTGAAGTTGATGATTGTGAGAAAGACTGAAGTGAGGTCATTGTTCAACAACTATCATTTGCACAAATTGGTCAAACAACCATTGTTCTTTATAAACTCTGAGACAAGAAGAAGAACATCTACAAAGGTGAACCATTGAAGACAATCTCACACAATTTCAAAATCAATGAGAAGTTCAAAGCCCAATGTCAGACAGGTGACAAGATGATAGTCAAAATTTGAGTGATCTTGCAAGAAAAGGCGCTGAAGCATCAAATCAATGCACTAAGTGCTTTTCAGCAAACTCAAGACGATTTGCATCATGTGATTCACAGTCTGAACTATACTCAGGCTCAAAGTAGAGACATCTTCACCACCATTTCACTTGATGCTGTTAAAGATTAAATTGATGCATTGAAGCTCACATCATCACAGAGAAAAGCAATGGTCTACTGTTGTGAGTTGCCATATGAAATTGGCATCATACAAGGACCATCAAAGACAGATAAAAGTCACTGATGCGCAGAGATGATATGATCATTCCTTCCCAGTGATGATGATGAGCTTCATCAAGTCTTAGTGATAATCTTTACAAACAGCACTGTTGATGAACTTGTTGAAAAGATCAAGACTTCAGCACTCAAAAATTCTCAAACAGAAGACAAGATCATCATACACTTGCATGTCATATTCTCTGAACAGAACATCATTTGAAATAAAGTCAAAGGACCTTGCAATTCACTTTCACTCATCATAAATGAAGATGAGCTTGATGTTCTTGCGGAGTTTGACATTGTCAGAACAATATATGAGGTTTACAAGGACACAGATCAATTTAAATCAATTGTTATGAACAAGAGAGTGCAGCTTATTGAACATAGCTTGACAACTTAAATGCTATGAGTCGCTGACGTGATACCGCACCCTGTCTCTGACCCTGATAGCTGAAAGGGATTTTGAGAATACTACAATCTATACAGTGAAGATGACATGAATGCCACACAACAGATTGAATTCAGAAAGATTCTCACTAACTTGCAAGAGCATGTTCTTCATGCAGTCTTCATTGTAGTGTGCATTATTAACAATGCAGGCACAGCTAAACTCTTCATGATTTTCAGGCTGACAATTATCTTCATGAATGAAGCAGCAAAGATCATCAAGTCAGATGCAATTATCATCTTGATGCACTATGCACCTGCTTCAGTTGTCATGATTGAAGATCACAAGCAACTAAAGTCAACAGTACTAAGCTGCAAAGGCTCAAGTGAGCAGTTTGTCACTCAGATGATTATGTTATTCTTCACACAACTTGTTTGACTAGGCCATTCATTGATTATGTTCACTGAGCAGCATTGAATGAGCCCTGAGATCTTCAAGATTGACTCAATTATCTTCTATAATGGTCAACTGATCGACGCCGCCACCACACAGCTAGCCTCTTGTTCACTGAGTCTGAAGATGAAGGACTTTATAAAAGAAGCGTATCAAGTAGAAAATCTCATGCTGATGATAGATGTCAAAGACACAACAGAGCAGATAGAAAACTTGCGATGCAATCTAGTCAATGCTACAGTATGCATGAATATGGTGAAAACCCTCTTGAAGACATTTGAATCAAAGCATCTTGCAATCATTTCACCCTACTGAGCACAGCAGAAAGTCTACTATTGTGCACTATATCAGCTGCAGTCTAAGCTCAAGAAGAAGGACCTGTGGGCAATTCAGAACAAGACCATTGACTCATTTCAAGAGAATAAGGCTGATATCATAATCCTGAACCTAGTCATCACTAAGAAGTTAGGCTTCATGTGAGAAATGAATCAACTCAACATTGCACTCACATGAGTGTGAGATGACTTGATGATAATCACAGATGTAAGCATCAACAAGAGTCAAAACAACAAGGGATTTGTGTGTTGATTGAGAAAGCTCATCAGCCTCTTCAAGCAGTCAAGATTGATTCAGCAAATCAAGAACGTGCTGAAGAACTCAAATGTCTCAAAATTCATTGATATAAAGCCAAAAGATGTACAAGAAGATGTGCCAGCCACTGAAACAGAGCAGATATTGACACTGAATCTAACTTTAGCAACAGCTGAAGGTGTGATCATGCAGTCAGATACTCTTGTTGTCAATGAAGGTACAACTACACAGTCAAATGCTTCTGTTGTCAATTGAAGTGCAATCATCAAGCCAAATGCTTCAAACATCAACTGAGGTGCAAATGTCAAGCTGAATGCTTCAATCAACTGATAAGCAGTTGCGTTGCTGAATGCTTCTGATGTTGACTGAAATGCAACAATTCAATTGAATACTCATGTTAGTGAAGGTAAAGTGAAATCAGTCTGAGTAAGAGACACTGACAATTAAAAGATCAAGATGGTCTTGATCATGCTTCACAATTTCTGCAAGAGAATGAGAGCATATGCAGTATGTCTGTGTTGAATATGCGTCACTATTAGTCAACTAGATTGCACACTACTGAATCAAACCTAAGCTTGCTACAACGTTCACTGAACATGTGTCAGGTTCAATGAACGCATTGTACTACAGCACAGATGTTATTTGAACATTGTGCTGTGTTACTTTAAGCAAATGCGTCTTTGATCAAGGATTTACTCATCAAAATATATGTGTTAAATTCAATAACATTTCAGCCAAGTATTCACCTGAACCTCTCTTTTAACCTTCTACTTTTAAATG
>JAABUP010002207.1_pt1 | contig 38555 bp, 36 predicted proteins | sample 5559201 | NCBI WGS metagenome assembly JAABUP01 (sample SAMN10711887, study PRJNA513373) | rock metagenome | isolation source: Antarctica rocks | place: Antarctica | reverse complement strand
GAGCTCTGCGTGGGATATGAAGATAGATTCCTGCATCAGGGATATACTACCGCGAATCATGGGCATCGACACTAGCCGTTTCATTTATGTTTCTCATCATGAACATATATCGCCGATCAGTGTAGAACACTTCTGTGCCGCAACGTACCGAGATCGGAATCGCTGTCCTCCCTGACCTGGCGTGGTCTTTACGTCCGAGCATGAAGAGGGACTAACTAGATCTAGTCAACGGTGAGATAAGAGTCGTTGCCGACGTGGATTGGGTTGTGTGCTGTTGGGAGATACTCCGTGTTCTGGATTGGCGGGTTGGTAAACTTGACGGATCTTTTGCGAACAGTCGCTATATTGTCACTGGGGTCGACGTGCGTGGTGCGTAAGGAGAGGTTCTCAATCTTAGTATGGTCAGAGTGGTCTTGAGTGGATGACCAGTTGGGGGATAAGGATAATGAAGGTATCCTCCCATTCAGACCCTGACCATAACCATGCGGGGAAGGGCTCACCGTCTCAGACGCGCCGGCGGTGAAACAAGTCACTCACCGTAACAGTCCATGCTATCAGCACGGAACAGTAGCCTCCGCCTCCAGCACGTATGACGACGGTGTACTCAATGCTTTGCTTTTTCGAAAACGTTTGATAGACTCGAAGAGGCCACGGTAAGGCTTCAGGCTATGCCAATTGACGTGGCATATATCTCAAGCGGGTCCCACATATATCTGCAAGGATCTCGGGATGAGATAACATAGATTAGGGACTGTCTCTTCTAGAGGTTATGTCCAATTAGACTCGTTCTTGTGAGGACGAAGGTCGATGTTTCAGAGACTCGAGCTCCTGCTCAAGCTGGCATTGTATCGTCAACAATATTTTCTGCTTCTGATAGATACGCTCGTACTCGATCGCAGCTTATAATTGCGAGACCATTGGCACAGAGACGAAGTCTTCCAGAAGGACACATTGACGGGGGAGTAGAAGTCTCGTATGTCACATCAGGTCTTATCGACAGCACTAGTAATGTTATTAAAGTAGGACACCTAGTCAGGCTCGGCCAGGCTTCCCTGCCCCGAAGCGGAGTCAGGCTGCCAGTAGAGTAAAGGTGATCAGTACTCGATAGACGCTGCTTTGATGACGTTGCGTGATGCGATGCTGAGCGGCGATAAATGCGGACTAGTCACAAGGGTCTAGGCAGGGTTGTGCGACGACGCGAAAGTCCGGATGGCAAGCAGTTCAGAGACAAGACGATTTTATCAGCAAGAGTGCTCTGCAGCAGAAGTGACATGAGAGGTAGAAGGAAGAGGAGTTTGGCAGTGGTGAAGCTTGATGCTTTTGTTTGCTGTAATATAGAGCAGCGAAAGCGACCTGTAGATCTAAGGAAGTACTTAGCTACATATATGATGAACGCGAAGCCAAGATACAAGCGCGACACTATCCTTCCCTGCAAGAAGCAGATGGATCCGATGCCCATAAAGCTATTCAATCTGAAAAGCGCCTCCCACGCTATAAGCCAAGCGCTGGTTAACTGCAGTAGATATGTAGATCAGGAAGACAGCAGCTTGTTTACATATCAGCAAATCAATTCGAGGACCTCAAGACTTAGCCATGATCAAAGTCCAAGCCCTATCCTTCGCCAGGAGTTTTCAACATCCTCACACAACTTCAAGAAGTCGTCGTCCATGAGATTCTGACAAATCATGTCGTCAATGGCGGCCATTCTATCCTCATCGGACTGTGCTGCATAGTCTGCTAGACTATCGTTCGCTTCTGGGGGAGGCCTTGACATGTGCTTCGAGACGAACACATCAATCCGGTCCAAATAATTTGCAGACACGTCATCTGATGCGTTCATTCTCTCGAAATGATCGCTGGTCACAGTAGGTAGGTCAAGTTCCATCTGGTTCGGCTGCATGTGGGACTGATTGCCGCTCACCGATCTTTGCGATTTTGCCGAAAGTGGTCGGCGTCCATTATCCTCGCCGGCTTCGAGTTCTGTCAACGGCCGCTTACGACCAGCTAGAGCAACCTCCACCAGGGTAGCTTTTGAGGAAGATGCTAGTGACGTAGCTGGTACATTTGGTTGAATATCTGCAACCGCTATTGGACCAGCACCCAAGGACTGGACGCTGGCGCGTTCTGCCGTAGTCTCAAAGATTCTTGCGGCTACTTCTTGCTTGCAGCTGTTCTTGCCTTTCCTGGCTTGCAGAGGCTTCGGAGCCCTAGCTTTAGTCTTTGGAGGTTGCTTCGCGCCGCGCGTCCCAAATTTCTTAGCTACAGTAGGCTTTGGCAACGATGATAGATCATGACTAGACTCTAAGGTCTTTAGACCAGCGTTTCCAGCGTTTGACTTTGAGCTTGACCCCACTGCTGGTTTGTTGAAAGGGAGCTCACGGCGAGGAGGGAGAAATTGGCTTAGTGAGTCTGACGCCTGGGTGACTGGGGCACTCGATGGCCTTGCAGCTACCTTAACTTCTTGAAGGAATGGAACTTGACTATTCGCGGAAGCCTGATGGATTGTTGAAGACAGTGTTCCGGCTGATCGATGCCGATTATCGGGAGGTGGCATAGAGAAGTTGGCATTGGGTAGTCGGTCGGACGACGAAGAGCCTCGGAACAGTTCCGGACTGGGCAACAACTTTAGAGGCGATGCAATACCGTAATTTCCATTCCTCTCGCTGTAGGTGGACGGTAGCTCAGGGTACTTTGTGCCCAATAGGGTGTCTTGTGAGGAACTTGGTCGTTGTTGCGGACCTGATGAAGGTCGAGACTGAGAAGATGAACTTGGCCGAAGGGAAGGCATTCCCGCCGAGGAAGCATCCGAGGGCGAAGACGGATAAAGAGGGAGGCCTATACTCCTGAGCATAGAGGTCGCTGTCTCGAAAGCCTGGTCGGAGATAAATCTTAACTGAAGACGGCAAACCTATAGGCGGTGAAGCTGCGGTTAACGAATTGACGGCGTGATGTTACGCAACAAAAGCTCACCTGACCAGTCCCTGTCATATAACGGATAGCAATGCGTGGAGACTTGATCACTATATTGACTCTAAGTTCCGATTTCTGCAGCCTCAACTGGCGAGCCCTTCCTTCTTCCACCAACGATTCTTGGACTAGACTGTTCAAGTCAAGGCTTTCCTAAGTATGAAGTGACAACGGTCAGATTTAAAGCAAATCAGATGAAAAGCAGGTCAGATATAAAGCACAGACTATGGTTGCACTGATTGTTCTCGGTCAGTGCATACCAAGATTTCTGCCCCGCTAATGACTTTCAGCATTTTGCTGTCTTCCCACTGACTATCAGAGATCCGAACTCGGGAGAAATCAAGAACAAGAACCAAGTTATCACGCTCCGGATGATGAGTCCATTTAATATGAGAGTCATGCAGCCCTTCATTTGCTGCATAGGAAAATCTTGCCAACCGAAAGGTGGTCCAAGGCAACTCCGCATTTTGAGAAGCGCGTTGAGGAGAAGAAGCCATCTCTTCTTGCAGAGGGACTGATAGAGATCCAATTAAGACGGTGCGAGCCTGATGTTAGTGTAACTTTGTCAACAGTAAGAATAGTGGACTTGTTGACTAGTCCTGGTAGATGGTCAATTGCAACCTCATCCTTCACAGTATGAATGTACGTAAAGTAAGGTATGTAACTTAGGACATTCTGCTTAATTACGTAGGGCTGCTAGCGGATTCGCTTGTTGACGGCCCCTGCGAAGTTCCTAGTCGCTGGGGCACGTCGCGAGAACCAGAGCCATATCATTCGGGCTTTGAGAAGAGCGACAGCAGCCAGAAATCTCCCGAGACCAATTCGCCGGCATTGACTGATCGAGAGTAACGCCGTACAATGTCAACACGCCGCCGAGTATGCAATGACATAACGCTTCCAAGAGACCTGCGGTGGCATTGCGGTTCCGAGTGACCTTTAGAGCAATAGCCCACATCCGAGTAGCCCTGGGCCATGGCTCCTCCTCGTGGACCTCGGGAGCCTTCGATAGATCGGACCGTCGAGTATGAGGAGTTCATGAAGAATGTAGCAGCGTTCCACGAGCAGAGAGGGTAGGTGCACTGCGGCGTAAATTAGCAAGCAGCATTCAACTGATTTGTGCTGATCTAGGACAAATCTTGACCGTGAACCACGCGTTGGCAGCAAACATGTCAATCTTCTCAAGCTGTACAGGGCTGTCAATAGTCGTGGAGGTTATGATGCTGTGAGTGCAGAGAAACTTGCGTGGAGGAAGATTGGTCAAGACTTCAACCTCGGGACTACCAATCTACCGGCGCTGGCTTTCAACCTCAAAAGTACATACTACAAAAACTTGGCGTGAGTCGGCACAACCCGTTTAGTCAGGTTTGAGGATTCACTCATCCAGCTCCAGTGCATATGAGATTACAACCATCCATAAGCGAGAACCACCACCAAAGGAGATCCTCGAAAACATAAGTGCACGAGGAGGAGACTTACTGAATCGGACCATGGAAAACTTTAAGCCGCCCGGAGCTCGAGAGACCGGCAATCTTGCGAACGGACAAGACAGCGACGGCTCAGGTGACGAGGAACACAGGACGCCAAAAGAAGAGAAGATGGATACCGATGACCCAGGCAGTGGCGGTCGCATTACAAGAGGTAAGCTAATCCTGACTTTATTACGTCCAGCTATGTTTGGATGCTATAGCATTCTTACGTGATACCTCCTGCGTTTCTGAATCCTTCTGGCTAACCTTTCTTCACGACGTAGGTCTTCGTCAAGCGCCACCTCAGCGTGTGCTTTTTCAGCCTAATCTCTCGTCGTCCCGGCAAACTCGGCACTCCTCAGGGAACACGCACTCCCCTCAACCAGCAGCTCCTACGTCAGGTGGGGCCTACTCGTACAACGCGTCATCTAATCCAAATAACATGTCGTTCACCATCGCAAATTATGAACCTCGCCCTCAAATGCCTCTCACGCTTCGAGGTGTGATCACACCTGGGAATAACCTAAGTCTGTTCAAAGAACGACAACGAACGATGAAAGAAGCCACAGCTCCTAAGTCTGCGAAGTCTCTGCCAAGCCATAAGGGGCTGATGCTGCCAGGAAGTAAGTCTCCGCAAGCACGCACTACTTTCGGGGCTAATTATCATCCAGCGGGCTTTGATGGACCAAACATCTACATACGGACTCTTATGGCCCTTCAATCAAAAATCCCAAACGAACAGGACTATGCGCTCCATCATCTTGTCAAGATATCACATGAGCGAGGTGACAAGTACAAGTTTGAAGCTTTCCCAGGATTGGCGGAAGCTTTGATCGAGATGGTGTTAGAAGTTAGCTCACTTTTTTATAACGTACACTGGGAAATATCCTATGAAGAAGATGGGGCATCTTCTCAACCACATTGCCTGAATGGCATGAGCGGTACAGCAGATATCCTTCAGAGGATTCAGTCACTTCAGCCACTAGACACTTCAGATGACATGATGACAGAAGAGTTCAACCAGAAGTTGACAATGATCAACGAAGCAGGCCTTGTCATCCGAAATATGGCAATGTTGGAGGAGAACGCTGATTACTTATCTCGGCAATACCCACTCCGAGACTTTCTTTGCATAGCGCTCAACCTACCACACCGAGCTGCTGTTGTGGAGCTGCAACACTACGCTCTTGATATCGCAGAACAGCTGACGAGACACTGGTCCTTGGATGCAGAAGATCCTCTCTACATATCTCTGTTGAGACAGCTGGACGGGACCGATAGAGGCGCAATTCTCACTGCATTACGAGCAATCAGCCGGATATCTATGAATCTGGAAGAAAACAACCGCCTCAAAGGTGTGCCGATTAGTACGGTCGAAAGCATATCCGAATGGACTCTCCTCGAGGACGAAGAGCTTGTTCATGCGTGCCTTGACTTCCTGTATCAGTTCACAGCCGTGATCGACAATGTCGAGCTCATGCTTGAACAGATGCACATGGGAGGGCTTATCAATCAGCTTGTTCGACTCCTCCTCCACGGTGCCAAAGAAGTCGAAACTAGATTGATGCTCAAGCCACCGGTTAAGGGGAAAGCAGCTACCAAGATCTCGACCATCCCACTCGACCTCCTAGAGCAAATCCTGAAGTTCGAAGAACCCGAGCGTAGCTCACATTGGCTCCGTGCATGCTTCGAAGAAGACGCTGAGAGCGACATCACCCAAATCGCCCTGTGGCAAGCATATCAATCTCGTTTCTCCGAATTCAACACTCCACAGCATGTTCTTCTCCCAGCCGCCGAATTCATCAAAAACGTTAGCACCACTTTCACAGGCGCAAACGCCCAAGTAATCAACGGACCAAACCCCAAGTTCATCATCAAAGGCATCCGCCCGCGCCATCTACTTATGGATCCCAAAGGTCGCCTCTACGCACGCTGTCTCTGGAAACCACCCGGAGACAAAGACGCTTGCGGCGAGTTCTTGCTCAAACCCAAACAGATGTGGGAGCACCTCATCAACGCCCACATCAAAATCCCCAAACACGAAGACGGAAGATACGACTTCACTCCCTCCACCACACCCAAACATGACTGCCACTGGGGCGAATGCCGCCGCTTCGCAGCCACCGGCGGCAGCACCTCGCCCTACGAAATCGGCATGCACATCAAAACTCACCTCCCAGACACCTCCAAAAAAGCGCCCCTCAGGGCAAAACACAACCGTTCCGTCGGCCCCGACACCCCTCAAGAAGCCGTATACCAGACTCATCTCTGGCTCAACACCCAAGTCGACGAGCGCGGCGACGCAGCCGGTTTACCCCTCACCAGCGCCCTCGTCTTGAGAAATCTCGCGAGGAATCTACCGAAGATCGTCGAAGGCGAGACTGAAGAAGGTGGCTGGATGCGAAAACTCTTTGGTCCCGTCAGGGAACGCTTGTGGTTTGTCATGGCGCATAATAGACCGTTGGCTGGGTACATGGCTGATCTTATGGCTGTCATTACTGCCGGAGGCGGTTGATTGCGCGCGTAATGGGCGTCTTATCGGCTTTTCGTACGGTGGTTGTGTCTGTCGTTTTCTTGACCTTCTAATCTTGTTTTTAGCGGCCGGAGTGCCTTGTTGCACTGGCACTGGCGTCGGATCTCTTCCTCGCGTGAAATGGTGTGTAAGGTGTTGGTTGGTCGATACGTATGATTTGTCCCGCTGATGGATTTCTCCAGCTTGCCGCTCAGGTTCAAGGATAGTAAACTGATCAACTGCAAATTCAAGGACTCTATGTCAGAAAAGTCTCTCGCAATTGCACTTGACGTGGTGACTAGTCCTATCATAAGAACTTGACTGAGTGGCCCATTGGTGGTGTACGTGACGACATCTGAACGTTTCTCTCTGATCGTATATGTTGAATACATTACTCGCGTGTTTGTCTATTACTTGTGTATTCTACAGTGTTGCTACACGTCTATTGTTTAAGAAACTTCTTGAACGCCTGGGTCTCGCTGTAGAGTACAGATCATCACCATCCCTGACCTCCCCCTTACCCATCCCGCTCCTCTCCCACCTCTCTATTTTGCCAACTCCTCAAACGGCCCAATCGCGTTCTAAAGTACCTAGAGTGCAATCACGCAAGCTCACCCTCCCCGACCGTGCCCCTACCTCTACCCCTCCCCCTCCCCCTCCCACCTCCTCTGCGTTTCCCCCTTCCACCCCTCCCACCTCTTGAAGATGACGACGGATTCCTCGCCTGAGCCTCCTCCTCCATGACCTTCCTACTCTCCTGGTCCCACCACTCCTGAAACTCCTGTTCCTGTTGAATCTCCTGCAGACTCCGCTTCGCGACCGCTTCTTTGATGATGTGCTTCTCCGTCTGTTGCTGGGAGAGGATGTCGGCCATTGAGAGCTGCAGCGAGGGCTCGGCTGGGAGAGGCTGCTGATGGTGGCGGATGGACTTGATTGGTGTTGAGAGGGAAGATGCTGTGCGTGATGTTTGGGACTGACGGGGTTGTGGTGAGGGGCACGAGGGTGTTGGTTGAGAGGGCGAGGATGAAGCATTGCTTGGCTTTGGGATGTTGGGGGATGACGGAGGGCCAATTACGTTCGGCTTTTTGGTAGTTGAGGGACCGCCCGGAACGGTCTGCTGCAGAGTCAAAGGAGGTATAGAGGTGGTTCGAGACATTGGTGATGGCTGAATAGCGTGTGATTTCTGCTCCGCTCCAAAGACGTCTTTAAGTGAGATCTTTGGTCCTGTAGAGGCCGCTTGCCAAGGCGATCTGGATACCACTTTCGCTGGTGGTGTCGCTGGGGTAGAAGGTAATTTTACTGGAGCGGATTGTTCAGCTTGCTGCTGATGTTGCTGATGTTGCTGTTGTTTCTTTCGCTCTCGCTGTGACATCCTGCCAGCGAAGGCGCCGGCGGCTCTGTCATCCTTGCTCGTTTGTGACAAGCCCAGAGAGATATTGGATGGTCGACTTGAGGATGCTTGGGCCATGATGTCTCTCATGCCTAGTCTTGAGGTGGACAACCCAGGGAGTCCCCATGGCCTGCTACTAATCAGAGAGGCTTCACCCGAAGCCGGTTCATTTATGGCGGCTCCTTTTGCTGTGATTGACGCGACCTCAGGTGCAATGTGTGACGTGGGCTTCGAAGTTGGACTAGAGGAAGCTGCAATTTCGGGAAGTACAGCTTTGCCCCTTGTGTCGTACCATTTATCTGTCTTAGGGGTACTTAACGAGTCAAGGCCGTACTGGGCCGATATAGACGCGTGAGGTTCTCCTTGACGGGTCGGCTTCGAACTTGCGCGAACCGCGGACGCTGTACTGACCAGGCCATCATCGTCCTCCATGTCAAACATGAGATCAGTCGCGGAAGCTCTGGGCCTCAACGATGGACTGGTAGAAGCAAGTCTTGCGACCCTTGATGATTTCCTATTGGCTTTGTCAATGGATGGAGAAGATGCTGATTCATCGTAACTGCCGCCTTTGGCTTTTACTGAGCTCGCAAAGCGACTCTCGTCTTCATGCAAGCGTGATTGTAGGGCCATGGAATCAATCTTTGCACGTCGTCCTCGGTCGATAAGCTCAGGCAAGTGTGGATACTTCTCCAAAAGGTCCGCTTCTGTTCTGCCGCTTTTGGCGAAAGGAAGGCAAGCCCGTTGATTCTCCCGAACTACATGATCGAGCTCGAGAAGAAGATCTTCATCGAGGTCATTGAGTAGACTGACTCGTAAGCAATGCGTTCATGCCATGCCGTCGGGCCAATACTCACTGGTTCTCAAGCATTCCCTCGAGGTTGAGGCAGATGTACTCCAAGGCAGCGTTGTTGAATTCCGTGACGGAACACGGCGCGACGGCGTTGAGTAACTGACAGACGTTGCGGGTTGTGACTAAGAAAGATTAATAACCCAAAGCGCATACTTGTAACCAAAGTTCTTACCAAAGCGACCAAGCATCTTCTGGCAAACCTGTGAAAGTCGGTCTAACATTAGCTCATTGGCCACAGACATGACCTCGATGATCAAGTCGAGGAACTCGTCTAAATCTGCTGTCACAACTTCATCGAACAGCTCTTCTCCAGTGTCAGCATAGATATGCCGAAGAACGAGACTGAAAATCGCGGGACTTATGTGCTTAAGGTCGACTTTGACTGCTTCGGAAGGATCCTTGAGTAGTTCCCGTCTGGAAGAAAGCCATCGCCCAGCTGCACGGCCATTGAAAAGACCTTCGAAGAAAGGGCATCTTTGACAAATGAGATCACTATGCACTCTCATGTCTCTGCCATTAAGCTCGATATCAAGATCGCCGTCCTCGAAGTACTGAAGATCAGCAATAGCACGCTCCATGTCTGCGTGCATCCCTTTCGAGGGCTCCACCATAACTCTCACTGCCGGCTCCAAACTTGCTAAATCGAGAAGGGACGCGATCTTCATCAGCTCAGTTCGAACCTGCCGAAACCTGACTGCTGACTTCGGTGCGTGCCGCGTATGGTGCCATAAGTCTACTACGCTGTCTGTATAGATATACAGAATTAAGTTGAAAATCGATAGGAAGTCGAAACCTTGGAACAAGATGAGAGTTTGCCCATGTTTGTCATACTCAATGGATAGCACATCGGGAATGGAGTAAAAGTAGGCCTGACGAAAACTCGCAAGTGCTTGCCTCAAGACTCCGCTTCTTCCGGCTAACATAAACCCGTGGACTGGAATAAGCACGTCAGATGAAGTGGTTCCAATCCGTATGTTATATGACAGATTGGTTGTCGACTCTTGCTTTGAGAAGAGTTCCTGAACGTCTGCTTCTATATCGACTGAAGTCAAGACAGCCTTTCTAATGAGTGCAGGATCATCATCCGCCGTAACAGGCGTCCAGAAGCGAAGCCTTGGGAATTCTGTTTCAGAATCTTCATCTTCTGCGCGTAGTGCTCGGAAGGGTAGAAGATAAGTCAAGTCCTTCCATAGCGTATGACCTTCCACGTTGATTTGGGTCCTAGTAATATCGGAATCCTTCCGGACTACAGCATATGCTCCATAGGTGTTGCTTCTAACCGCGATCACCCTTGTTAGACTTGGTACTCTCGAGAACTTATAGTCCTTTGGTTTGTAGTCAATCGACCCTGCTGCACTGGTGTCCTTTTTTTTTGCACGCTTGACCCGCCTCCACACTGAGCCAGACTCCGTACAGATAATGACTGAGCCATCCTGACCGACATCGACGTCTCGTACAGCCATGTGCCCCTTTTTCAACGACCAGACCCGTTGGGGCTGCGATAGAGCGTTCCGAATTTTTGTCGGGTTTGTAGTTGAGACGGATATGGAGCCAGGCTCAGGTTTCTGGCCGACATTCACCGCGAAGACATCGCCCATTCTCGACATAGCACAGATGGTATCGCCACCGGAGGTAATTTTGGAGATATGGTTTGGTGCATTGTCGTACCTGGTTGTATATATGGTATTCTTCAGAAAGTTGTTACTGAAACCCTCCAATGGAAAGGACATCTTCGCATAGCCATAATTTGCAAATACCCACACGTCATGATTCTCGAGCAAGCACACAGTCGCGCGCTCGATAGCAGACACCATGAGAATCGCTGAAAAGAAAAGCGAAGCGGCGACTTTTCTGGGAACCACTTGAGTCTCAAGAGATCGAGCGTCGGAGTCTACGAGCCCGAGTTGACCTTCATTCTTTCCAAATGTAAATAGCGAACTCGCCGTGTTGACAACAGAATGAGTTCTTGAAGCCGCAACACCGAGCACAACTTCTCTCTTCAGAGGTCCAAAGACTTGTCGCGGAAAACTTTGTATTGGTTCCTCGTCCTTCAAACCCGTCTTCGGTAGAGCATACCCAAGTTGTCCATAAGTGTTGGAACCCCAAGTGAAGACCTCGCCCTCGTCTGATATGGCGAGCGTGTGATTCTGGCCCAAGCCGACATTGACGATCTTCTTTCCAGCAAGGCCGCCACCTTCTATGCAGACAAAGTTGAATCTAGTGATCTCGTCTCCCGTGCCAAGTCGACCACCAGGGCCAAAGCCACAGATGTAAAGATTGGCTTCTGGATCGGTGGTCAGAACGGCCGTATGTAACTTCGACATGCACACATCTTGAATGGTGAGTGGTCGATATTGAATCAAAGATGGTAAGGCTGAGGTTTTCAGGGGCTTCGCGAAACGCAAGTTTGAGTCTCCTACTTCTTCACTGTGTGCTTTCAAGGGTCTTGTCTTGCGCGACAGCTGCTCGAGATAGAATCGATGCAGGAGATGATCAGGTCGCTTCAGCCCAATGCGCTCAGGGTACTGCCGATCATCTTCATCCCCAAAGCCTAGTGAAAGGTTCTTATTGCTTCCGAAGGTGAAGACGTCATCGCCATCAAGACACAGCCTTGGCTTCACGGCTCTCCTATACGAGACGTCGCCGTCTGCGTTACCAGAATTATCGATAGGTTCGTCATCGTCCTCCTCTTCTGCGCTGGCAGACAATGTGGCCGGAATATTGCCATGCCCCAAGGACCTATTGGTAATGGTCGCCCCGAATACATCAAAAGGACTATTGCCTTCTTTATCCTTGATTTTGATCAGACCACCTGAGTTTTGAACGGCTCCACTGTTGCTGTGGGTAAAAGAATCTCTGAAATCCCTGTCCATCACAGCGCGAGCGATCCCAATGTTTCCAAAATACAGCGCCTGTGATTGGATATTAGGTTTGGGCGTCAAGACGATGACTGAAGGAATTACTTACCCTGTGCAACGCCGTCCAACCGCTTTCGAAATCCTGAATGTACAAGTCCAGTAAAGGTAACCCGAGTAAAGCTGAAGCAAACGAGATAGCATTCGCAGAAGTAGAAGATGCCGCGTTATGAAGGACGGTCACGCCTTGCGCGTCTTTAGAATTTATGTCTGAGCGATTCAGACTTAGATTTGCGAACGCCTTCTGGCTTTGGCCCACGGATACAGGTCCTGCTTGATTCCATCCTGATGCCTTCCGATTCTTTGAGGTCAATTTCGGCGATGATGCCAAAGCTGCGCCAGGACTGCCTATGGTGGCTCCGGCATTGCCTCCCGTCCCGCCAGTATTGCCTTTCTGTGTGTGTGACCAAGCATTGTAGCTGGCGTTCGCCAGCAATTGCCGAAAGCTTTCGACATCATCTTCGAGGTAGAATCTCCAAAGATAGCTACTCATGTGCTGGGGAGAAGGATCGGAATATCCTCCAATCGCTCCAAGATCGCACCTCGCTGTAACCACGATAGGGTCACGGCGTGTTTAAAGGTGCTAGGTGGAGGATGGAAGATTTCCGGTAGGGAGGAGGAAGGAAAGGGCTTCAAGTAATGAACTGCGGTGTGCGCTGGGTCAAAGAAGACTGGTAATTTCCTATTGTGCTGGGCGTCGTGCGACTCAGTCAGAATGGCGAATTCCCGATGCGATTGTTGCTCGGGCGGTTGGATGGTAGAGCAAGTATTCGCGCCTGTATGACAAAGTAGTTGCAATTTTTCCTTCCAAGTGACGAAGAAAATGGGATTGCAGGACAGCTGCGAGCTGAAGTTGTACGGATCAGTCTTTGATGAGGACGGCATCATTGAGAAAGTGAGGCCCAATCTAATCGCCAGCCAATCAATGCCACACGCACTCTCACAATTCCCTCAACTTCTCAGTTCATTCTCACTCCGCACGATGGAGACATTACAATACCCAGGTTCCATACGGTAAGGCGGGCATGTTATTTGCCAAGGCTGAGAGAATTTCAGTGTATTGATATACGTCGATGGCGACAATGGACACTAATGTATGTCATAATACAAGGCGGTGTGACGAAAAGGCATTTTCCTGATATTACATATAGGATACGCTGCACGAGCTACTTCAGTGCTGAGATGTAAACATCCAGCGTACTCGGTTGGATTGCTTCATTAGTCTACAGGTAAATTACGTAGAAGCATCTGCTTTGGTTTAGTATCATGTAGACGCAAATATATCTCGCTGAGACCCCTGATCTCGGTGCAGGCTATGTCTGAGATCATTCATTAGGCTCTCCTCTATGTCCTCAAGGGCTTGTCATGCCAGGGCACTCCGTGTAGAAGCGCTTGGAAAGACTTTGCTGATGACGAGGCCTCCTCACTTCCTACTCAGGCTGGGTTCTGCTGCGCAAGTACTAGAGATATCATGGCAGTATGTCCATCGTGCTAGGACGTTCTAGCCAGTAACAGTAGCTCCCTCCCTAACATGGAAACGTTATACAGTCGACGTTTGAGATCAACTCTCGTAAAGTAGCATCATACGATGAAGTCTCATATCCCCAGTTGTACGAGTACCCCTATGTTTTACCGTGGTCGTGCGGGAGGAACAGAGATAGGAAGGGTCTCCCGGCGTCTTATCGTCTGAGCCGATTTGCAGCTCTCGTACCCTGTGGGTCTTGTATTGGAGGGGATCCGTTTGCCAGCAGCGTTACGGCTGCCTGAGCAGTGAGTGCGATCGCAGCACTGCCGGCGTGGCACAAGGTGTCTTATTGCCGTAGCCACGCATCCACGCATCCACAGCCATCCTCGAGTATTTCGTAACCGATGGCGTTTGGTGGCTAGGGATGCGGAGCTGCTGCTGTGGCCAAAGCGAGGCGTTCTGACAGACGCAGGTCCTTCGAATGATCTATCATTCGACCAGTTGTTCTCCCAACAAAACATTGATTAGTTTCCGGTGGGGGAAAGTCGAAGGTAACAATCCATCTCGGTAGGGATATTACTTCAGGCACACAGCATTCGATGATATGCGTCGTGCAGGCGATCTCAGTTCCCCGCGCAAATCATCTTCATCCATCGCTGATGAGCATGCAGCCATGCTCGCATGAGCGTCTCGATAATCTGAGCAGTGAGCGGGAAACCATATTATTACATGTGTTATTCATCGATACTGAATCCCACTGTTGTGCTCTTATCCTGAGCCCACGCCTTAGTCATCAATACTTGTCCGAACTCGGCATGGCTCTGATCGCTTCCCCAACTTTATCTTTTAAGCTCAAAGATCGACGATCTTGAAAGCTCTCGGCCTACCTAGCTCTTTGCTTGGGCTGACATGTATCGAACATCTTGTGGGGACGTCATGAACAATCATTTCTGAAGAATACTATCATCGGCGTCGGCGTTGTCCTTGAATACACCTCTTTGTTCTCCAGAACCCGCACTACCGTCGAATCATCTGCCTGCATCACGAGATAGCTTTTAGGCTCCGTGCGTCTATCCTCTAATCCCCTCTAATTGATTGTATTTGAACCCTCACTTCATCGAAACCCTTGATGCTTTCGAGTCATTGCCACCGGATACACCTGTTGTACTATTGTTATTCAACAACAGTCCCTTCGTCAGATTGTTGAACCCCAGTCCAGTGGTGGCCTTGAGACAACGAAGAAATCCTTGGCTTGGCCTAGTGGTCTCGAGACCATGCCTGCCGCCTAGCACCCTGCGGATTGTGAGCAATGCCCTGGTATAACACCCAATAGACCTCGATCTCTTCAGTCATAACGTTCTGAGGTGGACGAGCAGTCACGGCATTCCCTCAAGCATCACCCATCACATTACGCCAACATCCGCTGCAAGAACGCTCGTGGCGATGCATCTCGACGATCTACATAGATTCGGCCTTACCCAATCTCCTTCATAGCATTCACCACCTCTGCTTCAAACGACCAAGTCCTCAGCGGCCGCAATACTGAGGCTACCGATCGGATCCTTTCATGATAGAGCGCGGTCACAATCGTCTCTCGGAGCAGTGATACCGCTCAAATCTTCCCCTAGTGCTGCAGAAATACACCTTACATGATGCATCAACATCCCAGAGGGTCGCCGGTAACGGCATCCCCTGCAAACTCTCCGCGGACCAATCCTACAAGAACAAATAACCCAAGAGATCAGGAGCAGGGGCATTCAAGGCGTGGTTCAAACGCGGGTGCATCAACCGAAAGGGGATCCACGGAGGGATTTGATGTAGGACTACAAAGCCAACAATCGTCTAGTCAGGGCAAAGAGGCAAAAGCAAAATTGAATCAGATCATCCAGGTATGCTCGGCGCCGACGTCACATGCTATTCACGATACATGCGCTGATCACCGGTTGCTACTAGAATTATCACACCAAGGCGGCTCTTATAATCATACAATCGAGGGTACCTTTACCTCCTGCGTATACCCGAGGCTCGGAGACAAAAAGGGTAAACAAGTGGGTCAGTAGCAGTTCGTTAGAATATCTTCGATTAGATCTCTATGTCGTCACTGCTTTCTACCTCTTTGACGGTACCGTACACTGCTGACAACCTCGATTCTGTAGTTCAACGTCGAGCTTGATGAGACAGACGCTCTTCGAGATGACCTTAGAGTGTGGAAGAACTGCGATGCATTCGAGAACCGACCGCCGCCGTTGATCATCGAAACATTTGTTGACACTGAGGAATTGACAAACAACCAAAGCCTCGTTGTCGTTGACGATCATGGAAAGCGGTGGGATGTTGTGGAGGCCCTCAATGCATCTGGTAACTCTGGTGCTGGTCGAAGAAGCCGTACTGAGAAGACACAAGTGATCCTGGAGCGGTGGAAGGTAGAATTGGGGGAGCCTGCCACAGCCGCGCCGGCAGACCTAGGCTCGCTACTGCCTACAATCTATAAAAAGAGCATTGTCCTGTTCCGATCACTGTTCACCTATGCAAAGTTCTTACCTGCTTGGAAGTTTGCAAAGCGTCTCGCCAAGATGAGGTCCAATCCTAGCTCCCTGAAGGTTAATTACCGAGTCATAAATGGGGCCCAATTCGAGAAAGCTTCGAATGCGGATACACTGACCACCCCTCTGTTCGAGGGTGGTGGTCGAGTAGTTGAGAATTTCTCCTTTGGTGCTACGGAGTCTCCAGCTGGTTCTTTCTCAATCGAGGTCTCTTATCGCACGAATTGTGAATTTCGAGTCGATGACTCGGAAGCATTGCTGAGTTCTCACTTCATAGGCATGGATGAACAGTTCTTCAAACCATCACTTGCGAGTGCAAGCATCCCAGAACCTGCACACTCCAAAGGTGCCAAGGAGGTTGGATCTCTACCACCCGAAAGGGGGGATCGCACGGGTCGACCCGATCGAAGCCAGGCATATGGCAGCTTGTCGACCTTTCATCAAGTTGGGCCTCCTGCAAGTTCAAGTCCGTTGTCCGCTTTAAGAGCTGCGAGGGAGTTCAACGCACCGTCTCCCTCGGAGTCACCTCCTCAGAAGATACCTCCGACGCTTCGATCGGCTCAGGGATCCAGATCTTCGATACGATCCACAGAGGGCGCCCAAGGCGTTCACAGGCGACCCTCCGTATCTTTTATGCCATTCAAAGCCCCTTCGCTGTCTGCATCTCCATCTCAGGCCGACCAGTCACACGCATCTTCGCCACGTGGCTCGATCGGCAGGACTTCGAATTTGAGCGCGCTTGCAGAAGCTAGAAATCGTTCTCCATTAGCCCCACTATCACCATCATCTCCGAGAGGTCTCCCGTCCCCACATGAGAACGCTATCGTGTCATCGGCTTCCAGCTCACCAAAGCCCGCTTTGGTTTCGAGGTATTCTAGCAGTTTCGGTCACAGGAGAGCAAGGTTGTCATCTGGAGGTGGTAGCAAAACCGAAGACGACAACAACAGCAGCGGAAAGACTAGCCTAACTTCATCAGTAGCTCAACCTGGTTCGGGTATTCTCGCAGAAGGAGGGGCCAGTTCAGGCTCGATCCAGACCGATGATGACAGCATATCTGATTTCTTGAAGTTGCTTGATACGAAGAAGGACCTCAAAAGTTTCCAAGCTCCTAATGATTCGGCCTCTGTTGATGCTTCCACACGCCGCACCACTGCCGCTTTATCTAAGTTTCAGCGGATGCGCGACTCGAACGCCGCCTTATCGGACTCCATGTCTTCTTCAATGTTACTGCATCGTTCTTCCAGCTCTTCAAGTCGTCAGCTTTCAAGTGTGCCACCGATGATTGCAGGCACATCCATGTCTACGTCATCATCGCCAGGCAAGCCGATATCACCACATACACCACATACACCTGCGATCCCTTCGAGATTGAGTGCCAACAGTATCGCAGAGTATCCCCACAGAAGTCGCAGTGATGACAGACATAGGCTGTCGCGTGAAGAGCATGAGCCACAACTTGAAGATGTGTCAAGTGAGGGTACGACACAAGACGCAGGTACCAACGCTATAGATATACCCACATCACCGCGGCCGTACCATCCCAGCTACAGAAGATCAAGCTCAGTAGCGCAGCAACACCGTGCTCTTCCTGTCGAGGACGAGATTGGGGATCTCTTCCCTTTCGGCATGCGTAGTGCCAGCCTGGGAGCAGATGATCGGCCGCCACTTAGCTTGAGCGCATTGCTTGCCTTGCAGGATGGGTTAGATGTGGCAATGCAGCCAACAGATGGTCACGAAAGACCGTATGGTCCAGTGCCTAATCCCAACGATGCGGGTGTTAATATGGGCAGGCAACGTTCACCGTCGTTGGAGAACCAAGAAGAGTGCCCTCAAGCGCCTAGAAATGCTGCTGGATCATTGAACTCACCTTACCGGCTCCGATTGAGCAGGGGAGGCGGAAGAGGGTTCACACCACCGCAAGGATCTTTTTCCAGTCTTCCAGGCGACCGTGGTAGCGGCAGTGGAAGCTCGGACCAAAGAGGAGGTCGTTATAGCTTTACACGTCCAGGCAGCAACTTCGAAGAGGAAGAGCCACTCCTTTTCGCGATGAGTGACTTTGGCGCAGGCCAGTCGCGAAGAAGTTTAGAAGAAGGAAGGGGAGGCTCAAGCGCCGCCGCTAGTGAGCGGACTGGAGGAGATTCGGGCTCATGTTCGAGGAGAGGAAGCCGAAGAGGAGGTGGTGCTTCACGTCCATGGAGTTAGGTGAGCATCCCTTACATAAAGTACATATGGCCGGAGTCTTGGACATGGTTATCCGGCGGTTCGGTCTTTGCTTTGGCTTATAGCTTTCGCTTGTGTACCGTTGGCTCATGTTCGCTTATTTGAACCTCATCGGTGGCGTCTTTTCTCATCGACCTTGGGTTCATGATCGTAACGGAGGGGTTGGAGCGAACCAGATTGCCCTCAGATTTTGCGCTCGGAGGCCACAGCAAGGCTTTGGAATAGCCGTCTTTTTCACATCAATTACCGTTGTTGTTGGTTCTACAATTTACAGATCCACAAGGCGTTTACACGGAAGATCTCTTTCACATAGCCTGTACATACAGTAATAGAACAAGATGATATACGAGTTAAATCTTTGACACTGTCGATATGATATTACGTTCTGACAAAACAGCTGTTTGGGTTTGCTTTGTACACGTGTATGCTGCTGACGTTGAAGCATGAACAAGCAAGCACCACCATACACAAACAAAACCACTTTACCCTGTTGAATTATGCCAGCGGGCTTATTTCCGGCTCTCGGTCTGTCACTATGTTCTCATCTCACAACATACTCAAGAAAAGATCGGTCTTCCACCCCCGCCGTTTCTCCTTCACCGTCCAAGCTATCCGCCCTACAGCCTCACCAACATGCATGATTCTCCATTCTCATCACCACTAGATCACAGCTCTCCGGATAAACAATCTCTCCCACTCCCACTCTCACCTCCTTCCCACACATCCCATTCAGCTGGTCCAATCTTCCATCCTTCTGCTGCCATCACCATACTTCCGTAACATCCATTTCTGGAATCGGAGGGCACCTCGCACCTCGCCTTCGCTGTTGTGTATCTTGCATATCACATATCACAACTCACAACTCGCAGCTCACGTTCATGCCTCCCCAGCTTGCCCTGCCCCGTACACACACATGTGGCTGTACGCACCCTCACATACGGCACTGCCCCGTCCGGTCCGGCATGGATGGTGGAGGCCGTCCATGTCGTCAAGAGCTACGCTACATTTATAGGTAAGACATGCATGGCGTTATAATGTGGTACAGAGTTAGCCATTGACTAGACTTGCGTGACAACGACTGTGATGTCTTCATTTTCATGTCGAAGTACAAGGAGGTGTGTGAGTGAGAGTGTAGTTAGGGTGCAAGTACGAGTATGGGGTGCAAGTGTTGACCGGTTTGTCTTCAGCAACTCTGTACAAGCTTCGAAGCTACGATATAGCTTCCACAGACATCCTCCCTATGGTCATCATCGTCGTTGTCGTCGCTGGCATCTTCATCTCCATCTCCATCCCCACAACCATCACCACCCCTTCCAGATCTCGGAGGCCCTTCATTACAGCATCAAGCGCTCAAATCGAACAATTCCTCTTAGACATGCCTTCGGGATTTTCCTCAGCACTTCACCCCTTCTCTCTGCCCCCTTGTGGCTAAGCACGTGCCACCGCAGCTCTCCTCTCTTCTCGAAATAGGCGATGGCACATGGCTAAATTGATCTACACGCAGTTTCGGATTCGTGACGACTTTCTGTGAGAAGGCATAGGGTTTCGAACATGGAAGACTGACACGAGAGTCGCAAACACTGCAGCAACGAGTTCAAGTGCATGATGGTCACAACATGGAAGGATTTTCATCAATGAGTGAGTTGGTTTTGAATCTAACGATACATGTCTGGAAAGAACGGTTCGATTGAGTGGATGCACAGCAAGGCAAGTGGAGTATAAAGGAATGATGTCCACGCCGCCGTCAACCATCGTTGCATCTCCAGGCAGACGACTCCGCAATGGGCCGGATACATGAGCTCACAGCAACAACCGCTGTTGCTTAGCCGTGTAGGGGAAGAAGCTCATTTGACGCTCTCGACCTCGAGCGCAGAAGCGTAAGCGAACTCCGTACCGTGACTCTCCGAGAGTCATAAACCGTACTACTACGACCCGAGTATGGAATCGCCGAACAATGAGTAAAGGCCGTTAGTGAGCACCGCCAAACACAAATCTCTTATTCCTCTTCAACAACCCATTCAACCTCTTCTCAAGAGCCTCCGTTTCCTTCCTCGCAACTTGAATCGCGGCCTCGGCCTCCTCGACAGTCATAAGCGGCTTCCTCAACCACTGCTGCTCCCTAGCAGATTTGTAATTAAGACCAAAATCGTCAACCTCATAGCCAGTCTTGCTCTTTTGTGATCCACCATCCGGTAGAGAAGTTGGATCGATGAATTGGTTGACGTAGTTCAAAGCTTCGTCAAGCTTCTTGTTCGCCGCCGGATCTGCTGCCGCTTTCTGGTGGAGGATGCCGTTGGTAGCAACTTCCTGGTACGTCTGAAAGGCACGAGCTCCCACTTCATTGCCATGTCGGCCGGGATTGAACTTGGCTGGACCGGTGGCAGACATGGTCCGCTTTTCGAGCTCGACGAATCGTTGCTCCTGCTCGGGGGTCAGGCCTCGGAGGAAGGCACCCGCCGGTGAGATCATCATTCGCGAAGAGGTCTTATCACTGGATGGAGCGAGATGTACGGGATGACCCTGCGAAAGCATGACCCGTTCGTCGTCAGAGATAACGATCTTGCGATCCAGATCCCTGAAGTCTGCTGAGCTAATCTCGTGACGATAATTGATTCCAGGTACATTCTTGAAGAATTCCAGCGTAGCAGGATTGATATCACCGGAGGCCTGAAGATCCGCAATGATGGATGCCGCTGTCAACGAGGTCCTCTGTGATGGGTCGTTGACAGTAGACGTCTGAGGCGCCACAGAGACTTCAGAAGTCTTCTTCTCTTGAGCTTTAGAAACATCTTTCTTGATCTCCTTCCTCGATTCTTTAGCAGGAGTCAAAGGGACAGGCTTCTCTAGCTCAGGTGCTACGTTTTCGCTTTCTTTAGCCGCGGGAGATCCTGGTCGGCTTGGAGCAGGCGTTGAGCTGGCAGTAGCATCAGTCGTTGTCGGTTTCTTAGCCTTCTTCTTCCGCCCGATAATCGGTGCCTGCTCTGGCTCCTCCGGCGCAGCTTTCTCCACTGTCTCCTCGCTCTTCTTGCTTTCTTCAACCATCTTTGCACGAGCTTGCCTCTCCTTCTTCTGCTGGCTCTTCGTAACTTGTCTGACTGGCGCAATGCCCACCTTTGTTGGGGGAGGCGAATTGGCACGAGACACGGAAGTGGATGTCATTGATGCATTGTCAGATATCAATTCACTGATTGGTGTAGCGGGGCGATTGATCGAGGCAAGGCTTGGTTGTCTTGATGGAATTTTAGTCACGGCTACCGGGCTTGCTACTGCAGGCAGTAAAGCAGAGGCTGGTGGTGGAGGCTGAATTTCAGTTTTGGCTGTAGGTAAGACCCGGATTGTTCTAGGCTGTGATTGACGCGACGAAGGAGAACCCGAGGTTTGCGAGATAGAAGCCTCCAGGCGAGGTCCTGATGAAATTGCTGGTGGAGCCGAATGAATATTCTTGGTAGAGGTTTCAAGAGCTTTTGATGATGAAGATGCAGGAACTGTTTGTGATTTCGTGGATGCATCCGTCGCAGCAGAGATATCGAGCTTCCCAGGATGTTGGCGTTGCTGAATACCCAAGCTATCTTGGCTATGAGCATCTACTTGAGTTGTTTCAGACTTTACGTCAGCGGTGCTAGCTGCAGTCTCCCTATCTTGTATTTTTGAAGTTTTCCGCATCAGTACCTTCACCGGACTGCTCAAACTGATAGTGGTACCAGCCATTGCTTCGCGTTTAGGCGATCCTGTGCTAGCAAACACAGATTTGGTGGCCGTCTGACTCAAGTCTGACGGTAGCTTAGAGTCGAGTATTGAGCTCTTTGACGGGCTTGATGTAGTCTGCTGTGGCATTGGCGACTGAGCGCTCCTTAGATCCTTCTTCAGAGGTGTTGCGAGTTGCGCTGGCGTAATAGGCAACATTGGAATTGCAGGAACAACCGCCGGGTTAGAGGTATTTGACGCAGCAGCGAGTGGCTGTGGTTGAAGTTTGGATTCGGATGACATGTCCGCTACTACAGCTGGAGGTGGATGTGCATGAGGCAGTGACAGACCAGGAGGCGCTGAGAATAGTGATGGTGGAGCAAAGGCCTTGAAACCTACGATTCCAGCGCCTGTAGCGGGACGGTCAGTGATCTCGGTTGTGGTCTCAGAAACAAGTGCGTCAACGGAGATTGATGCTTCTTCGAGAGGTGGAAGAGATTCTTCACCTGTGTCAGACAAGGGTTAGCGGTTGTCTTGTAGAGAAGCCGCTTCAGTCGCAAGGCGAAACGAGACGAAGGTGACAGCGCCACGAAATCGACACGAAACCGACACGCTATTTACACAATGGCAGGCGGCCAGATGAACAAGACGTTGAACGTTAAATTCGGTACAAGGTCTTCTAAGAGGACCGGAGAGAAAGCAGGGCTAGAGAATCACTTCACGCCCCTGCAATCGTCGACTTCGTCATGGCATATGTCATGAATGAGTTCTAATGTGGCAGAAAATATGTAAGAAAGATGTCTTTTCCAACCTGCCTGAAGGCACTGGTCAGGGAAGGGGAGTTAACATACATAAATATGACCATGACGAAACGACGAGGCAGGTCGTGTGACTTGGCCAGCCCGAGCGGCCAGTAAGAGCGTGAAGGCCTATTCAACAAAGGAAGAAGTATGATCATTCAAATGCCCTTTGTAACCCAAATCGCCGTAATTCTTCGATTGAAACCATGATTCCTCCGATACGCCAGGGGCAGACCGAACCTTGATTCTTGTAGCGTTCTGCCAATGCTTCGCTTAGAAAGAAGAGATTGTCGTTCCCCTCATCATCGTGATGAAAAAAGCAGAGAGAGGATGCAGAAAAGTGTCGCCAAGGTCAATGAGATTGCTGCGAGAAAATGACTGCAAACAACTACCACCTGCCAAAGCCGCCGCCATACATCATACTAGCTGGATTGTACCCACCTTGTCCTTGACCGCCAAACAGCCCCTGCCCATTGCTAGTTGCACCGTGGTGCATTCTAGCTTGCAAGATACTTGGGTCCGCAAGATCGACTATTCCACCTCCCCCAGAGGAGGAAGTGTTAGCATGTCTGTGCTTCTTCCCCTTCTTCTTCTGCTTATGGGCTCCAATATCTTGGAAGGCTCCAAGCTGAGCGCCATAGAGCGAGCTTAAAAGGCCTGGAGCAGGGGCTGGCGTTGAGGTCGAAGGGTGTTGGTGGAGGAAAGAAGGAAACATGTACTCACGCTTTCCGATATCTGCTCCTTGCCCGTTCCCGGCTCCAGTCCGCCCACGTAGCAGTTCACGCATCATCTCAGCGTTAGTATCTTTATTCATGTCTCTCCCTCCGCCATAATTTAGACCTCCGCCCATAGCACTTGCGAATCCGTGACCCTGGCCGAACATGCCGCCGCCGCTAATAGGAGGCGTACCGACTGATTTGAGGCCGGGAGGTGGACCTTGAGCTCCGCTACCATAAAATTGATTGCTCAACGGATGCTGTTGGGGTGCTTGACTTGTGGCTTGAGCTGCGTTGCCCGGTGGCATCATCGCAGACTGCTGGGCCATAAGCTTGGCATTGGCGGCAGGTTTTACTTCTGCGGAGGCAGAAGCAGAGTCGTTGGCAAATGTGTATCGGGATGCTTGTCTAGCGTGTGTCTGTGCCCCAGGAAGTGGCTGATTCGGGTGGTGGTTATGACCTTGAAATAAGCTTGGCGGATTTGGGTAAGACTGATTTAAGCCCAGACTACTGGGAAAGCCAGGTTGAAACTGGTCTATGATAGCACCAGCTTGACCACTGTTTGATTTCAGGAGTAAGAGTTGCTGTTGCTGCAATGGTGTAAGACTCCGGCCGTTGATGGAGAGATTAGCAAGGTTGTTAGTCACCGACATCGGACTATCGAAAGACAGGTTGCTGGGTAGAGTATGTTGAGAGGGCGGTTGTATGGCATGCCGTTGTTGGTGTTGTTGTTGTTGTACAGTCCGATTAGAGACATCACCTGATCCACTTCTCGCCTCGGGCTCTCCACCAAGCTGCAGGCTCCCACTCTCAGGATTTTCCTCCTCTTCAGCTGCGGACACGGCTTGCACCACTTTTTGTTCTTCTTCTTCTCGCTTCCGGCGCTCCTGTTGCTCTTCTTCGCGCATCAATCGCCGCTTCGCCCCGCCATTGTCATCAATCAGTGGCGGATGATTCGAGATCGCTTCCAGTTCATCTGCGCTTAACCCGGCAGGAGAGAAAACGAATTTGAAGTCGGGAGAGTTGACGGACTTGAACAAGCTATTGAGTAGGGGTGTTGGCGGTTGAGATCCTGGCACATTATCTTGACGTGTGGTTATCTGAGGGAGAGTAAAAGGGGTTTCATTAGTCGTTTGTGGTACAGACTGCTCTGAAGAGCCCACATCAGGTCCTTTGTCACGCTTGACCTCCTCTGGAGTTTGTGCCAACGCTGCAGGGTTTGTCGTAGGACTTGGTGTGGATCGACTGGCAGCCTGACTCGTACTCCTACTTTGTTGAAGTTGCGGACCCTTATTTGCCCAGCTTGCTGATGATGGTAATGCAGATCCATCTCCACTATCGCTCCGGCTCATGGTGTCGTCTTTGCTTCCTTGCCGACCCATTGGCTGAGCTGCGGCAGCTACAGTCTGTGGTGCTTGCTGTGGCGGAGGCTGTGGTTGAGGAGCCTGAGTAGTAGGTGGTCCCTGCTGAGGTTGCCCAGCTCCGGCACTCGAAGACGCAGGAGGGCGCTGTGTTGACACAACGTTCATTGACGACAAGTCTTGACGGCTGAAGCTATCGTTGTCCTCTCCCGTCTCATGTAGGAACATGCAGTTTTTGTTGTTACAAGGCTCGTTGCGAAGGTATGCAGAACAATACTTAGTAGTACCATATTGGGCTCTGTGAAGCTTCGTGTCAGCAGAGATACAGAAACCCTCTGAAAAGACCCAAGTTTACCTTAGCACCCGATCGCCGTTCTGTGACCCATCCACAGCAGCAATACAGCTTGCCGCATCCTGCTTTCTCGCGAACGTCACATATACCCCCATCGACTGGTTGGCATTCGCCCCTTCCTTTGCCTTGCTGACAACAATCTTGATAATCTTGCCATATTGCCCGAAATATTGATCACCTCGTAGTGTTTGCAACAAATCTTCTTCTCTTATTCGAGGGTTTAGTCCAACCACGTATACCAAGTTCTTCTGCACGACCCGCAAACCGGCAAGATGTTTTCGATTCAGAGTTTCGACTTGTCTTCTCTCAGCTTCCTTTTGCCGTGCCGCTGCTTTCTTTCTGGCTTGAAGCGCCACATCTGCTTTAAATCTAACCAATCTTAGTCATTAGGTGTTATCAGTAAGAGAGTCGCACGCGGACGGCTTACTCTTCCGGACTGACAACTTTCCACTCGATGTTCTTCTCGTCGTAGGGTCTTCGGCAGGCGGGGCAAAGGCCATTCAAGTTGTTCTTGATGTTGTTGTAACAGAATTGGCAGACCTGAAAACCGCCAAGTCAGCAGGCCTTCAAAGAAGGCGTCACTATCATAAGACTTGAGATCTCTCTGCAAGATCTAGATACCAGTCGCGGCCTGGCGTATGGCTGTGAGACATACTTGATAACCACATGGGCATGGCCTGAAGTTCTTGTCGGAGAGATCGAACTCCTCGACACAGAGCGGACTATGATAGAAATGTTAGCAGTGCCTACTGAAGCTACTAGTCAAGGTTGTGGCCTACCATGCATCATCGGAGTCATCTATGAAGGTATCTTGCTGAACGCGACTGGCCATCTTTGGGAGGTGAGACGGGGCAACGAGTGCGCAAAATGGCGATCAGCTGAAGAGATACGGAGGTGGTACAAAGACATACAACTATGAATGTCTTCACTCGCTCCAGGAAAGACCGCAACGCCGCGCTGTGGGTAGTGAGTACAAAGGTGAAGAGATATTTGAATGAAATGTTAGAGCATCGGAACGAACCTTGAAAGTCGCACCAGTAAATCGCGCTAAGTCACCTGACAGAGCTAGCGTGGTCGAAGCGGCATATCCCTGACGACACTGACATGAGTGCTCTACCTCAGGTTCAAAGTACCTCGACACGAGGCAGTTTGCAAAGCAGCAATGGCGCCTACGAAGATAGCATTGCGGTTGACCAGCGGTCGATTAATATCGTGTGCTGTACGGCGAACCAGTGCGTCAATCGTTCACGGAAACATGGGACGAGGATTTGCGTCGTCCGCGCTCCACCATAAAGAAGTCGCTGCGCAGGATGACACGCCAAACATGCGGCACGCTCAACGACCTCGTATACACCCTTAATTAACTGAATGGAGCTACATCTTTTGGCTAACTGAGGCCCTCAGCTGGCGGAAAGCTACATGAGCCGGTTGTCAACCCAGCAGATAAATACGAAGCTAAAGCCGCCAGCCTCCACACCTACGGCCAGTATCTACTTTCCTGCATGCCCAAATATATCCAGCAGTTCTCGGTCTGGAAAGATGAGCTCACCATTTATATTCCGCCCTCTGGAGTCATTCCGGTTATATCCTTTTTGAAATACCACTCCGCAGCCGAGTATACCATGGTCGCCGACATCACAGCCGTAGACTACCCTACGCGAGATCAACGGTTCGAAGTCGTGTATAATCTTCTCAGCGTACGCCACAATTCCCGGATACGGGTAAAGACGTACGCAGATGAAGCTACGCCAGTGCCAAGCATCACTGGTCTTTACGATGGGGCAAACTGGTATGAGAGGGAGGTCTATGACTTGTTTGGGGTTTTCTTTGTTGGCCATCCGGATCTAAGGAGGATCATGACGGATTATGGTTTTGATGGTCATCCTTTAAGGAAGGACTTTCCTTTGACGGGATACACAGAGATTAGATATGATGAAGAGAAGAAACGAATTGTGGTCGAGCCACTGGAGTTATCGCAGGCTTTCAGAAATTTTGAGGGTGGTACAGCAGCTTGGGAACAGGTTGGCGTAGGAAATGACAGGAAACCAGATCAGGTATGACCCTCAGGATGTGATGGTACCCTCGCAGCTCAACATTTAACCTCTTCCGTTACAGTTTAAGTTCCCAACGCCTAAGCCAGAAGAGAAGAAAGAAGAGCAGAAGAAGTAGCTCTGTAGAAACTTTTGTACAAAGTATATCCAGCGTCGGGTAGAACCTCATAAGACAGAAGACCTGTCTGCTTTATTCACATTGATCTGCTTCGCTCGACAATGTTTTTACTTCACGGAAGTGCCAGTCTTAGCTTCTATGCTACTGCTGCACTGCAACCAACTTATACTGAATCTTCTTTAGTGTAGGTTTCCCTAGAAAGTCTTCCTGAGAAATCTGGTGGCTAGCAGACGAAAGTGCACAGCAAGAAGCATAGGTGCAGCGATGTGTGCAATAAGCTCTGTCACGAATTACAAGAATCACTTTCATTCGGCGGGCTCGTCTAGCAGAAAACAGTATCCAGCTGCCGAGCGGTACAACACGTCAATAACAAACGACGATCAGCGGAATGTCTTGTCTTCAGCGACTTTTTGGCACCAGATCAGTTCATCTCTTCCCCAAACAAGCGCCAGCGCAGCGCTGCAAGGGCCGGCAATCACGGTAAGATCTACCGCCTTCGCGACGACACTCGCCCATCCTTGCCAGCTGAATTTTGGTCCACCAGCATTGCAAGACAATGCCGCTGCCCACAGCCCAGTGCTGTGGAACCGACTAAGTCGTCCCACTGTAGGAAATACAATGCACCTTCACCAATCGAAGACACCTGTACCGTGGAGAAGAGTGAGACCGGGATGAATACGCGGGATGGTCTTAGAAGAGCTAGGTAGCCAGTGGCAAACATCCCTGGGGTGAGAATCGATGCCAGTGAGATACTGAGAGCTGCTACATGTATCACCGTGGAGATGGCGAACCCGAAGAGATACGCCTTGCGGAGGGCCTCAAGTAGGACTCGGCGGTCTACTGCTGGGGAGCGATGAGACGTACCAGACATGGAAGAGACTTTCTTCATCGACGATGGGATAACCATATGCCAGATGCTAATCCATAGTGGGAATGCTTGCCGGAAAGCAATTGGGCCCTGCTTCTTGGAATAGGTGACGGCAGCCAGGAGAAGGCAAGCATATCAGAATCGTGGGGACGACGAAGCCGAGGAATACTGAGTAAGGCAGAGCTTCTAATCTAGAGGGATGGACCCTGGAATAAGTCGTTGACTTGGCCGATCGGCCACGAGATGAGAGAACCGTCGGTGAAGTGAATAGATGTATAGCAAGGGAAAGGGGCACAACGACGGCAAACGCAACTTTTTGCATGATGATACCCCAGATGGCAATACTGATAGAGCAGAATGTCAAGCATCAGCAACAGATATATGCCGGAGTATTATTGTGGGATTGGCTCGTAGACCCACAACGAGATGATCCTCCATCTATTACCATCTCTCAAGCTCTCAACCATGCACACAAATCCAAGCTGCAACTATTCGACCTCCGAAGCGAAGGCTTTGCAACGATGTATTTGGCGCACTCATCCAAGATTGGCCAAAAAAAGGTAACCAGAATCTTCAATCGATCATCCATTGCTCGTACGCCGGTGAAGGTAGCCTCGTGTGTCCCGGGAAGAACCTTCGTGCCAACAGTACTGACATGCTCCACGAGAGCAAGAGTTCCATTATATGTCCATGATTTGTCGACAAGACCCAGGTCCCAAGAATGGCAACGACTGAGAGGACAGGAAGTAGGACCTTTACGACGGTAGTGAGACTGGCCATGATAGTCTACACGAGGCTATTCGCGTTGTCGGATGTTCCCAAGCCATGAGGAGAGTATGGAAGCTCTTTCATATTATCTAGAGGCTGCGCTACGGCGAAATGAGCGCATTGCCTTATCTGCATTCATCCTTACTTATGGACGTTTGTGGCCAGGGCTAAGGCGGATTCCAAGCTTGGGAGAAAGAACGCGAGCGCTTAGATTTACTGTACTTTCTAAAGGTTGCTGTGATCTATAAACATATACACATAATCAAAGCATAAAAATTCAGGCAGTCTACACTGCTGGTTATTGATTCTACTACTGCATTTTACCAAGGTACTCATCTAGCTAGCAGTCCGCAGCTTGCTGGCTGCAGCTGGCCGATATGCAGGCTGTGCTTCTCACCTGCAGCCTCATCGTGACCAACATCTTTGGCCACAACACCATGATGCGTTAATGAATGTCATCATGAAAGATATCTGGCTTTGAGTACTGGTGCCACATTGTATCGCTTCGCTGAAAATGGAGGCCATCGGAGTGGCAGCCTCGCTGGTCCAGCTTATGGAGTGTGCCTTGAGCATCGCCAAAACGTCAAAAAAGCTGTACAAGTCTTACAAAGGGGCCTCTGAAGGGTTTAAAAGCGTCAGTAGTCAAAGTGCACTGCTACAGACAGTGATACATGAACTCTCTCTGCTGCGGCCTCGCTTTGAATCCAATGAGTGTCAAGGCGAGTCAAAACGTCCTCCCGTACTCAAACATACAGGGGGTGCTTCTCAACATGTCTTGCTTCCCTTGATACTACGAAGGAATATCGATATGCTAAAGAGCTTTTCAATCTGTCGTGTTTCTCTTGTTGTCACCAAATCATCCTGTTATACAGATGAGCTCCTCGTTATCAAGTTCATTTGATACTATAAACAACCTTCATATACTGAGCACCGTCTCAATCTGTCAAGCTGATCTTGATAACAAACAAGTTTGATACACTGAGGACCTCTTCATACAATGCTGACCTGTACCATCTGCATACAGAACATCTGCCCCTTCATACTCAAACACTACTCGCCACCGCTATTGAACAAGCCTCCGAGGCAGTTCAGCAGCTCAGATCTGCGTTTCGCTTCGCAGAAGGTCGATTGAACATTAAAGATCGACTTAGGTGGGCATTGTTAGACAAATCCTCGGTCGAAGAGGCTCAAAGGAAGCTGGAGATCGCCAAGAGTACCTTGATAATTGCACTACAATTACTAGATCTTCGATTATCCACGCTCTCTCAGACATCACTAGCAGGCGTTCAAGCAGCCCAGCAAGCCTTAGAGCATCAAATGAAGAAGGCCACCAAGACAGTGCGACCGTCCACTCAGGGCTATATCCAAGAGCTCTCTGAGGATTGTGCTTCAGACGATGCCGCAGCCCTCTGCTCGAGCAACAACCTTGGGTTTATCAGCGATCCGCGTGCGGATGAAAGAACCTTTCGAGACCCAGCGTCTTCGACAATGACTGTCTCCTGGGGGAATCGGAAGAAGGTGGATGTAGATTACTATTCGTCGCCCTGGAGATCCTCCGGTACTGCCTCAATGGTCTGGGACGACAAGAAAACAACATATGCGCTTTCTATGAGGACGCGACTACCCTGGTGGCTTGGTCAGCGTGCTTTGGCACTAGAACTCGAGGTCCGACAATACGCCCTGGCATGGTCCAGCTTATCTTTCTTATCTGGCTGCATCAACTGTAGCGGTTACGTGCCGGATGACTCTCCGATCATCCGAGATTGTGAAGACGGCGATGAAGCAGCTGTGAGATCGCTAATGAATGCAAAGAAAGGAGGCCCCAATGATCGCTTTCGTACAGGTCCAGATTCTCGTACAGCCCGTGTCGGTCTCCGTTGGTTCTTCGGTGATGGCACCCTTCTTGCTGTACGTGGTTACTGCTCTGTACCTTTCCCGAGACAAGCAGCTGAATAAGAGCTCTAGATGGCCATAACCTCCGGTAATACCTCGTTGGTCCGTTCTCTCATCGATATTGGCGCGGACGTGAATATCACTTTAGGCACACTCCATCTGTGAGCTTGATTCCATGAATCGCCACTCTCGAGATGAATAAGCCGATACTAACCACTCAATTAGGAGTCCCCTTCAGTTGGCATTGGGGCTTGGCAACGTAGAGATATCTAGATTGCTGATCAGCGGGCGTGCTTCGCTGGATCATCAGGATATCTTTCAAACCAGCGTGGCTCACAGTATCTTCTTTGACCGGACCTTTGACGAAAACCGGCGCAAGTCTGCTCACACTCTGGTCGAGGTACTACTGGGTCATGGATATACAGACTTTGGCATCGAGAATGGCAGCGGTCAGACAGTGCTTGCCCGTGCTGCTCGATATTGCTCTGTCGAGACAGCAAGGCTGTTAATTCGGCAAGGCGTCTCAGTATCTCTCCCGCCATCAGCCTGTCCTCGTACGACGCCCCTACACGAAGCAGCTGCGGGAGGGCGCGTTGAGTTGCTCCGGTTGCTGGTCAGTCATGGCGGCGACATACATACTCAAGAGGCCCTCATAAGCGCTGCTGGGGCCGGTGGGAATGGGGGCAGTGAACCTGCCGCTGTCCAGTATCTGATCGATCTAGGTGCAAATGTGCATCAACGGGACGGGCAGTCTCGGACAGCTCTCCATGAAGCTGCAAAAAATGGCTCTCTAGGCTCTGTGCGGCCTTTGCTCAAGGCTGGCGCGGACGTGCAAGTGTACAATGATAGGAGATGTACGCCATTGAGTTCTCTGGAGCAGACATGGTCACACTGCTTGGATTTCCGGGAAGTCGATGGTGCCCGCGAAGAATGTGCCGAGGCCCTTCCCGAACTCCTTCACCACGGGGCAGATCCACGAGACGTCTGTCCGGTGCCTGTTACTCTATCCTAGGAAGATGTCGGATGGTGGCATGGCAGGCACGGCTGGCTGAGGCACGAAGAGATACTCAGAGGTGATGCAGCTTGTACTGCTATGTACTTTCAGGCTGTTCATGATTGTTATCCAGAGATCACGGTCGATGAAGAAGGCGACATCTACTGGAATGCACTAAAGAATATACATGGACTTGGGTATGGAAGCTCCTATCTATCTGGGACAGCCATGGACCTAAGGACTCTTGCGATAATTGCCAATACAGACCACGGTACGGGCATGGATATAATGTTCTAATTGATGGAGACGGCAATATCTACTAACTTGCATTATACAAGATGGAACGTCTAACATATCAATCTCATATTTGAGCATTATAAGAGATACTACGTGTACTTGAATGACTAACATGTCAGGAAAACGAGAGTTCATCCGCTTGAACTGCCATTGAGCCCGCTCCGAGAGTCTATGTCCTTCGTACGAAGTAAAATTATCACATAATATCACCTCGATCAATCCTGAAACAGCTGTTCCATTGAAATCCTTGAGCTGTTGTTGCATTGCTTACTGCACGTCCTGACCCTAAAGACTGGTAATCTAGAACTGATCTGCAGAGTGCCAGTGCTCAGTAGTCATCAACCAATCATGCTATCAAACTCGTAATTACGCCCTATGGCCAACAAGAGCAGCGATGTGACTCCAGGCGCAACAGAATCTAGCTTTCATCAAGATGTCATGGAGCCGTAACTACACAAAATTGCACGAATCGCCTCCTTGTGAATTATAATGCCAAAGCGGGGGAGAGTCGACTTCGATCAGAATGGCGGACAGCTACCAGATCGAGCTATAAGCCTGCAGAGAACGCACCTGGAGCATGAGACCGAGCATGGCAAGAAAATACTACATCGAGCGCTGAAAGTTGCAAGAGGCTTTGAGCGCCAGAAACTGGGTAGACGCCAAAAGACAGCCAAAGACAACCAGGATGTTGCGGAAGTGGCACGTCTGGAGGCTGAAGTTGTCGCGTTGAAGGTGTGTAGGGAACAATTGGCCAGAAGACTGTGCTGACAGAGACTGCAGAGCCTTGACCTACCTGCGGTCGCAGAGGCCCATCTCCATAAAACCCTCCTCAAGTCGAAATCGATAGCCTCAGCGCCTGCCTTATCGCAGCAAATTGCATCCAGCATCGAGCGTGCAGGAGATCCCAGCGATGCTGCGAGAACAAATGTTATGGCGCGTCTGTACAACGCTAATCCAGTCAAGACAGCCATGGCGGACATCATGGGTAGGATTCGCACAATTTTAGGCCTGGCGGCCTCTGAACATCAGCCAACAAAGAGGGCCAGAACAGGATCTTATGGGCTAGGACTTTACAGATCGGATGTGCCCAGTGAACAGCTTGGTACGACCGCGAGTGGGAAGAGATCATGGAGCTTAGGAAATAGAGCCGGCTCATCATTGAGTCCAGAGTGGACTGGGTTCTCCGATGAAGACCAGAGTATAGTCCACCTTGAGGACGATCCAGAGATGGACTTTTCGATGTATGACGCAAGGCTTGCTGCGTCCTCTGACAGCGACTCTGAAGAGGACGTGCCTATAGAAGCCTACGCGAATGACTCTAGGAAAATGCTTCGCCCTATCTCTGCTGAGATTTTGTTGTCACGGTCGCCTTCTAACTCATCATCTCCGACTCCACCGCCTTCCAAAGTACGCCAGCCAAAAGTAGTATCATCAGCATCTAATTCTACGTTCATACCTTCTCTCATGGGCGGTTATTGGTCGGGATCTGAGACCGCGGAAGAAGACGATATGACAGAAGGGAAGCCTCGAAAGAACAGGATGGGTCAACAGGCTAGAAGGCAGCTATGGGAGAAGAAATATGGTAGGAAAGCCAATCATGTAAGGGGGACGAATAGGGATCAGGATTGGGATGTGAGGAAGGGTGCTAGAAGTAGCGATGATCGAGGAAAGAGAGGGAGAGGCAGAGGACACGACAGAGGATCAGGGCACGATCAGGGGATGAGGAACGGGGGACATGGCAGTGGGGCAAACAGCAATCCAGTGATAGCTCGAATGAAGGCCAAGAAGGAAGAAGGTCCCTTGCATCCGTCGTGGGAGGCTGCGAAGAAGGCGAAGGAGCAGAAGATAAATGCGACGTTTCAAGGGAAAAAGGTTGTCTTCGATTAGAACACTTGCGAAGGCGTTTGATGTAGAGGACGATACCATATGCTCTGTTGAGGACAGAGGTTTGCAATACCATACAAAATCGATGCTTACTAGATGCCATATGGAATGCTAAAGCTTGAATGAGATTGTAGCTTATCACAGCGGCATCTTCGATACTTCTATTGAAGAGATTCTAAAATTGTCTCGGGATTTGGACTTAGCCTCATAGGGCTGAACCTCGGCTACTCCTGACTGGACCCTGATAAGGTAGGGCTGGAAGCGATGACGTTTCATCAGATATAATTTTACATATTAAATACGCAACTTATGTATGCGCAACTCCATTACAACCCCAATTCGACTTCTTTCCCAGTCAAGATCTGTATCGGGCCTGCGTAGGAGGATGGCAGACATCTCCAATACGTATCAAGGTGAGAACAGCGTCTTCCTCCAAACCTGAACTTTGCGTATGGAAGATATCGTGAGAGTGACATCCAAACTAGCATGTAGTATTCACTTCTGATGACCTATACATTACTGTCCTAGACCCGGTCCGTATTGCAGTGATTGGCGGTACTGGACTCAAGGAATTGCCGCATTTTACTCAAGTCGCATCTGTTCACGTCACCACCCCATGGGGCACACCATCCTCTCCCATCTCGATCCTCCATCATCCCTCACCAACGACAGGTCATCCTACCCCAATCGCCTTTCTCTCTCGACACGGTCTCCACCACGAACTAGCACCTCATGAGGTCCCCTCACGCGCCAACGTTGCCGCTCTCCGCTCGCTCGGTGTGCGCACAATTATAGCTTTTTCAGCTGTTGGTAGCCTGCAAGAGGAGATCAGACCGAGGGACTTTGTGGTACCGGATCAGATCATCGACAGGACAAAAGGCGTCAGGCCATGGACTTTCTTCGAAGGAGGGATGGTTGGCCATGTCGGGTTCGCTGACCCTTTCGACGAGGGCTTGGCGAAGGTTGTCCGCGGATGCGGACATAGTCTTGAAGGAGACGGAGTCAGGTTACATGATAAGGGGACCTTGATATGCATGGGTGCGCTATGAACGTATCAATGTAGGGTTGGAAGCGACATTAACATGATCGGACGCAGAAGGACCACAATTCAGCACTCGAGCAGAGAGCAACCTGTACCGCAGCTGGGGTGGTAGCGTCATCAACATGTCTGCTCTCCCGGAAGCCAAGCTCGCCCGTGAAGCGGAAATCGCGTATCAGATGATCTGTATGTCGACGGATTACGACTGCTGGCATTCCACCAACGAGAGCGTCACGGTTGAGATGGTGATGGGCCATATGAAGGCGAATGCTGGCAACGCTAGACGGGTGGTTGGCGCCGTGCTCGATGAGTTGAGTAAAGAAGAGCATGCGGATTTGGTGCTGGCCAAGCATCTGGAGGGACAGACTAAGTTCGCAGCTGGTATGACGGGGCCGCATGGAAGGAAAGCAGAGGCTGTGAAGAAGTTAAATTGGTTGTTTCCTGGCTATTTCGAATAGACCATCCTTTGGAGTTCATCGGAACCTGGAAAAGACTTTATCTGTTGGCATCATATCAACAATTATAGACCATAGGTAGCGATTAGCGGGATTAAAAAGCTTACTATAGAGGAATATCCCACCGCAGAGTTGAAATTAGTTCGTTATTAGAACACTTCAGCCTGTCTAACGGCGACCTTTCGCATGCCCTCTCCTACCCTCCTCCCGATCACTTCTCCTCCAGCTACTATGCGCAAAAACAAGGTTTCATAACCCGTCTGACTCTGGCAAACACCAGTCCACGTCAAACAGTCTTCTCCAGCCCAAGGCCAGATCTAGGTACTTTATTCAACACTCTTGGCCTGACATCCGCCTACACCTGCTTCAGAGTTCCTGGTCCGACTCTCCACTGAACCTGCATGACGACTAATATGACCCCGGGTCCTTGGCTGGGGACTTCCATGAAGCTGCGTCCTCGCCTATCTCTTACCACCACAGAGCGACTGACGGTTAGGCGATGAGTACGAGATGAACGAGTTTGACTACATAAAGTACTAGATACATGTAGGCAGCTCAATTCCACGAATAACCTACTCACACAAATCCAGACCTCCCCGTCGCAAACAGTAATCTAAAACAAACCCCACCAATCCCTCCCCAATCCCTCCTAAACTCACCCCCATCAACAGTCTCCACATACCCCCTCCAATCCCGCCCCAACGTATTCGCCTGCCCCTGCCCCTGCTCCCATCGCCACCCTACCCTACCCTACCCCGGCCTTGCGGACTCCGTGTTCGCGGGTAGTAGTTCGAGCCTCGAGGAGACCAATTGCGCTTGCGCACATGGCCGTAGCGGCTGTCTATACCTGGGGATGGAGCGCGTGGGTCGGTGACGAAGGACTTGTTTCGAGATTGAGGGTGGCGGGAGTTGGTGTAGGGGTTGACGCGGGGTTGGAATAGGGGTTGATGCGGGGGTTGGAATAGGGGTCGGAGAAGCTAGGCTCGGGGTCGCGGTGGTGGGAATTGTTGTGGTGTCTGGAACGGTATTGGTCTTCGTAAGAATCTACGGAACCTGCTTCGGTATCTGGAGTGGCGTGAATGTCGACGGTCTTCGTATCCACGGGAGTGGCCTACGTACCGTTGATCATCGCCATAGCTCCGACTTTGCGGAGGACCAGATCGACGATAGTCCCGCCAAGTATTGTCGCTATCAGAGCTGCTGTCTTCGCTTTCTGAGCTGGTGTCACCGCTACCGGAATCGCTACCTGAATCACTACCATAGCCTTCCATATCTCTGTTGTCTCTCTGATCGCTTCCGCGGTTGGCCATGGCAAAGACGAACCCTACCCCGAGCCCGAGAGCTGCTGCGTCAGCAGCAGAGAATCCTCCTCTCTGTGGAGCATAGCCTTGCCCGGGCCGGTGGTGGTGGGAGGATCTTCCTCTAATGTGATCTACCCAGCGAGGCATGTTTCTGTTGTTTCAGCTGTTCTTGAAAGCGTGTACAAGTGCACTAGGGCGAGCTTCTAAGCTAGGAAGAAGTTGATAAAGAAGGCCCACAATAAGATGTTTGATGCTTGCCAAGATCATCACTGCCTGAAGAAATAGACACGCTGGCTGGTATTCACCAACATACTTTATCATTCAGCGTACAGCGGATTGAGCTAGACAACAGGCAAGCAAATGACCCGTCAAATGATCGGTGAATGTAGGCAAGAGGTGAACATGGAAACATAGTCCATACGCCACCTTTCTGATGCAGAATCTTTCCGCATTGGGTCCTCCGCATTAGCGGCTCTGATGAACGGACTACCCTTGCGCCAGTAGCCACAGAAAGTCCAAAGTTGAGCGTCTGGGTGCAAGTTGAATAGGCCACATCTCTCGTTACGCCCGTTGCTTCTCCGCTCTTCCAAAGCTATAACCCTCAATGCAGACCGGATCCAGATCTAATTGCATTCCCGAAGTTGTACGGACAGAATTCAGGTTGTTTTTACCGTCCTCGCCTGAGGTGTACTTCCGCAAGATTATAAGGTCCGGGTCCATACCAACGGCCTTAGGTTGAGGTCTCGACATCCATGTGGGTTGTGGTTGCAATAAGATAGCGCGGTAAAGGGGTCCTACATGGGCCAATTCAAGGAGCTTCCAGCTCCGTGCTTTGTAGGAAGGCTGAACAGATCAGCGGCGGGAGCAGATCGCAAGAGATGGCCTGTGAAAAGATACTAGAAACTATGGGACCGGATGAATGGGCCGAATAACAGAAGCCTAAAGCTGAATGAGGTTGACACAAGGGACAAGGGACATGACAGCAATCATCCACATGCATTCCGAACAATCAAACAGAGAGACCACCAGAGAGTGCAATACGGCTTTGTACAGTGACCGATAGGTCCCACATGGTGTCCCTCATTCAGGGATAGATATTGAAAACTCTTTGTGAAGCTATGGAAGTACGCTGTCAGTAGCATCTAGACGAACACGTGGTCATCTCATTAGATGAGCGTGCAACAAATACTAGAGAAGGCATGAAGACAGAGTATTGAAGCATCAAACTTTGGTAAGCAAGGAGCAGTCAGGAAGCAACGTAATGGAGCAACAAAGCACAAGTTATTTCTTGCCAAGTAAATGTTCGGACTGGGTTCCGGAGCACTCAGCGGCATACGGCATACGGCATACGGCATACGGCATACGGCATACGGCATACGGCATACCCAGGTTAACGTCCAAGCAGAGTGGAAAATCAACGATGTTGATAATATAATAATAATGCTCAAGCATGTGCTTTCAATCATTGGAACTTGCCTCGCGACGGGTCGGAAAAAAGATAAATTCTCGAGTACTCCGGACTTCGGCATTATTAGTAATGGCGGGTGAGCTAACAATACCAGCTTTGATCGCGCTAAAGTATGTTCCGGCTCACTCACTCATCGACACATAGATGATGACATTTACATATTACAGTATGTATCTCA
>JAABUP010002205.1_pt1 | contig 38566 bp, 69 predicted proteins | sample 5559201 | NCBI WGS metagenome assembly JAABUP01 (sample SAMN10711887, study PRJNA513373) | rock metagenome | isolation source: Antarctica rocks | place: Antarctica | reverse complement strand
CGCCCCATCTGCTGCATGGCCAAGACCAACTTACGCAAGCAAACTGCTACCAGCAAAGATTGAAGCAGTCCAGAAACACGCTGTTCCTGCACCTCCATAGGCAGCACAGCATCAATGTCTCTCACCAAGTCAAACTCATCAGCTGGTTTAGTGAGGCCATGTGGGAAATCTGCAAAACAGATCTGATGGTGAGACTAGCTGTACTTGCTTTTGTGTGATCTCAAGCAGTTAGACAGAGGAAATTACTAAACTATGAAAAGCATAGTCACAATGATGAAGGACACCTTGGTGAGCATCTGCTGAGCTGGTACAAGAGGCATTGGCGCTCATAACATTGCTAGTTGATATGCACCAAGCTCCTGATTGCGAAACCAATCAGACTGGCAGGCTGCAGCACCAGTCTACATTGTGGCTGAGGTGAACACTGCTTTTGCTTGCCATTGGTGGACTGTCCAAGTTCATGGTCCAGAGCAGCTTGGATGGTGTCAGCCGCTCTGGAATGCATCTTCTTGGCCTCCTCAACCATTAGGATCATCACGTCAGCGCGAGGCTGATCTTGATGTTGTAAAGCAGCTGCAAGCAACTCCATGGCTGAGCATGCATTCAGATCTAGCATGCATGCTAGCTTTACAGCATCCTCGATGGCATGGAGCAGTGCAACGCTGCATGAAACCATGGCATGGGAAGAGTGAGAACATTGGCGCTGTTCTTGAACACAAAAATGTCAGTGAAGTTGTGTGCTTACTCTTCTGAAGGCGTGTCTTGACCGTCTGCATTTTCAATGTTGCTAAAGCTCGGGTGTGCATGGGTGCCTGCAATAGCCAATGCACCAGCTGAGCCTCTGTGCATGCAATATGTGCAGTTGGGCTCAACGCTGTCACACAGCCTGCATTGACTGCAAGTTCAAGTGTGTCGCAAAGCGTACAGGAAACCAATGGGCAACAAAGTGTGGGCGCCTTTGGGGCTGCTTATGAAACATTGTGACAGCGCTTGCTGCAAACAGGAGCCTGTTCATCAGCAGCAGCCTGATCATCAGTGTCCATACAGACATGTGCAGACTGCATAGCTTTCAGGAATGCAGATTTGAAATACAACTGTCCTTCCTGAACAGAGCCATTCATGATTGTGTATGCGGACATGACAGCATTCATGGATGGTACATGCACATAGAGATGCACTCATGCCACAGGCCCTATCAGGGCAATGCATGGGACACCACCTGAGGAAGAAAACCATTGACAGGAGGCAAGCCAATGATCCCACAGGCGAAGGTCATGAAGCCCACAAGCAGCAGATCCCAGTTGTAGGCAGATGGCTTGCGCAGGTTGAAGTCTGCAGTCTGTGCCAGCTGTGAGGAGACGCTGTGGTCAAAGTAGAAGAGGATGGTGATGACCAGGGCCGGCACAAGAGCCCCAGCAATGTATACACCTGGCACTTGCCCCATATCCTGTTTGAACAGATGACTTTAGCAAGCAATGACAGCGTGTCAAGACCTGTAATAGTTGCTGTGGGCGCTTCATGCTGCTGTTGCTGGCTGCACAAAGCCCACGTGGTTGCCAACTCACGTGCTGCTAGCTAGCGGGTGGTCGTTTGCACAGTGAAGATGTGTAGTAGAAGCTACGACCTGAGTGGAGTATTCACTTGTCAAGGAGAGCTATGCCCTGTGTGCTGTGACAGCTGTACTGTCCAGGGATGCCGCACTTTTGTCACGCACAGACAGCAGCGAATGCAGTACTCCATGATGGTGACACCATGTGCACATGTGGGATGCTGAATCAGCCCATGAGCTGCGTGCATACCCTTGCGACTGTCCAGTTGGTCTTCTCATCCCAAGTGTTTGGGATCCTGGTGCGGCGAGGTATTCCAGTGGGTGTGCCCCTGTTCACGCAGTAACCCACAGCGCTCCAGATGACGACAACCAGAGGAACACCGTAGTCAGCCAGAAAGCTTCTTTCCCAGCCTTTGAAATACAGCCAAGATCTGGCCTGTCTGACCGTGAGACTGGTCCATACGAGACCAACGGCCAAGATTAACCCCCACAAACCATTGACAAGACGCCAGTTGAAGTCATTGGCTGCACCGCTGCAAGCCACTGAGCATACATTAGGCACAAAAGGCCTATCAGGTGTTCGGATGTGAGATTGAAGGCTATAGCAATAGCAGTCACTCGGGTGCAGTTGAGTGAGTCTCCACAGCAATGCCAGCAGAGATGGAAAAAGGGACCCAGGTGTGCAAGAATGTCTGATTAAGGCAAAGGCAAAGGCTTGTGTCATGCTGTGAAGCTCCAATTTCATGCAGCGTCTTGCCTTCTGGACTTGGATACAACAGGGTTCGTCCAGTCAGCAGGTAGCATATGACAGGCGTCAACTACAAGATAAGAGCTCACGTGACAGCATCTGTTCCTGAGTCAACTTGAAACCCCTCCTTCACCCCTTGCACAGCTTGTTGCAGAAACAGCGTCGCAATCAGCATTCCGAACAGCTCACCACTGAACCTGGTGAACTTGTAGATGTAGCGGCACGCCCCAGAGGCAGCAGTCAACCACAGCATGCAGGCCGTCCACACACATGTCCAAGCACACCATGGCAGAAACAGGTTTTGGCCCAGCGCTGGCCTAGCTGAGGCAAAAGAATACATGAACTTGTACAACAGAACAATGGGCTCTGCTACTCCTACAATCAGCAGGGGCTGACCTCCAACGATTGCCTGCATAGTGAGAACAAAAGGAACTTGGCAACTTTGTGCCTGCTGAGTATTTACCACTTGAGGGTCTAGTGACTATAATTGGGCAGGAATGCAGGAAGCATGGGGAGTTGTTTCAGGTGGCAGTGAGCGGGGTTCGCATAATCTTGCCTGTATGATGCCACACATTGCTGTTGCAGTCAGCACCTGTACAGCTGATATTGACCCATCTGCATGCCACATGCAAATGTTGTTAACAGTGTTGATTCAAGCACGGTCAGGCATGGAACACGGTACATGAATCATATCAGCAGCTACATGCGTTGACCTGTGTATTGTATAAGTTGCTCGCCAAAAGCAATGGCTGGTATGGCTGAAGTGAACAAGATATATGTAGAGGGCGCAAGAATCCTGCAGAATCCAGTGTTGCTCCAATCACGAGACACTGAGTGCCAGGAGCATGACAAGTATGCACACAGCAGATTCGCATGCAGCCAGACTGCATTGAGAAGAACAGCTTCCTGTCGGCGGTGTTATGGTGTAAGCAGTGCTGAGGCAGATGATCCAGGCGCAGCTTGCACGACGCATAGCTACCGCAAGCTTGTCTGCCGCTCACCGGTAGCTACAGTTCAGTCCTTGTTGCCAATCGTCCCTGTACCAGACGGCTCTGCCTCTCAAGTCGTCTAGTATTCCGGAATTGACGGACAGTTTGGGCAAGCGCATGCGTCCGAAACTCCTCTGCTCTCGAGGCCGCGAATCAAGTGCTGTGTCGGCTCTTGTCAGTCCGACCAAATTTTGGCAGCAATGAGGGTGCAGAGACGATAAATCGGCGTCAAAGAGTCAGGTCTAGACGAAGAGGTCGAACGTAGACTCACGCTGTGCCAGGTATTTGAGCGAAAATTGGTTTGGGATGTCAGGATGCCGGTGCCTGCTGGTCATTCAATATCATAGCATGAGCTTTTTTCGGTCGGCGGGCTCAGTCGCGAGCCAGGTGATCACAGCATGTCGTTAAGCAGACAGAGCGAGCGTTTCGCGCGGGCGCCGTGTCTGCCAACGTACGTGTTCGCTCAGGCCGTGCATGGTCAACGTTGTGATGTTTGTGGCTGTACGCGTGAATTTTCCCCCAACGCCGTCGCCTTTGGCACTACAGATTTTGCCTTGAAAGGCACAAGGCGTCAAAAGCCCCTGGAGATTGTTTCTTTTTCGTCAACTGCCGTGAATGCCACAATGCATGCGTCTCGCTTCCCTGGCAACCTTGTGACGCACACGCAGCCTGCCCCTGTGCATGACATGTCTGCCGTATGGAACTTGGCAGCTCGGTTGAGACTTTGTAATGTTCCTGTGCGCTTGACGCAAGCAATTTCGCCGTTCAACTATGCAAGCACCATAGGTAAGGAACCTACATACCTCTTCAGGATCAGCAGGATCGAAGAATCATATGCACATTTGGATCTATCTTGCATTGCAGGTGGAGCACGAGCTCATGCCAGGTCAGCACCATACCGGAGGGAGATTCATTGCACAGCTACAGCTACAGGTCAGGCCCTTGAACCCTTCCTTCCTTGCTTCTGACCAAAGGATGCTTCCAAGTACACAGATCAGTAGCTCCACAAATTGCAGATGCACAGCCAAAGGAAAGTGCAAACCCGCATCAAGCACCTGTTCCCCCAAAGTTAGGAGGGGCAGAGATCAGAGAGCGCTTTCTCAATTTCTACGAACAGCATCAGCATGTCAGGCTGCCCAGCAGCTCCTTGATACCTGACGACCCGACAGTCTTGCTCACCATTGCTGGCATGCTGCAGTTCAAAGCCATTTTCATGGGACAGGTGGGCTTACTGCTGAACAAGCAACTTGATTGCAGTCCTACGAAGCTGCATGCTTCGCAAATTAAACAACCTTTTGTCAACCACTTACATCCAGCATCACTCAACACAGGCTGCATACTGCAAAATCTTGCATGCACAACAGGCTGTATTTGAGTGCTGCTGGCGTGAGACGCTCAGTGTCACATTGGGTGCTTTCACATAACAGGCTAAGAGGAAGCACAGCAGGGCGACAACCACGCAGAAGTGCATACGCACCAATGACCTGGAGAATGTGGGCGTAACTGCTCGACACCATAGCTTCTTTGAGATGCTTGGCAACTTCAGCTTTGGAGACTACTTCAAGCCAGATGCAATCAGCATGGCATGGGAGTTGTCCACCAAGGTGCATGATGCCTGCCATTGCATGCACATTCCCAGCGCACTACTCAATCTCACACAAGCATGCCATGACTTGCTCGCTTAATTGGTATGTTGTTGACCCCATGGTGAATGAAACCATGTGTAGTACTGGGGCCCCTTGTGTTGTGTTTTGTACATTGACTGTCATGCATTCATGAAAGGTGTGTTCGGATGGTTCCAGCAGAAACAAAGTGGCCTCTGGCAGTCCTTCTTGTGTGAATACGTCATTCAGACCTGTTTGTATGGCCTTGGAGCCACAGGCTGACATGCAGGTCTTGGTCTGCAGGTCTTTCAGTTGCCGCCTGAGCGTATCTGGGTGAGTGTGTATGAGAAAGATGACGAGGCCTATGCGTTGTGGAGAGACCAGGTCAAAGTGCCAGAGTCCAGAATCATACGCATGGGTGCTGCAGACAACTTCTGGGCAGCTGGCGCAACAGGTCACAACCCTCCACCCATTTGCCTACATTCATCACGCAGTCAAGTGTCACTATTGGGCTGTAGTACACAAACAATTGCTGTATCTGCAGGCTTTGTTTGTGTAGGCTCTCATTTGCCCGACTTGACGTGCTGTTGCAACAAGATGCAGAATCAGAAGGATGCTGCCGGTTTACAACAAGTAGATCTTTGCTACCATTGACACATCACAGGGCCCTTTGTCATCATTGACACATCACAGGGACCTTTGTCATCATTGACACATCACAGGGCCCTTTGTCATCATTGACACATCACAGGGCCCTTTGCTATCATTGGCACATCACAGGGCCCTTTGTCATCATTGAGCATGTGTGCAGGGCCGTGCGGAGGTTGTTCAGAGCTGTACTATGATTTCTTCCCTGAGCGAGGAACAGCTGGTGCAGATCTTGAAGATGATTCTAGGCAAGCGTTTTGCTTCCCGTCCTTTGTCATAGGACGCTGTGCTAATAGGACATCATGCTCTGTCATGACTGCGGAGTCATCAGCTGTCTGCATGTCTATCCACTCATCCCTCGTGGAGTCGTGAGGTCAGCACGAGATCATCATGCCGACCATACCTCCTTTACAATACCATTGTTCAGCATCATACTCAAGCAGGCTGTTGCCATCATCACCTTGCAAGACCACTTGCATGCTACAGATGCAACAATGCAAAGATGCTGTTTTGCATTTTTTAAATAGCGTTTTGTAGACATCTAGCTGATTCGGAAGATATTGCTCACAAAGCTGTTTTGCTGGCCAAGCTGCTTGATGGGTGTTATGCAGGTTCATTGAGTACTACAATCTAGTGTTCATGGAAAACAACAGAGACGCAGATGGCAACCTAACTCCTCTCGCTCGCAAGAACATAGACACAGGCCTAGGCTTGGAACGAATGGCCCAGATCCTGCAGCAGGTCCCCAACAACTATGAGACAGACCTGATTCTGCCCATCGTTGCAAGGGCCGCTCAGCTGGCAGACTTGCACTATGAATCAGCCAGTACTGCAGACAAGACTGATCTCAAGGTATGCATACGCCCTCATTGGACTAGTACACTGCGTCTAGATTTGGCTGTTGCCATCTATCCTGTACAGAGGCAGTTGTCATCTATCCTGCACAGAGGCAGTTGCCATCTATCCTGTACAGAGGCAGTTGCCATCTATCCTGCACAGAGGCAGTTGCCATCTATCCTGCACTGAAGCAGTCGCTGGGCAATGACACAGTCTTCCGTCTTGAGTATCTTGCTGGTGTTGCAGGTTACACAAGACCATGTGCGGGCATGTGTATACCTGATTGTAGACTTGTCTACAATTGTCTGTCTTGCGCTGTGGGCTGCAGTCATCATGCACTTGTGCTGTTTGAGTGCCTTGCTGGGTTTGCAGGTCATTGGAGACCATGTGAGGGCGTGTGTGTATCTGATTTCAGATGGTGTGTTTCCATCCAATGTGGGCAGGGGCTACATTCTGCGCAGGCTCATCAGACGAAGCTTGCTCAAGGCAAGGATGGCAATGCAATCTCTTGTCAATGTGCTGTAACCTGGTACAAGTCATCCTTATTGTTTTCTACCTTTTTTTTGCTGAATTGGCTGACATTTGACTATGTGCCCCTCCCAGTAATTGTCCTTTGCACCAGTTGTACAGGTGGTGCACGGGTCTTGCTGCCCCGTTCTAAAGAACAATTTTCCTGCTGTTCAACTGTTCTATTCTGGGCTGTCATGCATTGCGCCTGTACTCCGCAGCCATGGATTATGCCTTTGCACCTCATGCTCGTCGACTGGCCTTGTTCACTGAAGCCATTTCAATGTCAATATACCTCTCACAGGTCACACACGATGTCATCATTGCTGTCTGGGTCACAAAATGATGTCATTACTGCTTTCAGGGTCACCTTCTGGGAATCCAAGGCACTTTTCTGAGCGCTGTGGCTCAAGTAGCCATAGATCTGTCTGAAGGCTGTGACCCAGCTGTCAAGAAGAATGCCCCTAGGATTCTGAAGGAGCTGCAGCTGGAAGAAGAACGGTTCAGCTCCACACTGGGTACTGGGCAGAAGCTGCTTACTGATATCCTTCAGCAGGTGCGCCCACCTGCTGTCACAATCCTCTGTCACATGTTGTCTTATGCGTAAAGTCCTCTGGCAAAGAGCACACATCAGGGGTGTTCAGATCTTGCCATTGTCAGCCATGCACATTTAGCTATCTCGTTTTGCACATGTCTGATCACTGTCTATGTAGGCTCCACACCCAGCATGCAACAAGCTAAAGCATTGTTGATGATGTTCCTCTGTCTCCACTGGGTGTGGAGGCTGCAGTACCAATGAGATATGGGCTTGTTGAGTTGTAAGTTGAGTCGTCAGGGCTCATTCGTGGTACATTCCCTCACTTGTACCTTTGCTTCATCGTTTTGGGCAGAATGCCCAATAATAGCCGCTTTTCTCTTTACACCAGCTGTTATCCTGTATGTTAACAGGATTGTGTATTGCGCACAGGCGGCAGCCAAGCAATCAAATGGAACAAATGGCAGCAAGCCTAGTGTGAGTGGGCGTGATGCATTTGTGCTATATGACACATATGGCTTTCCATTGGAGATCACACAGGAGCTGGCGAGTGCACACGGCGTCACTGTAGATTTAGAAGGCTTCACACAAGAAATGCAGGTACAGTTGCATCTGCAATGCTGCCATGTCTGCTTGTTCTTGTCTGTTTGTAAGTCTGCTGGTGTACCCTTTTTGTGCACTTGTGTAGTGAACTTCAAGTGTGCTGAGTTCTTGCCAGTCAACATGCCACTCTGTCTGTTGACACGCAGCATGATATGTCTGTCCAACAACAGTGTATGCTACTGGTACACCGTCATCAGTGTACTGTCTTGGTGTGTCTGCACATACACTGCAGCTGTCATGGTCTCATGCAGCTTCTGTATGGCAGACTCAGCATCATCCATATGACATGACATGTCCACTGCATCCTTCTGTGTTGATGAGTTCAGGGATTGATCTCAGAATTTGGGGTAAATCCTAGGTATAGTGCTGGCTGCACAAGCGCTTTTTTTGCCTGTGCAGATTCAGAAACAGCGCAGTAAGGATGCCAGCAAGCAGGTGGACATGACTGCAAGTGATTCGCTGAGGGAGCAGCTGCGCCAGATCAGGGCTACTCAGTTTCAGGGCTATGAGGATGTGCAGGGGGCAGGGGCTGTTGTGGCTGTCCTGCACAATGGACACATGGTATCAAGTGCTCATGAAGGTGTTGCATCTTCAACTTTTGCAGTATTGTGCTCTCAGCAGATCTGTCTGATGCAAGCTGCAGCTGCCCTGCACCAATGAGCGACGCTGTTGATGCAAAGCAGGTTTGAGGAACGGCACAGCTTTTGGTCCTATCTCTGTGGGCAAGGTCGTTGCATTGCTGGTGCGAATACAAAACTGTCAAACTGTCTCCGCAAACAGTCAAGACTCAAGTCTGGGCTGGAGCATCATAGCACAAACAACCTTGGAACCATGTGCAGCTGATCATCCACTCATGATCAGGTCGTCTCAGCATCTGCCTGTTGAGTTCAGAGGATTATGTTAATGCCTGTGGTCATGATCAATGCTGTGCTTAAGAGATGATGCAGACAACACAGATTATCGTGATGCAGGTGATGAGGTAGACATCATCCTGGACCAGACCCCCTTCTATGCAGAAAGCGGGGGCCAGGTTGGGGACCAGGGTTTCTTGAGAGCGGTGGCCACCGCTGAGAGCAGCTCATCCGCCAATATAACTAGCCCAGCTTGTGAGGCACTTGTGAGCGATGTGCAAAAGATGGCTGGCGACTTCTTTGCTCACAGAGCGCGCGTCACTGCTGGTGAAGTGACTGTGGGTCAACAGGTATGTCTCATACACGTCATGTTGATTACATTTCATTTATAATTATGATGCACCTTAGAGTCTGGAGTGTGGAGCCAGGTGTGACTCATCCGACACACAGGACTGCATGCTGCACACGCTTGTTAGTCATAGCCATGAGCACTGAGTGAGCGCGTATTGTGAGCTCCGGCCTCAGTGCTCTTCTTGTCTGCTGTTGCAGTATTTGCAGTTACACTGACATGCGCATCTGCAAGTACCATTGTGGCAACACCTAGCTGTTCAGGCATGCATTATTCGCAAATGTGTGTACATTGTAGGCGACGGCTGCATCAACCTGGCAGGTATGTTGAAATGTTCACCAGCACGTAAGCTGTTCACAGCAGCTAGTGTCTGCACAACATGTATGGTCAAGCGTTGCATCGCAAAACAAAAAGGAGTCGCTTGCTTCATTGAATACCTTACAGTCTGGGGTGTGGAGCCAGTTGTGACTCATCAGACATCCTGGCTTGAAAGCACAGGTGTATGTGGTGTGCGACAAAACCAAGCTGGTGGGAGCTCTGTTCGAAAAAGAGCCTAAGGTCCCATTGTTGGTAGTTTGGGCCAAATAACGAGAAGTGCTGACCTCTAATGATGCTGTAAAAAGGGCAGTCAAAAAGGAAATGTTGCTCATCTTCATCCGCTTGCATAGAACATCTTCAAAGGCTTGCTGGTGCAGATGAGTGCAAGCGTGGATGAGGGGCTGAGACGGCGTGCGCGGTGTAATCATACAGCCACCCACCTGCTACAGGCGGCGCTCAAGACTGTACTTGGGGATCACATCACTCAGCAGGGCTCCCTTGTCATGGTGACTATGCCAGCCATGCCTGTTTGCTCCTGCACCTGTCTATCGAAACCTGATCAGTCTAACTGCGCTTCATACGGTTCAGATGGCAGCTCACTCCCATGACCTCGCCAGCATGTTGCCACTGTGACACGGCTCCACAGGCAGTCTGTATGTCGAATTTCTGTCAGCAAGAGCCCGTTTGTGTGCCTCCCCTGCTGTGCAGAGGAGTAGTAGATTGCCGTGTCGACAGCATCTGTTCAATGCAAGAGGGCAATGCTGGTTTACAAAAGTGTGGAGTAACTTGTTGTGCAGCGTGCCTCTACTCATGGCATGCTTCTCCTGACCGTGCACACTCTCATGACGGGCCACCGACTTCATCAAGGGCTATGCAGTCCTGGTGTTATGCATAGGAATCTCTCTTTCTGTCATTGAAATAATCAGCTTTGGCACATCACTTGCCACATCACTTGCCACATCGCTTGCCAAATTCGATTGGAGCGGTGTGAGGCAGCAAACAAAGTGTCTGCACTTCCCAATGGAAGACTGCTTGTCTGCAGACTCAGAGGCTGCGTTTTGATTTCAACTTGCCGCGAGGTATGAGTGGTGAGGAGGTTCATGAGGTGGAGGAGCTGGTGAACAGCTGGATCCAGCAAGACCACAGCCTTGCTACGCATGTTGTTCCCTTACAGGAAGCCAAGGAGAAAGGTAAGACAGCAGCTATGTAACTGTCTGTGCCTGCTGCTTCATCTGCCTCTTCCTACATCTTTGTGTGTCTGCAATGCATCTCTGCTTGCATGTCGCTCAGAGACGGCCTGATTCAGCAAGAACCAAGCTATGAAGCTCTCAAGCTGCACTTCAGATCAGTCGAGCAATCCATGCCAATCAAGGGTTTGCCATGTGCCTTTCAGAAAGCTTGCTTCCAAGCCGCTGGTGCCACCAAGCTGCATACACACATCAGGTCTTGCTATCACAGCAGTCAGTACCTCACTTTGAAGGCATGAACCAACACCTCAAGACTGTGCATTCATGCAAACTCCTGAAGACTGTGCATTCATGCAGATTTGTCAACACTATGCATACATGCACACTCCTCAGCTCTGTGTGTTCAAGCAGATCCTTTAACGCTGTGCATTCACGCAGGTGCTGTCTTCATGGCTGGAGAGCAGTATGGGGATGAGGTGAGGGTAATTGACATCCAAGGCATTTCGATGGAGCTATGCGGAGGGACCCATGTGACCAGGACAGGGCAGATAGGGGTCTTCAAGATTCTGTCGGAGGGCGGCATTGCCTCTGGAGTGCGCAGAGTAGAGGCTGTGGCCGGCCCTGCTGCTGTGGACCACATGAACACCCTGGATAGGGTTGTCAGAGCAATTGGTCAGCAGCTCAAGGCTAAAAATGAGGAGCTGCCTGCCAGGGTCACAGGTGTGTTCTTTGCATATGCAGGCTGGGTGATTGAGATACAGCAAAGTTGCTGCTTGCATCACACATCTCAGCGTTTGATACAGAAATTTAGGCATTTTGGGTGACCAAGGTTGACCTGCAGGGCTTCATTTGACCTGACAGCGCATTTCATGCTGTCCTCATATACTGCACAACACTCGGGTTCCATGGAAATGGAAATGGAAATGGTTTGGGATTGAGTCAAGATGTGTACAAATGCTGCTGATGCATTATGCATGCATCAGGCAGGCAAAGTGTTAAGATGTGACTCTGATCTCTGCCTTGTTGGCTGTTGCAGTGCATTCATCACAGTCAACCTGTATATGCAATCATGAGTACTGATGCTGCTGATGCATTGCGCACACACACATTAGGCTTGCATAGTGCTAAGACGTAAGTCAGATCTCTGAAGACAGCACCATTGGTGTGTAAGTGTATAGAGGAATGCAAGTTGCTTGCAGGCTTGATGAAGGAGTTGCAGGCAGCACAGAAACAGATCAGTGACTTGAGAAGTGAGGTTGCACAGGCACAGCTGCCGCTGCTGATCACAAAAGCAGAGACTCTGCCCAGTGGAGCCCGCCTGCTGGCTGCTCAAGTAGATGGCATGGATGCTAAGTCTCTGCAGGTAGCTTCATGTGCTTGTCTGTCAACCTAACACTAGCCTGATCCAAGTTGTTCCCTACTAGTAGGACCATGAGATGAGATATAGCAACAATTCCAGTATCTGGGCAACATGGACAAGACTTCATTCTAACCTGCGCTGTCATGGCATTCATGCACAGAGCTGGTGTCAATCAGATGTAGGCACACTGGGAGCGTACCATTCACAGGCAGTTTCGTAGAAAACTCATGGTGCTGATCTGCTGTTGCAGTTGCAAGCCTGCACTAAGTCCGATTGTCAGTAAGCAGACGTGTGACCAGACATGCATGCTGTATGCAGGAAGCTGCATCTCAGATTCAAGCAAGCCTTGGTGATCCTGCAGCAGTTTTCTTGATAGCTTCGCCAGACTCCCAGAAGGTCAGCATGGTTGCTGCCTTCAGTCCCGTACTTGTTAGTCAGGGACTACAGGCTGGCAAGTTTGTGGGCAGTATTGCTAAGATCTGTGGGGGAGGTGGTGGAGGACGCCCTAATCTGGCTCAGGCAGGAGGCAAAGACGCCTCAAAAGTGTCAGAAGCACTGCAAATGGCAAAACAGCAATTGCAGGAAAAGCTATAACCCTCAAACATTTCTTTGTCACAACACTGCAGGTCTGCAGCATTTATTTGAGCAACCCTGCTATATGCTGCCGCACACAAGCGCAAAGGGGCAGTATTGCAGCATTGTACAAGTGGCAAAAGGTCAGGTAGTGGACTGCAGCATGCCCAAATGCAGACATAATTTTTAGACATGTTTCAAAAGTGTGAACGCTGTGCAAATGCTTACACATTGCTACTGACTACAGAGTTTTGGAGATGAATCTAGAAATGGTGGTCATCAATTCATTGAAAGATGTTTGAGTTCTGCTGTTGCAGCATGATTCCTGTCTGAGCCTATCATGTTTTTATTGCCAGCTTGGTCTTGAATTCTGCTATCCTAGAGCAAAAGTCGCGAATGCAAATCACCTGAGCTACAGCGGGGACAATAACATACACATCACACAATTGAACATACAAGATGTGGCAAAAGCACAACGCTGCAAGCATATTGCTGTCTGCACGTCACAGACTGCAGACAGCAGCAAAGGCTCTGGGCTCAATGTCAGCAGGCAGAGCGGGAACTTCCCACTGATCAAGCAATGAATCATATGTCTCAATGAAGGGGGCATATGTTGTCATATTGGTTTGCAGTCCACCCACTACATACACCTGCATGCAGTACACAATAGCATCAACTCATCTGCTCTTAGATCAAAACATGCCCCAAAAGCTGAATATCCAAAAAGGCACTAATGATGTGATTTTGCTGTGTTGAAGTGGCTTCATGCATCTGGTGGTCAGACTTCAAGCTTTGTGCTTCTATGTAACTTGAAATGCAAATATGGTTGGTAACACTTAAGCGTGGTCCAAGCTGTTCCAGTGAAGGTGGACTAAGGTGTTTGTTATCAGGTGCTTCCTCTTCCACACTTTTTTCTTTGAACATGCAGCAATTCCAGGTTGTCCAAACATGCACTTGTCAGCAGCAAGTAGACAAATTGCAATGTGCAAGACCACCAAATGCCACCATGCTCTTTTCTGTCCAAAACAGCGGCTGCGGCTGTTGAAGGCTGCGGTGTGCATCATGTGGCAAAATGCAAATTACCTGGTCATCAACCACAGTGGCCTCTCCATATGCCCTCTCGGCGCTCAAGGGTTGCAGGCTTCGCCATTTCAAGGTTCTGGTGTCCATGACCTCCACCACGTTGAGAGCCTCCTTGGAGTCGAACCCTCCGATAGCATACAGGGAGTCTCCCAAAGCAGTCACTGCCAGGCTTCCTCGAGGGTACAGCATCTCATACTCCTGCTCCTGCCATCTGTCACAGTGCAGGCAATGTCAGCACTGTGAGGCACAGGGGGTGTAGTGCTGGCAGCATCTGTCACATCACAGGTGATGAAACGCAGGGTGGGGCAACCATTTTAGCAGCCCTTGCTGGTGGGTCCAATGCGAGACGAGCAGCTTGTGATCCAGGAAGGCTCAAGCAGCATGCTTAGCGAAGTCAAGTCAAGTCAGCAGCAATCACAAAGCTGGGTGTACCAGATTTGCAAAGGGAAATTGGAAGCAGACTAAGATGCGTGAGGCAAGGAGGGGTGAGACAAAGAGGGGGAAGACAAGGAGGGGTACACCAAAAACGGGAGAGACAAAGAGGGGTGAGACAAGGAGGGGTGAGACAAAGAGGAGTGAGACAAAGAGGGATGTGGTGACAGTACCTGCCAACTCTGGGGTCATACACCTCTACGCTGCTCATATAGAATTCCCCGTTGAAGCCACCAACAGCATACAGGGCTCCGTGGGCAGAAGCTGCTGACAGAGCAAAGCGAGGCTTGTTCAGTTTAGGCTGACCTGTCCACCTGTCCTGCAAAGGGTCATACCTGCAGACAAGACAGGTCATGCTTGTATATTCACGAATGTGTTCTGTACGTGTTCAGTCTGCGCCGGCTTTGTTAGTCAGATTGACTGCAACAGCAGCTCCTGACTTGTGAGCAAGGAAATATACCTCTCAACAGAGTCATACTGCACGTTAGGCTTGCCGCCACCAATGGCATAGATGTAGTCGCCGACTGTGGCAACAGCAAGGCTGCCTCGCTCAATCTTCATGGGGGCTACTGGCACCCATGATGGGCTATGTTGCGCTGTGTCACACCTGCATTGCAACAAAAGAAAGGTCCTGCATTTGAAAATGTCATTGCCTTTCAAAGTTTCGCTTTTGTGGCAATGTACATTTATGTTGGCAAGACACATGCAATGCCTAGGTTGTCTCAGCATGCACAAGAACAACAGCATGACAATAACAGTGTGAAGCTTCAGTTCAACATGTACCGCAAGCTGTAGCAACAGCAGCAGACTGTCAGCGATTGCAAGGTGCACCTCAGCATGGTATTGAACCACTGACTACCATCTCCTCCACCGAGGACAAAGACACTGTCCCTCCAGGTGTCTGCTGCAGCAAAGGACCTTGCACTATCTAAAATAGGGAGGCGCCCCCAGTGCTGGGAGTGAGGCCTGTGTGTGGTCACTCCTTCAAGCCAGGCACTACCGTTGTGTCCGCCAAGAACGCATATCTGCAGCAAAGCTCAGGAAGCATATGTTCAGCATCTCTGTCATGCCAAGCATGCACTATCTGAGCAATTGAATGCTCAGAGTATGATCAGGGCCAATCCCCTCCAATAACTGTGCTGTGCTGTGCTGTGCTATGCTGTGATGCACCAAGCCTGCAGGTTCAGTGCAGACACATTTAAGACCTTGCTAGCAGTCAAAGCACATTCGAAATGTAGCCACGCAGGTCCTGAACAGCCTGGCTGGGTACACTCTCAGGTTTGTAGGTGCTGGGCGTACTTATACACACATACTCATGGGCACTGTGGATATAAGTACGCCCAGTACTTACATACACAGTGCCGTGACAAGGATCACTGTAATGCTGCTGCTACTGACTTGCTGTTCAGGACCTGTTCAGGACCAAACCCAGTCCATAAACAACCACTGTGTATGCAGGAACATCAGCACCAGCCCCACAGGGTGATTGGCTAACCATACCTGAGTCTTGGTTCGCTTGTTGTTGGTGGGTAGGGGGGTGGATTCATCAAAGCTGAGAGCAGAGAGGGTGACAGGCATGTGAAGATGACGCTGCAAGGCAGTCATGTCCTGGCGCAGAGCACGCACTTCTCCCTCTAGTACATTGCAGCGCTCCTTGAGCTTAGCATTCTCCTGTTGCAGTTCTGTAGACTCCTACAAGCAAAGGATGACGATCAAAACACTGTGCATTGTCTTAGGTACGCCTGTGAAGACTGCGATGACAGAGACGCAGAAACATAATTGTTGTATGGGTATGAATAGACTACATATTGTTGACCTGCATTGTGCTCTTGATACAACAGAAAGGACTACCAAACAAGCACTATTGAACAGCAAATGTGAAAGATGTACCTGCACATTGTCTCGCCTGGGATTGGCTGGTGGTGCTCTGTGGTTGACGTGATTGGCCTGTGGTTCAGGGCGAGCTGCCTGTTGATGGTTGCGTGGTGCAGCAGCCCTTGCTGCAGCAGGCCGTGCTCTGGGAGAGTGTGATGCACGTGATGTGGTCTCAGTCAGTGATCTGCCTGTATCGGTCAGCTCCACCTGATCATGCAGGTACCCACTCAGCTTGAAGAGCTGATTGCGCTCTTGGCAAAAGACGTTGGCATCCCAAGTCTCTGCATTGCACACCACGTAATCTTTGGCAACAAATGCTTCAGCATCACACAGTCAGTGTGGGTTTTGCATGCGTGTACTGTACAAGGTGGAAACTGCTCAATGGTGCAGAGATCAGCAGCCTGCAAGGTGTTCCAGTTGGCCAGGGAGGACAGGCAAGCCTTCTTCATGCAACACAACGGTGCTATCCTCATGCAGAACAGGGCACAGGCATATTGCTGCAAAGACAGCATGCCACAATGATCACAAAGTGGGCACACATGCAGATTGAGTCAAGACAACAGGTCACGACAATATAACACATCCGTTGTGTGTACCTGGAACCAGGTCTTCATGTGTAGCATAGGCAAACTCTGCCATCTCTGTGGTTGTGACCTTGTCTTTCATAGCCAGCCAGTTCAGGATTTTCTCTTCCAAGTACAGTATCCTTTGATCTTCACTGTTCCTTTTAGCCCCTTGATGCCAAGGATTTGGATGAGGAGCTGCCTTGTCCTGAGCTGGGAACCCAGGTGGGCCAAATTCAGCTGATGAGTTATGTTTGCGTAGGAAGTTTGGCTTCAATGTGATGTGCTCCTTGTCAACTTTGAAGACCTTGTGCTTGGACTTGAACCAGCTTGCCAGCCTCCCTGGCACCTGCATCAGATATGTCCTCACATGAGTATAGCATGCAGCTGCAATTGAAAAGTGGATGCTGCACTTGATTGGCAAGCTGCATTCTATAGCAGACAGCTGGAAAAGGAAGCACCCCATGTCATGCTAGCCTGCCTGACACCTGCACCAGATGTATCCTCACATATGCACGGCATGCAGCTGCAATTCATGAGTGGATGCTGCGCTTGAAGCAGACAGCTGAAAGGAGAATACCCAAGTTACAATTAACAGCATGAGATTGAGCATGGACTCTACATCCTCACCCGCATCTCAATGTTATGCTTCTTGCAGTATGATCCAATGTCCTTGCCCAAGTGAGCAGGTCTGCCAAGGCGCTGAAGGAAGGCAACAAATTGTGTCTCTAGGTGGCGATCGTACTCTATGCTTTGTCTGGTCAGAGCAACACTCTGCCCGTCCAGTTCAAAGACAGCTGGCCTTTGCGACAGCCACTGTCGCATGCCCATGTTGGGTGGCATGAGGCCGATTTGAGCAACATGAGGTTCAATGTCCTTGTCAAGAGCCACTCTTTGATCTGGGCTCCTGCCTATGAAGTCTGTCAGCTCACACTCAAGCTGCAAGTCTAGGTGAATGTCTGCATCAGATCTGCCGGCTGGATCAGGTCCTGAGGTCTGTCCTCTTTCTCCTGTCCTCACAAATCGTGGATCAGGAACTCCAGGGGGAAGACCCTGCTATTGAGCGCAATACAAATGAGATTTGAGTGACCACAAGCAACAGAAGCATGCCTAGCAAGCGTGCCATGAACACAAAGGCAAGCGTGTATCTCACTTGGCCCGGCTTGAGGGCCGGATGGTGTGCTGGAATGAGATGCTGAGGCGGCACAGGATCCCTGCGAAGCTTTGGAGGCCACTGCACGGGAGTAAGATCCAGACTCCTACCCTTGGGCGTAAATCTGATAACCTTGACGTTTTTCGGACAGTGACCTTCCAAAGAGAAGCTGTCATTGCCTTCCAAAAACTCGGTCAACCGTCCGACACCAAAAGTTGCGCTAAAGTCAGAACCGTGGGGCACGATAGTCTTTCCTAGAATACTGGCGAGCTCCATGACCTTCAAGTTCCCCGGGCACCCGGCAACTATGTTGCCGACTGCAACCTCAGCTCTATGCGTTCTTGCTCTGTACTCTTCAACCAGGCTTTTGTTGTCAAGATGACTATCCATCGTAAGCAGTCAAGCAGACTGCGATCACTGAGCTTAACCGGTTCTTTCGGAAAGACTGATGCTGCGCCACAAACTGTGCAGTTAATACAGAATCAAGAGCTTCAGCTGGCCGCGAAGGTGTGTTGATTGGAGTTTCGATCACGGAGGCATAGCCGACCAGAGTATTACCTTCCTTCCGCTGTGCAGAATTCGGCCTATTCCCTTTCCACTTTGATAGGAGAGTTAGGTTAAAAAGGCAAACCCTGTATCCCGATCACTCGCTTTCAGTCGCACCACCGAGAGCTCCGAGACTGGCTTCTATCATGGCGCTCGCACTCCAGCCAAGCTGCAAGCTGCACACGTCTTGCAACAGAGGCTTGCTTCAAGCTTTTCAGCGGTGTTCCATAAGCTCACACACCAGAAGACCACAGACCCTTTCTGTTCAAGGTAAAGTCGTAGCCTGTGCAGCACATTCGTATGCTACAGAAATGCAATGCAACTGTTGACGTTAACTTGCCGTGCAGCTTCGGGGCGGACATGTCAGCTGACTGGCAAGAAGGCAAACAATGGTTATGTTGTGACTTTCTCACACAAGCGGAACAAGAAGCTGCAGCACATCAATTTGCAAGAGAAGAAGGTGTACTGGCCTGAAGGCTCTCGATGGGTTAAGCTCAGGGTGTGTACGAAGGTGAGCAGACCGCAGGCAATGTCAGTTCCTCTTGTATCTGCAGCGACATACCACATACAGGAGCAAGAACTCTTTGCTTGTCAGCTTGGTCTGATCAGCAGGGATTCCAACTGTCCGCAGGCACTCAAGACCATAGAGAAGAAGGGCTTAAATGCCATGGCTCGTGAAGCAGGCCTGGACCTCAGCAAGCTACCTTACACAGACGTCAGCAAAAATCGATTAGAGTATCTGGCCAAAAGAGAACCGGCCCCGCCTATGCCACGCAAGATTGCGCTGAGACGGATGAAGGACCCAGAAAAGCTGGCAGCTTCCAAGAAGAAGCCTCTTGTTGCCAAGTACTTGTTGGGCAACAGGGTGTACCTGACTAGAGATGACTAGACATGCTGAGCATGGAAAGAGGAACAGTGGATGCACAGATCTGCTAGAGTCAGTGGATCAACAGCTGAATCTTGGCAGTTTTGAGGATCCCAAGTCGTACAATATGTTGACTTCTACTTCAGCAATTGCTTTTTGACGTGCTGCGCTTCTGATTCATTTCACAATTAGTTCTGCTTGCTGTTTTGTGATGCGTGACTTGCAGTTCACTGTGTTGTAATACTTATGTTGATCAAAGATGTTTTGGCGACACTGCTGCTACATATAGTGCTCAATTGGTAGGCTGGACCCAGATATCTTGATCTGGGATGTATCTTCACCAGGACGTCTTATGTGGATGCTGACCAGCTTGTTTTGTGGTTGATATCTCTGGTCTTTGGAACACCAACGCAACATGCTGGTGTGCTCCGAAAAGCACCTTGCATGGACCAATGCATTTAGCCAGCAGCGACGAACTGAATAAGAACCGAGGGAGCGCCATATAATTCGCCGCTGCATGCCAAAAAGCAAAGTTCATATGATATGAATCATATCAGGCTGCATTGTCCCTCCCGTCCGAAAACTTTAATCGTCTGCCTCCTGATTCAAGACAGAAATCCCACGCTCTCTGACCAGTCGGACCGCTATGCACAATGCTGACGAACTCACACAGAATTCTGTGTGCACTGCAACATCAACGGCTGCCTACCATCCAGGTCAGAGCCCGCAGCCGAGGCTGCGTTGTTACAGTCTATTCAAACAAGGGTTGCTGCGCAAGCCTATTTGGGCGAAAGCCCGCTGTTGCCAGTAGGATACAGCAAACCTCTGCACACTTTCGAAGCAGGCCAATCTATGCAACAGCTGTTGCTGAGCAGCAGGAGCGACAGGTGAGCTGTACACAGATGCGATACGCCCACAAGTCCTCAGCTGCACTTGCATATGAGCAATTGACTGTCAGCAGGACACTGAATTTATGGCAGCAGCCCTGCATCAGGCACAGCTAGCAGCTCAGCATCAGGAAGTGCCAGTTGGTGCAGTACTTGTCTGTGGTGGCAAAGTCATCACCCAAGCTTTCAATCAAACAGAAACAAGTGGCAACCCCACAGCCCATGCGGAGATGCTCTGCATCCAGCAGGCAGCTTTGAAGCTTGGTGGCTGGCGTTTGCTTGAGAGCACCTTGTATGTGACTCTTGAGCCCTGTCCAATGTGTGCTGGGGCACTTTTACAAAGCCGAATGGGCACACTAGTTTATGGAGCTCGAAACACCTTGTTAGGTGACACCTCAGCAGACACAGCAGTACCTTGTGTGAAGGATCAAAGTTGTCATCTGGCTATCAACTTTGACAGCTTAGCCACATCAAGTTTCGCACTGACATGGTAGTTGTCATGTGGGTATCAACTTTGACAGCTTAGCCACATCATGTTTCGCACTGACGTGGTATGTCATTTTTGGACAGGAGCTGATGGAAGCTGGGTTTCACTTTTGCCACGACAAGATATTGACGACAGTACAGCAACAGTGCCCAGCAGACCACATCCTTTTCATGACAACATGCAGGTCAGTGATCAGTGCAGGACCTGAACAGTGTGTGCATGCAATCATGTCTTGCAATTGCTCAGGGGTACTGCATGCACAGGTCAGAAGAGGGGTCTTGGCACATGAGTGTGGCAACACCATGAAGCAGTTCTTCAAGGAGAGACGCCAGGCACTGCATACGTCCTCAAAGCCAGATTGCTGAAGCATATACAAGCAATTGCGACCCATGTTGCAGACTCACATCAATGTTGACAATTAACCCAACACACGTCAAGTTAAGCCAAGACACCACAAGGTGACAAGAGACATGACAGGACTGGTCATGTGCCATAGCTGTCAATGATAGCAGCACAGTTCCATTGGTAATATCACAAAGGCTGAGTATCTCTCCACAAAAGGCGTTCACCATTGAAAAACAATTGGTGATATGGTCTGCTTCCTGGGGTCAATTCCAGGAAGTCTGTGGACCTGCCAAAAGCGTCCTGAGCAACCTGTATGAGGATGGCAGCAGTCAACCCCCACACTAGGAAGTTATTGTACTCAAAGTAATGCAGCCGATACTTGAGTCCCTGCCATTCAGCATCTTTGTACGTGTGGCTGGGAACATCTTCAAGGAATGCAGCTAACGGCATGTCAAACACAGCATTGACCTCAGTGGGATTGGGTGTCAATGCTTTCATGGTCTTGATTTTACCTATGACAGGAGTCACCTGCACATAGGCAAGAACTACTATGTTGCTATTGGTCCATCACTACTGCTCTTCCAATGCCAGTCAAGGCAGCAGATGATATGCCAGATAACCAAATTGAACGCCAATAACATGCATAGATAATGTTAAGAAGCAGACACATTTGAGCAGTGTATTTCTGCACGCTCCTGTAGCTGTCTCACCGATAGCTTGTGCTTGGATATAAAGGGTGGAAGCTGTGCTATGACCTGCACTGAAGAGGGCTCAAGTCCCAGTTCCTCCTGAGCTTCTCTCAAAGCACATTGAACATCATCTGCATCCTCTGGATCCCGTTTGCCACCTGGCAAACAGACCTCTCCTGTAGCAGCATTCAGTCATGCATCAAGTGACTGTACAAGCAGTATGACCTGCCAAAGTATTTGCATGATTAACGTTATGCCGCTGTTCAATCGTTTCAATGACTTTTAGCTTTGTGCATCTGACTGAGGCTACCTTTATGCGATGACAGATTGGCTGATCGCTGAGTCAGCAATACACGCACAACCCCATCAGTATCCTCAAACAAGGGCACCAACACTGCTGCTGTTTTGGGAGCTACCTATGTGATGATATATTTGACAATACTCGTCATGGTACGGATTCGGTCATAATTGCATTTTCAGTTGCTCGCGGTGTGCTTGCACCAGCAGAGCTGTGGCAAAATTGCTTATACTCACAGGCGGAAACGGTCCTGCCGCAAGTCGTGACAAACGATCACTGACGTAATCAATGCCCTCTGCAGAGCTGGGTGTGTCCAGAGCTGATCTTGTAACTGATCTCGATGCCATGTCTATTGTCCGGAAAAGACTTAGCTCAGAGCGCCATCTCAACCACGGCGCATACAGACAGATAGATTCAGTGCTGTTGAAGGCATGAACCGCGCGGCAATGTGCCAACAAGCGGTGTGCGGTAAGCTTTGCAAGCATGCGTCGCAGTGAAAGCTGTATATCGGCCCATGCAGGCCCGCGAACCTTGACTCAAACTCTGCAAAGATGCGCCGCCAGCAGCAGCATTCAAAGCACTCTTTCGCGTGCTCTTCAGCTCATGGAGTACGTGTACTGCTAAAGCTCATGGAGTGCGTCGTGTATCGTGTATTGCTAAAGCAATCGAAACGCTGCTCCGAAGCCATTTGGCACATGCATGCCCTGGCAATTGCAGGAAGGTGTCACACATCGCCGATCTGCGCATCGTTGGGCAGTGTCCATGTACATGGTCCAGGAACCGTTGCTGCTCTGGTGAGCAAGTGGCTGTGCAGAGCATGAAAGCTTGGAGCAGTTTACTGCTCTTCAGCTTCGGAACGTTTGTGAGCTTTAGTGTCGTGAGTTCGACTTGCGTTGGCAACAGTTGCCCAGAAGCACACGAGCAAGCAGCATCTGCCGGTCTTTTGGGTGCCACCGTATCAGCGTCGACCTGCCATACAAAAACATATCCTCAGTCTGGAACGCTTGCGCCGGTAGGTCTCTTATGCTATGCTACCTGTTGCTGGCGATGAGTGCTTTTGCTGCAGCCTATGGGCCGCTTTTTTGTGTCAGTAAGGAGTGTGAATGTGACGCAGTTAGCTTGTCCCAATGTATTCGCTTCCTATGCACACAGGTCACGTTCCCCACACCGATTGTAGATGTGCGCTGGGCTGGGGAGCGACAGGAGTTTGACAAGGTAGCATGATGCATCTGTCTTGGATGGCTGTCATTTTTATGTTGCCGTGCTACTCAAGCACCAAACAACCTGCACTTTGCATGCAGTATGTCTTTGTGTTGCTACGGGGCGAAGGCTTCTATGTTGGAGGTCACCTATGGCGTTCTGACCAATTTGGAAATGGGAATTGGGAAGACGTGACGTCAAAGCTGACAGGTCAGCTGCTTCCATTTGTCCATTTGTTGCCACTGCTGTGGGCTTAGGCATTGTTGGACACAGGCACAGACGCAAGCTATAGACAAATGTCAACTCAGCATTTGCATTCCTCATCTGTGTCTTTTGATCTCTGTTTACATCAGCTCGAATTGCTGTTCCAAGAATTACTGAAGGCCTCCCTTTTGGCGTTAATACATAATGTTGATTGAAGGCAGGCTCTGGTCTGCAATATACCCCTGATGGTACATGCTGCAGATTACTTAGAGTAGGTTGTCTGCTTCCTGCAGCTGCTTTGCCAGCTGGGGCATCGACATCAGAGGACATGCTAGGCGTGCTGGATCTGCACTTTCACCAGCGGCATCCTGAGAGGATACTCTTCCAGGGTCCGGGATTCTACTTCTGGGTCACTGAAGACTTTGGCAGGACCTATAAGGCCTTGCCCACCCCTGGGGAGGCAACACTTGGGTTCTGGATGGAGCTGAAAGTCCACCCTAATGTTCCTGACTGGCTGCTCGCCAAAGTGAAGCGCAAGGAGTGCTTGGCAGACCTCTCAAGCGCAGCTTGTGCACATGATCTGTTCATCTCAAAGGTAAGACAAACAATCTGTGGTCTGCCTCTTGACGTACAGGCATCATTTCAGCATGCTAAATGAGGTGCAGCTGGATAGCGACGCCCAGGCTGCAGCACTTCATGCTGCAGTATCACAGGTAAGGGTTGACAGGCTGTGGTGCTGATACAGCACACCTCTGCATTTCCTCTTTCACAATGACAGGCGTAAGGTTGAGGCTGCCAGCCGCTCAGAAAACGGCAGCACGGAATATGCTGCTGCTAGCATCAAAAGCAGCTGCTCTTGGCAGAAGGCCTGAGCTCCTCAGCTGCCTGATCATGCTGCAGCAAACCATGAGCAGCGACTTTTTGCATACCATGGTGTTACATGCCTAAGTCAACAAGCTGCATGTCAGCTGCATGCCTGTCTCAATCAATGTACTGCAGGACTTCGGCACAGCCTGGACCAACCTAACAGAAAAGGCCGGCGGCAAAGTAGCTGCCTTCTGGGATTTTGACTGGGGTGCCTCTCTGACCCACTCAGACCCCTCCAAAACCATTGATGATGAAGTCATCTTTGCCACGGTGTATGAGGAGAGCTCGGCCATGAAAGGACCATATCCAGGCTGGGACAAGGACCTGCATTTTGTACGCAGTGATGATCTGTGGGATAGTCAGCATACTAAGCTCGTCGCCTGCGGCAATCAGTTTGAGGTCATTGGTCAGAGGGTACGTTTCCTGCCATCCTAGCAATGCAGTACTAAAATGGCACAGCATTGTGCGCTGCACGTTGCAACACATGCCAATTGCTGGCCTTGCTCACAGCATCTCCTTCAAGCATCTCCGGTGCTACATACCTATCTGGTGCATCTTATTGCAACACATCTTTCTTTCACTCCTGCCTATAAGTGCAAGCAGAGGTCTGCTCAGGCTGGTGGAGAATGGCTAGGCTGTAGGTTGCCGTTACGATACTCTTGCATCACACGTCTTCTTGCCTGTCAAGCATATACCAAGTTTTGCCTCAGCTGACGGTCTGTTGCGCGCTGCAACAGGTGTTCCTGGCAATGCCATCAGCATGTCCTGTGGCGCCTGATGGCAGCAAACGCAGTGTGCCAACAGGAGCAGATGACCGGGGCGCTGTCACCATGTACACCAGTGATGACAATGCAGAGACCTTCAAGCAGGTGGGTGGCCCATGTGATCTGTCAAGTTGCGCATGTGATCCTGTCCTGGAGTCTGCACCAAGACAACTGTCCAGCTTAGACTCATCTGCCTCTGAGGCAAAGGCATGCGCTTGCGCCTTGTGCTGTTGCCTTCATGTATTGGCAACATGGCAGCATGTTCGATGTTGCTCTCCTGCTGTCACGCAGTTGCCAAAGAACAGGGTACTGTCCTGTGCAGTATCAGTTCTTCAGGCTGTCTGTACTGTACAGCCTTGCAGTTTGTATGGCCGACCCACATTGCTTGAGGTCGCTGGCCCATAGCGAACTTCTCTGACTGACCTATATATTGATTGTCAGGCCTGCCTGCCGGTGAAGGACCTGGATCTGGGGTACAATTTGGTACGCACACATGATGGCAAGGGCGCCTTTGTCATTGTGGACCATGATGAGCTGGACCCTGTCACAAGCAGAGCCCCCATGAGCACAGTCTATGCTTCTGGTGCACCTTTTTTTGCTCCTCAGCCATATCTGGAGTATGCATAAATGTTTGGTCATGGGACTGATTGGCACAAAGCCAAATTGTAGCTCGGTAGTGCATGCTCTTTACTTGCTTGCTGCTTGTGATGTCCTTGTTGCTTTGTGTATGTTAGTGCGATTAGCAAAAGCTGCAGCTTCTTCTGCTCAGCCATGTTTGAACACCCATGCAGCATTGGCTGCCTCCAATGATGCACAGTATTGCCAGCTCTTGTTTCCAGTCCCTCAACGGCGGCTACCAATGGTGGTTGCCAGGTGTCTGCAGCAGTGTAGCTTGTACCTTGCTGGCAATCACATGCAGGGCACAATTGAAACAGATAGTGTGTCTCAAGATGCTGCTGGATGTGTAGCTCCATCTCAGGTGTGCTGGTCCTGAATGCTGATGCTGTGTGCAGGCTATGATGCCAGCATGTTTACTCTGAGCCTGCCCCGCAATTATCGTAACCAGCAGATTGCAGACTTTGCTCGTGTGGAGGGGCTGCCAGGAGTGTACATGGCCAACCAGTTGGAGGCGAGCATCTTTGATGATCCCAGCTCCGTCCCATACGACAAAAACTACAATGACTACCTGCAGTCCAAGGTGTGTTCTCTGCTGCATCACAACGGTCCCATGCATTGCCTGAAGCATGAGTCATGTGTGAAGTAGCTGAATCTTTTCCAGCTCTTGGCAGACAGCTGGAGTGAGGAGTCAGAGCATGTTTTCACGGTTGGAAAGGCATGCTGGTTTTGCCAACTGAGTCGCACAAGCGCCTGAACCTTTACAATTGTAACTGAATTGTACAGCTTATCGACATCTCTGCCCAGTAAAAGTCTTGCTTGATCTTTTTTTTTGGTGCACTGTCTGTCTCTGGAATCTCAGCCTTCCTTTGAGTGCAAAGGCTTGCTGTGCAGATCACCTTCAATGGGGGTGCTCAGTGGTCAGACTTGCAGAAGCCAGACACATACAATTACCCAGAGTGCAATAGGTGCAAGGATTTGGCTGACACCAAATGCCAGCTGCATCTTCATGGCCCTACAGGCTGGGTGGAAGGGCCAGGTGACTTTCTGCATGTGCTGCTGTCTGGTTGTTCCATGGCTTACACCATGAAAAGCCCTCACCTACCCCCTACATAAACCTACCTGCTGGCATGTAGAAGTCGAGCAAACATTACTGGCATCCTGCTGTCGCCAATGCCAGGACTGTGGGGTTGCTGGGTGCATTGCAAGCTGTATACTGCCGGGGATTGTGTTTGGAGACCGGCCAATGCCTCTGCTCATCACTCGGTCCGGCTCTCTGCAGCCTAACAAGTTTATGACCTGAATCTGGCTTTGTGTTGTGCAGATTCCCGGCCAAGCTTCTACTCCCATAGTAACGCCCCAGGACTTGTCATGGCAGCTGGTAACACAGGGGAGTTTCTGGATCCTGCAGCAGATGCCACCTGTACCTGGCTCTCCAGAGACGGCGGCTTCTCATGGGAAGATGTTGCTGACTACGCTGCTATCTATGAGTTTGGCGATCATGGCAGCATCCTGCTCACTGCACGCTACCAGGTGGGCTGCACCACCAGAAGTGCCCATGACATTGTGGCCTCCAGTACCTGCCACTGTGTGCATGTGCAGGCTTGTCTTGACCACACTTTTGCACCTGCAGCCATCATGAAAATGCATGTGCCCACTGCACGGTCATGTTGAGATGTGCATTTTTTTGCCTTGCCGGCACACAGCTGACCCTGACAAATCAGTGCTTAATTTGGTCAGCCTGCATACACAGATTTTGTGTGGATCTGTCATATGGTTTTTGCAGACAGAGGAGCCTGCAGATTCAGTCATGTTCAGCCTGGATGAGGGCAACTGCTGGAACACGGTCCTGCTTGATACTGCTCTGGATGTCCAGAACATCAGGTATGCTTGCTGTGCCAGCAAAAGCAAACTGCACTGCTTGCTCACACCAAGACGGCTGATCAAGGCTATGCTGGATTTCAAAATTCTCGTGTGTGTCACATGATGTTTCTACTCTCCATCAAGCATGACAGCACCTTCTTTTGACACGTGACTTTGTGCTGTATCACTGTGTCAATTTTCATTGTCTGTCTTTGGCACTCATTCGGGGAGTCAACAGACGACAAATAGGAATTATGAAGATCTTGGATGAGACAAGTCATTCAATGCTATCACGCAGTCATTGTCAGTCACATGTTACATCCTCCATGCGCTTGACACTGTCTGTCTACATACAGTCATTGTCAGTCACATGTTATGTCCTCCATGTGCTTGACACTGTCTGTCTACATACAGTCATTGTCTGTCCCATGTTACGTCCTCCACGTGCTTGACACTGTCTGTCTACCTCCAGGGTGGAACCAAAGGGTGCAAGTCACATCTTCATAGTGCATGGCTCAGAGTGCCGCCTGTCAGCAGCCCATTCCAAGTGCACCTACAATCCTCAGCAGTCCACCTCACGAAAGGGTGTCATGTATGTCATCGATATAGAGCAAGTCATGGGCACTGACTGGAAGGTGAGCTGCACCTTTGTCTCTATCAGACAGGCCTTTTGCAGTACCCAGGGCAGTCAACAGACAACGACAGGGAAATCAGCATACACCAAGCACTAAAGTTGCTACATGGGTTTGATAATGGAGCACCAGAAATCACAGTGTGGTGATAATGTAGCAGCTCGCAGGGCTTGTCAGCTTGTGGATTTTGCTGAAGGTTGTACCACCTGTCTGCAAGGGATGCTGTTTCAGATCCAGTCCCCTCGGCCAATCCTCAATCTTGTTTGTGATGCAAGGTTGTCACAGGCATCTCTCTGCAGCATCAGTTCCTAACACACCTTGGTCACAGTCGCTGATCAGGCCCACACACACAATCAGCCTTTTGGGAAGTTTCCACAGTCCTTCAAGCAAGGGCACGAGACTGAACAGCTGGGTGGCAATTGGTGCAGGTCTGCTCAGACAAAGACTATGAGACCTGGAGTCCTCCTGGCAATGACAGATGCTTGCTGGGTTCAAAGGTCACCATGCAGCGCCGCATGCAGTCTTCTGAGTGCTTCAATGACAAGGAGTGGCATCGAGAGAGCACGGCCGGGGTTCCCTGCCAGTGTGCGCATGTAAGCACATCAGCCCCTTGGTCACACCTCTGTCTGTGCATCAGAATGTCTGTACTATTACAGACTGCCTTGATTCCTCATGCCAATCATTGCATGAAGTGGGATGATCGGTCACTGGAGTATGCCTCTTATGTATCTTTTCTCATGTGCCATGTCCAGGATGTTTGTTATTTCCTTCCATGACTAATGGCTATATCACAAGACTCATGGTTTAGTTCAAGTTTAGTTCAACCCTAAAGAGCAGTATCAAACGTAGCTATGTATACGTCTATACAACGATTGCTGCAGTGTGTATGCATGAGCCTGCACACCTCCCAACTGTGCTTTGATCATGCTAATGGCGTGCTGGCTTGCAGGACGACTTTGAGTGTGATTTTGGGTATGAGCGTGTCGGCAACTCCAGTTGCCGGCGCATGACAGGCATCAGCTCCAACGACTGTGAGCAGATCTCAAGCGGCAACTACTATGTGTCAGAGAGCCATCTGAGGTTGATACACAACGACAGCTGTGTCGGGGTGTCAAATGTGGTGACAGATTCTGATGGTCATGGCACGTGTGTGGGTCCTCATTGCGGCTCCAATAATGGCAAGGGTAGAGGAGCCCTTGGCAAGTTCTTCATATTCTTGCTGGTGAGCCTTCACCCCTTGTGTCTCACTTGCTCGTCCTTCCTGCTGCTTCGTACCGGGCTGAGGTGCGTGCTCGTTTGTCTGAAACATGCTTCTCGGCTGTACAGAAAACCTATCCCACAAGTCAGCGCACAGTCTGGGTGTGCAGTCTGCGGTATTGTTGCCTGGCACATGATTGACAACTTGTCTTTTGGGGTGACACGTCTGTGTGTTTGTTGCTGATCATGTCAGCTCAGTTGTACTGAGAGAATGCTGTCAAACAGTTTAGATTGAGATTGTTTCAATTCTCACTGACAGCAGCTGAATTTTGCTTGTGCTTGTGCTGTGTTGCAGGTGGCGGGACTGGTGACAATGCTGTTTGTGGTGTGGTGGCTGTTTGCTGCCAGTGACAGCATGAAGGCCATGGCCGAGGAGCTGCTTGCGCCTGTCATTGCCTTCTGTGACTCCATCATCGGCTGGATACGTGACAAGGTGTCCAGTCTGCTGGGCAGGCAGCAAGCAGATGCAGAGGAGGCCTACTTCCAGCCACTGGCTGGTAGTGAAGGCCTGGCTTTGGATGAGGAAGATGCACGCAGCCCACCTTTGTTTCCCATGCGATGACCTGGCGGCACATTGACTGCAAAGTGTGTTTTGCTCGCGTGCCCTGATTACACATTTGACTGGAGAGCATGTCTCCAGTTGGTCTGTGGTGCTTGGAGGCTTAGAGCTGTGTGCTTTGCATCCTGGTCCTTGATTGCCATGCAATCAGCTGAGCCTTGGGGTGTTGAGAGGGTTTTGCTTCGATGACTTGTGTTCAACATTGTTGTGAGCTGGCCTCATGAGGGTCTGATCGCATTGTGTGACATGCTTATTGTATGTGTTTGCCAGACATGGGAGATAGTGATGTCTTGTTCCAAGCTCTTTGCATGGTAATTTGGTCATTGGTACAATGCGCGTATCAGTACCCAAAATCTGATGCCAGATGTCATGCATTTGCTTGTCTCCTGCCATAGCCCGTGATCATAGCATCTTAATTATGTCGAACTTGCGCCTCCCCATTACAATTATGCTGTTGAGATGGCTGAGTACACCTTGATGTATACCATAGAAGTGTATTTTGTAACATTGGGTCTGACTACATTTGCTCATGTATTGCGGCTGTTGCACATTAATTGTGATGGCGGCTTTGCCTGTACCCATTCCTTGCACTTTCTTGCAAATGTCCACAGATCTTTCGCTGGCTTTGAGCTAACAGCGCCGTTCTGGCAATGACACTGATATGAAAGGAGGTATTTGTGCCTGTGTCGATCTGTTCATTTCAACAGAGCAAGGGTGTGCAGAATACCACAAGTCACTTGATGTGATTGTGTGGTGAATTGCACAGACCTGCTGGAGGGTAGAACATTTGCACTCATGGTTGCGACCACAAAAAGGTACAGACAGCAAGTGCGGAGAAATGCAGCACAAAATCAACAGCTCTCCAAACCCTATTGTACCCAGTCAAGCCAACGTGGCCCCCACCAGCAGCATCAGACCTTCTGCAGCTACATATTTTTGCAAGACACACCACCTGCAGCCGCAATGTCATGATCAAAATGCAGTGCTGCTGATTTTAGAGGGCCTGCTGTTGCAGTAGTCTCACCCCTGGTTACATCTGCAGCATCAGCTGCTGCAGCTGCTGAGCCATAGCATGTGCAACATGACAAATCATCGCAGTCACATTTGTTGGCTGATGGTATGATATGCTGAAACTTTCCTGCAGTTGGATTTTAGTTCATTGATCTTCAAGCTATATCTTCCTTGTACAAGCATGGTGTGTATCAGCTCACACCATAGCAAACAAAATCTTAGCAGAGACTTTGCAGCCACTTTGTCTCTCAGCAAATAGCGTAGCTCAGCCACAAAGTCATGTGACAAATTTATCCTCCAAAACTAAGTGACAACTGCCATAAGCAAAGAGGTAAGCAGTCAGCAGATTAATCGTGAACACAGCAATCACATGCTTTGCATAGTTCAACACCTGCGGTAGGCCTGCAAAGGGTCTTGGACAATGCGTTGTCAGACAATGACAAGTCATATTCACGTCGTGGTTGGTGTTTCTAGAAGGATGGAGACAGCATCAAGCCAAGATTGGCCATCACACTCCTGTTATCACAACAGAGAGAGCTCTGCACACAAAAAGGGAAGCCACTTCCCCAGCAGGTTTTGTTACCTAGAGCCTCCAAGGTGCTTGGGCGCTGCAGTATCATGCCTGCCAGCATGCTCCAAAAAGCGCACATTGGGTCAATCAGACAACTCCTCATCCTGGCATGCTACAGATATCTGCGCATCTTGAGAGCGCAGTCCAAATCAATGTGGCGGAAGCTACAGCTTGCTGGGGAAGCTTGTGGGTGGGGGCTTGACAGGGGCGCCCCCCTGTTGCAAGGAGTGCATCATGTCCTTTAGGCCTGGTCTGGCATCATTGAAGCGTATGAAGTCAATGTCATGCTGTGTCTCGCCAGTCAAAGCCAGATCCGTCAGAATTTCTCCCATAACGCTGCAGAACTTGTACCCATGACCAGAGCACGCAGAACACACCACAACCTGCAGCAGTGGCAAATGCTGTTGAACGCACTGTACAAGTACTCACAATCCACTCCAAACAATTAAAAAAAGCCCGACTGTCACAGGTCATTAAAAGAATGCAACATATTGTAGGGACGGCGAGCAGGTTACCACAGAGGTACATGCAGTCCTGCCTATGCTCACCGCCCACAGCAAAGCATTACGCTTGGCTGTCCAAAGTGATATGCATGACATGGGTGCGGGCATTACCTGCTTGTGTTTAGGGTGCAGATCCACAATGAAATGGGAGTCCTGGGTTGTAGTGAACATGCAGGCTGCTGCCTTAGTCATTTCATGGTTTGCAACAGGGAAGAACTTGGAAATGGCGCCCCGCATCATCTGTGAACACAAACACGTCTGTCAAGATCTGGCAAGATCTGATAAGTGTCAAGCTGTCACCAAACACGCCACTGCTCCACATGCAATGCAGCAACCAAGCCTGCATCATGAAATACCAGGCAATATGACAGGGTTTTGCACACGCAGAATACTGTTGCCGTGTACAACTTGCATGGGACACCCAACTCGAACAGAAGTGCTCATCCGACTTGTTTTCTCACTTTTGAGTGTTTATGAGCCTTAGCTGTTACACAACTGACCAGACACAAATTTCGCTTTGCATGCAAACTTGAGGTATGACCAGATTCCCCACCTGCTCATCATCAAGACTCACTGTCCTGTTAAGGTCTTTAGGGTGCGCAATGATGTTATTGCCCCTGTGGAATTTGCCAATCTTCAGGCCATTGTGGCCAAATTGTGGGAACCCGTACCAGTAGTCTGTCTCATCTTGCAGCAGGAAAACAGGGAACTTGCCAGAGGGGGTGCAGCAGTCCGGGTCTGGATGTTTGACTGAAAACCAGCCAATTACCTGCCTTTCAACTACCACCGCTGACTGCAGCAGGCACTCATGCAATTCTGTTGACTTCAGAAGCAATAATGCAAGCAAGATAAGCTGTACAAACACGTAGTGTGCCAGTTAAGCACCAACGCGCAGAGGCAGATGTACGTAGCAATACAAGACACCAACAGTCCAGAAAGAATGGATGCAATCATTGATTTTCTGACCTGAAGCTCAGGCATGATGTCAGGCATCCATGAGCCTGCTGTCAACACTAATTTGCGCGCCGTATACTGGCCCTGGTCTGTGAAGACAGTAACAATGCCAGTGACATCATCCACTTTCCATATTTCCACTTTTTCAGGAGCATGGAAGTGTGCACCATGTGACTGCGCCGCCTTGATGTGTGCAGCAATGCATAGCTCTGATGCCAGGATGCCTCCTTCTGGTTGGTACACGGCCTGCACTGACAGTTCAAAATGCGCATTGTGACCTTGCGGTTTGAGCCATACACAGATGATTGTCATATGCAGTCAAGTCATGCACCAAGCAGTTGGAACATCATGCTGCAACAACCACCATTGCTCAAGCAGCTCATGGATGACACAATGTGTTGCACGTGCATGTCTCCCATCATATGGCGCATGTTGCCAATGCAAGTTTGCACAATGTGCATTTGAGCAAGTGATTGAGGCCATGAGCTCACCATAAAATCTGAGGGTAAGCTGTAGCCCGGGAACCTTGCATTGACCTCATCGCCTGTCAGGATCTCATGCTCCAGGTTGTGTTCTTGAGCAGACTGCAAAGACTTTTTGAAGCCATTATATCCCTGGAGGTCGCCCCTGGCAGTGTCTATGCTACCAGTTATGCATAGCAGATCCTGCAGCAGAACTCTAAAGTTGCACAGCATCATTGCACAAGCAGGCATATGCAGGTAGACCTAGAAGGCATGCGGGTACACAAGACGTTTTGCGACAAATATCTTGCTTCGACTTGGTTCACCAAGAAGCATCTTTTTGACTAGCCTGCTGGACATCAGTTCTTGAGGCAAATGCACATGTGCAAGGGTGCTTCAAGGGATCTAGATGTGTGCAAGGAACATTTGGAGCTGGAAATTATAGGCACCTGCTCTGTCTCCTGTTCCAGTTCTCTCCAAAGATCATATGCTCTTTTTAGCAGAGGCACATATGCAGGGTCTTCATGGTAAGCCAGCCTGATGATGCGTGATATGCCATGTGAGGAGCCGTTGTGATGTGCAATGCTGTACTGCTCAAGTCCCAACACCTGCAGCATGCACTACCTATCTTTATGAACCGTACGCACTTATTGATATCCGCTCACGAAGACGGCAACACAACCTCACCTTGCTGCCCCTTTTGGCTAGGTGGTATAAAGCGGCACTGCCCATGCCACCAACGCCGACGACAATTGCGTCATATCTGCGTGCAACGCAAACATTTTGCAACTTGATTATGTGCCGTTCGGAGCTGTCGGCACAGCCCGAAACAACATGCACGTGCGGGGCCGGATACCACTCACTGAGGTTCTGTCCTACCCATGGGTCTCTGCGATCAAAACCTGCAGAAGCACACATGTCCTGAAGCAATGTGATTCGACTGAGCGCGCAACGCCGCTCCCGCGAGCTCGGTGTGCAGGATCCTTCCGACACAACCTTACGAAACGTTCGCTCGTTTAGACTACAAAACAGCTCGATGCAGGCACATGCAGGCTTCCACAACACTTGCGGCCCGAGAACGCACCAGAAAATCGTTCTCCAAAAGGGGAGATGACGTCCGCAAACAAACACCACCCAAGTGTGTCTCTGCAGATCGCACTTAAAAGAAGCTTTGCCCTGTCTTTTTGGCAGCTGCCGGTGTCTCAACGGCAGCCCATGCGTCTCACTGCTTTCGCCGTCGCAACAACAGCCTGAGGAGCTCCCGTGACATCACTGTGCAGAGACCTGAGCAGAGACCTGACATTGCCTAAATACACAGCCACATTGACCAGATTCCAGCCACTTTGACCGGAATTACTCATGTGACCGCCAGAACTGCAGGTGGCGGGGTGTGCACTAAGAGACTGATTGAGCTGAGGCATTGTGTCGCCGCTGCTATGGTGTACTTTGAATCCTACGCTGCACAGATACGTCGCGCACCAAGTAGATGTCAACAGCCACACGCCTTCAGCTCTCCAACGTTGGTGCGTACTGAGCTACGTTAAGTTCCAAGTTGCCACAATGACACAGCACAAACAAGCTTGTGCTCCTAGGCCCTGGAGGTTGTGTTAGAACTTGTTAAAAGTCTTGTGCCTCCTGGGTTTTCAGCCACTCATTCCCTGCTCGGTTTCCGTTATTTGCACTAGCAATGTTGCTGAACGATTTGCAACAGCTGTTGCTGTAGTGGTAGATGGTGAGAACTGTGCGCTGGAGCCAAGTCTCTGATTATTCCCGTGAGCCAGAAAGCTGGAACGAGTTTGACATAGAGGACACAGCTGAAAAGCTTGAGGTCAAAGATCAGCTCCTAGAGGAAGGCACTTTTACTACTGTTCCAGAGCTGAAACTCCTGTCCTCTGGTAACGCTTGGCGTAGGTGGGACAACGTGCAGGCTTTGCCCGCTGGTGATCTCAAAATCAAGGTCATCTATCATGCTTCAGGTGACTTGCCGCATTCACCTTCAGACTCACCTGCATGAGCAGCATTTCACAGCGTCTGCACACAGTGAATGCAGCCTCTCAGCCTGGTCTGTGGTTTGAAGGTTTGCTGTTGATCTCACAGCATACCTAAAAGGTATTGTCACACAGCAGCAGAGCAGACCTCTTGGCTGTGTCTGCTGCTGGAGGCATACCTAGCTTGCCTGGTTGTCACAAAGCATACGAGCCGAGTCAATACATCCTCTCAGCCTGTTCTGTGGCTTGAGGGTTTGCTTTTGATGTCAGGACGCACTGAGCGCCACTAGTGATAGGAGGATTTGCTGTTAACTTTGATGCATACTCAGCTTGAATGGCACGTGACGATTGCGTGCACTTGACACAGCCTCTCAACCTCCTCTGTGGCTAGAGCATTTGCTGTGGACTTCTGTACACACCCAGCTGCCTGCAATTTGAAACAGCTTTTGAGCAGAACCAGTGCCCCCTCTTAGCCTCTTCTCTGGCTTCGTAGTTTGCTGTGGACTTATGTGAACACTCAGTCTGCATGTCTTTTTTGGGCTTGACGCTTTGCTCTTGATGTTAGGACATACTGGGCTTGGATGCGTCACTGCAAAGTGCCTGAGGATATTTTATCCAGATCCTTGGCAGCGTCTTCACAAGGCTTTTGAGCACACTTGATCAGCTGTGTCTGTAGCTTGAGGGGTTCTGTCTTGCTTTGGGTTTGAGGGCATGTCATGGTCTCCAATGCACACGCAGTCTGCATGTTTGTCCACAAAGCATCTGAGGAGACTGCACATGACATGCCCATAGAGTCAATGCATGAATTGTGGATGCAGCTGTTCTGAGTTCTCAGGATCTGGAATGTTTAGATCATGTGTGAATCCAGTTGATGCTTGACAACAAGCAACCGTGGGGCAGCCTTCTGTTTGGCTACTTTGCATGACCAGAAGCTGCATCTGTACTGTGTTCAAAAGGGCTGATGTGCTGTTTGCAATTGTCATGCAGGTCAAATCGCAGTCACACAGCGACACAGCACAGCTAGGCTGCCCAACTAACATCTCACATCTTTGCCTCTGTTTTTGCGGCATGGCAGAAAGTGATCCTGTCTTGCTGCAATGGACCCGTTGCACCTTTTCTGCCGTGCAATTGCTGTCTTTGAACTCATTTGTCCTGTTTGCAGTTCAAGAAGACTTTTACGCAGCTTTTCGAGGGAAGCTCAAGCTTTGCCACATCATTAATCCAGACGCAAAGGCAGTGACACGTTTGTTACTCACCTTTCCAGAACAGATGTAGGCAGCTTCTTTGACTTCGATTGACCCATATGTTGCCTTGCACCTCTATCAAAAGATCAAAGATCTACCTGGCACTGAAACATGTGTGAACATGGTAGAAGAAGGTCACATCAGCACGAACGGCCCAACCTTGCCCAGCCACCCTCACATAGTGACAGCAGTGGATTTGGACAAGGGCAGCTTGCTGGTATTAAAGTTCTTGCCACCTGCGTCCCAAGAACAGAAGGATGCAGCACAGCGTGAGAAGCGTGCTGTGAGTCTTCTTCAACACGCCGGTGGACAGTGCACTTGTGCCTACGCAGATACATAGTGTCAAGGTGTCTTCTGATCACGCCAAAAGGTTGCAGTTGGGAGCAGGTTCCTATGACGCCTTGAAGATGCCATGGTACACAGCAAGCTTGCAACAATTGGCACAGCTGTCACACAATCACTGGTGTAGAAGTGGACGCCGCCTGCAGCAAGCTGTGACAGCTATGCATGAAGTCAATTTGCTGCACACCGACTTGAAGGCATCAAATGTACTCGTTGATTCATCTGGTGCTTGGTTTCTGGGGGACTTTGGAGCCTCCAACCTGTTTGGAGACGAGATCAGATACTGCACAGAGGTAACGTTTTGGATTGCTACTTGATTGCCTCATGGTGCTCCTATGCGGACATGTGCACTCTGCAGTTGTGATCCAGTGCTGTATGCGTCTCCTATCATGTACCATGTAGACGTGTATGGGCACGTTTTGGGTCAAGCCCTGTCGTGAGCACAATGCAGTAAGGTCTGTTCCTGTTGTATGCAGGTTATGTACCCAGGCAACATCAAATTTCAGCAAGCAGATCCCAAGTATGATTGGGGCTTGCTGTTGGTGTTGTTGGCAGTTGAAATGGACAAGAAAACTTGTAATCAGCTGTGCAGCAACACTGAGCCACAGAAGATGATTCTTAAGCGTGTATTGCAGAAGTGCAAATCTGACCATCAGGATCTGCAAGCTTTATTTGATGAGCTAGTTGTTGCTGCAGGCTGGAAAAATGCCTGAGCAACAGGCAGTGATCATTTTTGCTTGCAAGCAGCGTGCATGGGCACCATTTGCACTAGATGTATTACAGGCCAGGAGTCTTGATGATTCCTGCTAAGACAGCAAACCTGCACCAAAGCAAGTTTTGCATAAGTGCGTAACAAATATCTCATGACTTCATCGCATCGGACAGATTTGCAAATCAATACGCTTGCAGTCAGTGATGCACGTGGCATTTCAGAGGCAGAACACTGCTGCGCAAAAGCTGTAGCACCTGCGAGTACGAGCAACCAAATGAGCTTGCATATCACGTGGGGAGCATTTGCTTGCATTTTGCATGGCATTCTGAAAACGTCAGGCAGATGCTGTCTGAGGCATAGCAGGCGGAATCATGTGTCTCATTCAGCTGCTGTTGCTGCCATATGTATCTGGAGATCTGTATTTGTAGCTATTGTGCCTGCTCCTGTATTTGCAGCTGCTGCTGTGGCTGCATCCGCTATATATGCTGTCATTTCTCAGCAATAGCACCTCCAGCACCTGTCGCATATGCTATAGCAGTGTGTGTACGAGGCGTACAATACGTTGGCGTCCTGTATGCGTGAGCTTGTAGGCATGTGTTTTGCTTCCAATGCATACCGTCAATGACATACAGACTCTGGACAGATCAATGCACTATCACACGCAGGCATGCATTTTTCTCAGTGTTCGGGCAGAAAGGCGAAAGCCTCGGCTGGCGAAAGGTGCCGAAAGCTTTCGCCAGCGGCCGAGCCACAATGGTCAGTGGCAGAATGGGTGAATGCTCCAGACCCTGCTGAAACCCTAGGGTGGCGTTTGCACTAATTTGACACAGAAGCGCTTTGAATACAGTGCCTCGCCGCGTTTCAAGCATGAGTGCTACTGCGCCTGATCCCCCGGTGGACCTCACTTCGACAGAGGATGACCCTGCTGACAGTGCAGC
>JAABUP010002204.1_pt1 | contig 38588 bp, 55 predicted proteins | sample 5559201 | NCBI WGS metagenome assembly JAABUP01 (sample SAMN10711887, study PRJNA513373) | rock metagenome | isolation source: Antarctica rocks | place: Antarctica | reverse complement strand
GCAAGACAGAACCGTCAGCCCATGAATGATAGGGGCGATGAGGCCGGGAAGGCCTGTCGTTACATGTCTTTAGACGTTACAACATAAGAGACACAGGAAATAGTGCGGTGTACAGTAATAACCAGTGGTTCTGAATACAACCTGCAGTCTCTGCCTCGGCAGATATCCAAGCATGGCATAAGGTCCCGTCAACTGATAAAACACAAATTGTCGTTGCAAGACACAAGTGTGGTAAACAAACGAATTTGTTTCACAATAAATAGGGCTGACCAAGAGCTGCATGAAGCACGTAGAGGATTCATCAGCCAACTTCCTACTGTACAGTAAAGACATGGAGTGGCTTCAGCTAGAAAAGTCAGCACAGATCTCAGTCTAGGTATTGCTCAAGCCCATTTGCCAATCAGAGCCATGATGGCTGCACCCATGTACAGAGCGCCAAAGCCTGCAGCTTGTATAGCCCATGCTTGTGGTAAGTCATCATCAGAGAAAGTTGGTAGAATCAGGTCGCACAGCCCATTGTAAATCAAAATGCCTGCTGATACAGCATCAAAGACTCCTTCTGTGCCAAGGGCAGCTTTGCTTAAGCCGTTATAGTTGCTGCTGACTGCAGTTCCAATGGCTACACCAACGGGTGTCACAATGATGAATGCAGAAGCCAGCAACATAAATTTCAGCCGGGAATAGCCTGCTTTGACAAACAGAACACCCAGAGCAAGGCCTTCACTGCCTTGGTGGAAGGAAAGAGCAATCATGAGAGCGCGCACGGTGTCAGCATCGCTGGAGACGCCCAAGGTAATGCCAATCAAAATGCCTGCACACCATAGAAGGCATGTCAATGTGTGTCATGGGGTACTCACACCCTGTAGGCAAGTGCATTCTGTATCAATGGTCAAGGCAAACCAGCTAACCGGTCCATGCAGCACAGCAAACAAGAGTCAGCAGCCCCATCATAACTTTGCTGACAACACCCTCAGCCGCGCAAAGGAGTCACGGCAAGAGCGCTTACTATGAAAGATGATGCCAGCCTCGAAGGTGTACGACGAAATAGTATTTTCCATACGCTTTATTTTGCCTTCTCTGTCTGCTATCCCAGCGTTTCTAGCACTTACACTTGAAAGTGTAGCAGGCTGGGCTTCAGGATCGGAAGTAGCTGCATCCTCGCGCTCAGCTTCGAGGCATAGACGCCGGCGGAAGCTTGCATGGAGCAGCCATTCCAGCGTGAACGTGGCAAGAATAGCTGCCATTACGAACGTCATTGCCCAGGGGTATTCGGTGGACAGGCCTAGGCAGGGGTCGGCGAGAATAGGAACAGCATCTGCCAAAATGTGCACAAACCTGGGCACTTCGGAAGCGTAAGTGGAGAGTTGCAGTCCGTGATCTGGCGGCGCGCGCATCAGCTTGGCTTACCCTGTTGTTAAAACTACCCCGGCTGCAAAGCCCCGCAGCAGGAAGAACAGCGAGTTGAGCTTTGCCTTGTAGGCGAAGAAAGGAACAAAGATACCGACAGTGCTGAAAACCAGTATACCAAACAAGCCGCCGAGACGAAGGCCCAACAATCCTTGACCGCCAGGGCTAAAGCAATCGGGCGTTGGACTTGCAGCGATCGCGAGGTTTGTGGGGGAGCCGTCAGCCATAGCGCCTGCAGAGTGTAAGACATCATCGCTATGAGTCAAGCGCCGGCCGCGCGTGAACCAGAAGCTCGATAACCACAAGTCAACCACAACTTCACCCTTCCCGATGCTTTTCACGCCAACTTTACAAACCCTCCGCAGCTTGAGTAAAGTTGTCACACATCCGTTTCCTCAAGTAACGTGACCTAAAAGACCGCTGACTAAGACCCTGCCAGGGCTTGACCTCCAACCCAATTTATGGTGGGGTCATTTATTTGTATGACGCTCCGAAACCAGCTTGTGACAAAGAGTTTGTACGCACGCACGCATCAATGCCCAACCTAGGACTGGCTCCGAATCCAATCGAGCACCAAGGATCACAGCGCTTTTCGCATGGCGTTAGGCGCAATAAATGAACCTCCTGGTGTCCGTAAGGCAGAGCAACATGAACTGCAGAATTGTATAGGTGACAGGACTGCAAGTGTTTCATTTCTTCCAGCGAATCGATTTTCTCGTTGCCTTGTCGTCGTTGACAACCTGTACTCTGGAGAATATACCACTACGAAAAGACCGCGCTCTGCACAGCCGCGGAGCTCGATGCGTAAGCATGTCTCACGCAAGGGTAACATTTCCAATTCGCTTGCTTCGAGCAACTCATCGCTCTTATAGCTGCACAGTGTACTCAGATGTTGAGCCGGGTCCAGGCTCCAAAAAACCCCGGAAACCAGCCTGCGGCTTCCCGCACAAGGGCAAGCACTGCTGCCACCATTAGGTGCGTAATATTGCCAAATGCAACCTGTTGTTTGCATTGTCTGCCTGCACAAAACTGTTTTCTGGGCTGAAGTAGCATGCCTGCAACATTAATGCTTCCAGCAGGAGCATTGCAGCCCTCCGCTCAAAACTATCTTTATGCTGGCCTTCCTAGAGGCAGGCTTCAGGTGAAAACTGGTGTTTCAAACAGCTAGCTAAATACAGTATGTACAGTATGTACGATGTTGATGATTGCATCATGGTTTCCTGCTACCACAGGTTGGACAGTATGACACAGCAAGGCGTTGTGGCCCACGCAGGCAAACACATATTGTGACTGCCAAAGGTAGTTCCATTTTAGTCTTGACATCTGGCAATGTTGGTATGACCCTATTGTGTGCCCCTCTCCTGAACTGCTCCTTTGAAGGAGAATTCTGCCTGTCAACAGCCTGCAATTGCCCCTGATTTGCCACAGCAGCCCTTGCCACTATTTTAATATGCTGTTGATCTGCTACACAGGGCATCAGCACTTTCAAGATGTTGATAACAAGGACCAGGCCATCCCTGGCAATGTCAAACCAAGCAGCCCAGAGCCTGACGCAGCATTTGTAGCAAATCAGCTCATTGTTAGAGCAGCAGCAAGGATGAATCTGAAGACCCGTGGGGCGCCTTGGCAGATCTGGTTCAAGCAGATCAACTACAGCCAAATGACTTGCCCACCCTGCAGCTGTGTGCCTTGGTCAGGCTAGCTTTATGTGACACAAGGGGTTTCCTTGATGATCTCAATGGCAGGGCTGACACAGCGTATTTGCTCATGACCAGAGGACAGGTCAGCGGCCGCCTTGGGGACAACGAGCAGGCTGTCAAGGACCTGGTTGCAGCTGATCAGAAGCAACCGGGGATAGCTGCTGTTGTATGTGAAGAACTTGAGGACGACCTCAACGCAGGAGTTGCGCCACAATTATCAGTGGCGAGTCTGACTGCGCTCAGGCACAGCATTCAAGCAAGGCTCGAGGTCAGCTTTTGTAGTCCTTTGTTACCATTAAATGCGACTTGCCATCGTTGAACTTTGTCTCGTTGGTGTAAGCATTGTTGCTGGCTGTTGTAGGGTGATGCTTTGATTTCTCAGTTGCCCAATTGGCAGCCTGACCGCTCCAGTCTCGCAGGTGACCTTAATTCAAACTAATGATTGTTTGTGTCATGTTTGTCTTGCAACCATGACACATACATATGGTCATTTGGGTTGCCTGTGTTGTGCTCACATGCATAGCATGGCATCTAATGTTGGCAAGTGGTCAGTCTGCTACCAGCAAAATTGGCTGGTAAAGTTTCAAGATTGAATTGATGCCCAGTGCAAGATTCGTCTCTTATCTGTGCTTCTGCCTTTTCCTCACTTTTGTTTTCAACTTACTCGAGCCAATGGTCATCTTCTTATGTTCCCCAGCGTCTTTATGTGGCCTGGCCACATCCTTGTTTGTCCTCATCTTCTTGTCATACTTCCACTTCTTCTGCTTACAGGCTGCATATGCATTGCTCCTCCATGCGCATGGAACTGCAAATCCTGTTTTTGCTATGTGCAGAAAAAAACAGACGTGCTTTTCGACCACAAGATACAGAAACAGCTGTCGAAGCCAATGAACTTATCATACAAGCTGTTGCCAGGCTGCAAACCAAGGATTACCCAGGGGCCTTGGCAGACTTGAACCATGCAGACAGCATACGCCCAGGCGACTATGCTACAGTGCAATTCAGGGGCATGCTCAAGATGGACACTGGTGATGCTGAGGGAGCCCTGGCAGATCTTGTTTGGAATGCTGACACCCCAGACTCACTTCTGAGGCGTGGTGCGGCTCACTTGATGTGTGGCCACATGGAAGACGCCTTTACAGACATTGTTGACGCTGACAAGCTGGTACCAGGCTCTGCAAGTGAGTTGTGTCAAGCAATCACCACTTCAATACAAAAGGGAAGCCTACAGTACGTAGGAGTCAATGGAAGGTTGATGGACACTGCACGCCTTGTGAGCGCCGTCACAGCAACAACATTTGAGCAGTCGAAGGTAAGCCATCTGGTGTGTGTTGGGGTGAGATGAAAGTACTGGCACAATCAATTGGTTCTGCATGCCAATTGGCAGACAAGCTTCATGTCAGGCCGTGATGACTTGGCAAAACATGCACTTGTAGGTTTCAAAGAAGACCAGGGACTCAAATAGATTTCCTGGTGGGGCAACAGTCCAAGATTATATGGGTGAGCACACACACCTACAATTGTATCTGCAAGCTCCACGCTGATGTGCACAAAGCTGACATGGACATGAATGATTGTGATTGCCTTGGTACACGCATTCAATGCATGTTCATTCAAGCCAGTACTGGGTCATGCACATGCATTATGCCCCAGCAAGCAACGTGCCGTGTGCTGCAATGTATGTCACATCCTGCCGCTGAAAAGTGGCATAATGCATTATGATTACTAAATTGCTGATGCTTGTCTCAGCATTGCTGTGCTTGTTCATGAAACAGGTTTTGCATTCAAACATGAGATGCGCTCACAAATGGCAACAGTTGTTAGCAACCTCAAGGGCAGCCAAGACTTCAGTGCAGCTAGATATGGCCTGAAAAGAGTGCTGGCTCTGCAAGACATCACGTCTTACCTGCATGAGAGGACTACTAGGGCATCAGCTGACATGCACGCCGATGTGAGGATATATTTTTCTGAATTATTGGAGGAGTGTGAAGCGCGTCTGAATCTTCAGAGCAATGGAAATTAATCATCTGATAGGCAGATGAGGCATGCAGTTTAACAATCTTAGTCCATATACGATACAACGGACGAGGTTTGCCGCAGTGGTAATGTAGTATAATCTTGCAATCAACAGTGTGTGAAGATGTGTTTGCAAATTGATTTCAACCCAAATGTGAAGTAGCTGCAACTTGCAAAGTTGGGCATGCATGGGTTAATGCCTGCTCAGCAGGAATGATGTATCTGTGAAAGTGTCATTATATGCTTCAAAGCAAGGCAACAGTCTTTCTTTGCAAGGTTGTTCACACACTGTTTGTACTTTGTTCAGGTGGGCAACATTGTATTGGAGTGCAGAACTGTTCTTCTCATGGCAATTTGCACAGATACGGCTGCATTGTGATAATGTTGTTTTCCACATGTCTTGAGGTGGGAGCACAGATCAGTATACTGTGTGATGCTCCTATGTCACATAATGTCTAGATTTCTTCAGATTGATAACTGTGCGTCAATCTGCCAGCATACACCTCACCAGTGCACCTGGCAGGCATGAGCTGTTTGTGTTTCTTTCTCAGTCTGTGATTGTCCAGCACTGCCCTAGCGCCGCATGACATGCTGACTTTGACAAATTGAGCTCTGCCAACTCTTGAAATTTGAGTTGACGATACTATAGTATAGGTGTCAAATAGAACTTGAAGTGCACGACAATACGTAGGAAAATGAAAACTGACCAGCAAAACACAGCTTGACAGCAGGAATGATAATGCAGGTCATGTCTGCAAACGCCTTCAACTGCCTCAGCACCTACGCGATCACCCAACGTCCCGACGCCTTATATGCGCCAGACATCTGCTGTGTTATCGAACAACAGATCTTTGCAAGGACCTTGTGCTAAACTTGCCTGGCAGACCTGGTTGTTATCCATGTTTGCACATTGCTCTGCTGCCTCGGCAGAGCCTACATATGTGCATTGCTGGGACAATTCCTTGCTTCGCACGTACGCACCAATGTCCAACCTAGGAATGGCTCCGAGTCCAACCGAGCACCAAGGATCACAGCGATTTTCGCGCAGCATTAGGCGCAACATATGCATTGCCCAGTGTCCGAGTAGGATCTGCACATGCTGTGACTGGCGGCAGAACTTTGGTTGGTCGAATTTTCTGTCGTCGTCCCTGGTATAGCCATGTCGTCGTTGACAACGTGTACTGTGGCGGGTGTTTCGCTACGCAAGGAGCGAGTTCTGCGCAATGGAGAACTACGATGCATCAGCATGCTTCACACCAAGGTACCGCGTCCAATCCCGTTGCTTCGAGCAACCTATAGCTCAATCAGCAGCACAAAGGACTACAGACCTTGAGCCGAGTGCAGGCTCCAGAAAATCTCAGAAAAGAGCCTGCATCTTCGCGCAGAAGATCACGCACAGCTGGTAGCATGCGACTAGGTGCGTATCTTGTTGCTGAACGCATACCAGCTTCCTGTTCTGTCTGACTTCCTGCACAAAGCGCTGCTTTTTGGGCTGAAAATCATAGCTGAGATGTTGATGATCTCTAGGAGCGTCCCCCCCCTGCACCTACAGTGTACTTTATCCTGGCCTCAATCGAGACAGCTTTCAGGCACAGGTTAGTTTTCCATTCAGCTGGCTAAATGCGGTATGTTTGATATTGATGACTGTATCATTGTTTGCTGCTTTTGCAGTTTGAACGTCATGACCCAGCAAAGCGCTGCACCCTAGGCAAACAAAGACGCAGCGTGGTTGCCCAAGGTAGGTACACTTTAGCTTGCATCCAATACTGTTGGTATAGCAATTCGCATTAGCGCCTAAATCGCTCCTTCTGCCTGACAGCGGCCTGCAATTGTCCCTGACTTGCCACAGCAGCACTTTCCACAATCTGATGTCAGGTTGATCTTCTACACAGGGCATCAGCACTTTCAAGATGGTGACAACGTGGACCATGCCGCCCCTGGTAATGTCAAACCAAGCAGCAAAAAATCTGATGCAGCCTTTGTAGCAAATCAACTCATCGTCAGAGCGGCAGCTAAATTCAACGCTGAAGATGAATCTGGAGACCGATGGGGTGCCTTGGCAGATCTAAATCAGGCAAATAAATTACAGCCAAATGACTTGCCCACATTGCAGCTTCGTGCCATGGTCAAGCTAAAATTAGGAGACACAGGGGGGTTTCTTGCTGATCTCAATGGCAGGGCTGACACATTGCACTTGCTCATGACGAGAGGACAGGTCAGCATTTTCTTTCTTAAACATGAGCAGGCTTTGAAGGACCTGGTTGCAGCTGATCGGATTGACCCATATGCGGCTGACCGAGTGTGTGATCAAATGGAGGACACTCTAACTGCCAATGGTGGGCCACAGTTGCATATGGCAAAACTGACTGCGCTCAGGCACAACATTCACACAAGGTTCAAGATCAGCTTCTGGCTGTCCCTCAATACATCAAGACTGCCTTCCCTTGTCTTTGCTCTGTGATGATATGTAATTTACGAATCTGGGTCGTGGACACGTGGCCATGTACATGCCAGTTGCCTCAGCGCACTATTCACTGGTTGGATTGTCATGACTTGTCTTGATGTGCCACTCAGGATATGGCACAAGAACCAGCTGTCGGTAAGGAGCCCTCATCAAACTCTTCAACATGTATGCTAGATAAAATCTACCACGTAAGCTTGACTGTGCATCAGCTGGTGTCAGTACTCCTGAATTCTGTCAGCCACTCGCTCACCGCCATTCAGGCCAGTCGAGAGGGTCTGTCTGACACCTGTTGCTTTGAAGCGTGACATCAAGCTATGGTCGTTTGCAACATGCAAGACGCTATCTTGCCTTTGAGGCTTGATGCTTGTAATCACAGGTTGCGGGGGTTGTGAGACTGAACACAACAAGTTGATGGTGGCATTTGGCCAGATCAAAGAACAAGGGAAACACTCGCAAGTCAGAAGCACACTTGTACGCATCATGGCACTATTTGCTGCTATGCATTGCTTCAAAACCCCAAGCCAAGAGCTTGTTGAGTTCAGACAGACATGCTGCCTTGGCTTCAAACAGCATTTGGCAACATGCATGGTAGGTACACAGCACACTGTGGGATCATGGTTATGTCTTTCTATGTGCCAATGCATACACAACTCTGCGATCATTTACTACACTTGCCTGTTGTACCAGTTTGGCCTCAAGCTTATGTCTATAGGTTTGGCATCAAACGTTCAAGCGCATCTTGTCAAGCGAGTCTTGTTGAGCACACTGCCATTTTCAGAGGACAAAGGGCCCTCATTTGTTTGGCCACTGACCATAACACAAACTGTCTGTGACTTGGGAATGCTGTCATTTTGTCGAATGTTGTTGGTGGTCTTTTAGTGAACACCTACTTCCAAAACAGCTCTTCATGTTTGCAGGGTCACCTTGGTCTTTCACCTCCACCTTCCAGTGCAAGAGAATGGCCATTGTATGGTGAGACCTGCAACTTGCTGTGCTGTTCATTACTGCCATGCGTCTTCCGCTGCCAAATACTATCTCTACGCTCATATGAGGAAAGCCGGGTGTCGGCCAAAGGCATGCATCTGCTGCTGCTGGCTTCTAACCTGTTGTTCTCGACACATGATCACGTCCCAGTTGTTTGTGATATCATATTGCAGGCCATCCGGCTGACAACTCATCATACATTGAGCAGCTTGACAATCACTCTTCCACAGCAAAGGACACATCCTCAACCAAGGGGATGCAACATCTGACAACTGCCAACATGCTGTACACACAGAGAGAGTATTTGGCTGCCTTGGATGAGCTTGAGCAAGCCAATGCTCTGGGGCCTGACCATTATACTGTGTTGCATCTGCGTGGCATGTGCAAAGCAGAGCTGGAACAATATGAAGATGCCATTGCAGACCTGACAGGCAGAGCCCACCACTCTAATGCTTTGTACTCAAGGGGCATGTGCCACTTGAATCTGGGCAATCACGAGAAAGCTTTTGATGACATTCTGAGAGCTGATACACTTGACAGCAAGGTTGGAGAAACTTTGTGCAATGCAATGAAGTGCATTGCAGCAATAGACCCTAGCAATCTACAAGTGCAAAAGACTGCTGAAATCCGTGCTGCGCTGGAAAAGAGGAAGATGAGTTGCCTCAAGGTGAGGCTTTTGTATGTGCTTTCACGCTGTCGATTATTGAGCCAAAAACCATGCAATGAGACACGAAGTCAATCATGGCTTTATCCCGTGCTGTTTTTGTGTCCCTGTGGTGGCTGTGCTCCACATGTCCTCACAATCATGATTGGGATCAATCAACATACCTGCAACTGATTTTGTTTGACACTATTGAACTTCCCTTGCATGCTATAGAGACCAGTGCATGGCTGAGGTTACCCTGAAAGTTGTGAGTCACTCTCACACTTATGGCAATGCAGGCTGTTGATGACAACAGCCGCCTAGAGCAGCACAGCTTTGATCAGAACATGACAACCCTTGTCGCGCTAGTGAGGAAGGGTGATCACCACAGAGCATCCATCATCTTGAATGAGATCATTGAGCATCTGGACCCTTTCAGTCCAAACATCAGAGAGCAGTCTGAGGCTATCAACCAGGTGAATACAATGTTGCATGAAGCAACTATGGTTGCTCTTGACCCGACATTCTTTGAAGCCAACAAAACTGGGTCAGCCGCAACCAGCCAATCCAACCCCAGCGTGAGTTGCAAGACATGTCCTGAGCACAACAAATCAGATATTGCATTCATCTGTTTGTACATGGATAGAAGCATGCCCCATATAGGGGCTTGTTTGCCTATCTGCAGATTCAAACAAAACAAAGACTGATGCTGGACAAGCCACTACTAAGACTGATGCAGCACATTCTTGCTATGGCATCCTTCTTGATTAGTTCGCTCAAGACTGATGATGCTTCTTGTAGGGTGACTCAGTGAGGCCACAGTCCCCTGCTGCGCAGAATGGCTCCAGACCCTTACGTAAGTCAATTCAAGCTGACTTATTGTATGACGCTCTTTTTGGCAAGCTGAAGATGCATGTGGCCTGATAGGTTGCCTGAGCTGCATTGACATGCATAGCAATGACATCAACTTTTCTGCAGCTGAACTTGGCAACTGGTCAACCTATCACTACAGCGCAAGAATACAGGTAGTCTATATGTTATCACGAGTCACTTGGTGCAATGTGCAAAATCGCATTTCTTTGCTTTTGCCTCCGAATGTTCTTCTGATTTGTCCTGCTATCTCTTGTCTTTTTCCACTTGCCCCCTATCCACATGTGCCTCTTGAGCTTCTTCCTCACCACCCTCAGCCCTCCCCTTTTTTGCTCACAATTTGTGGTGGTCATGCACACACATCATGTTCTTGGTATGTAGGGAATATACCGTTGTGGGTTGAATAGACCACTCAAGCACAAGACTCTGAGGAAGCCATCACAGCCAACGACTTAATATCACAAGCTGTTGCCAAGCAGCAAACCAAGGATTACCTAGGGGCCTTGGCAGACTTGAACTATGCAGACAACATACGCCCAGGAGATTATGCTACATTGCAATTGAGGGGCATGCTCAAGATGGACACTGGTGATGCTGAGGGAGCCCTGGCAGATCTTGATGGGAATGCTGACACCCCAGACTCAAGTTATAGACGTGGTGTGGCCCAGTTTGTGCATGGCCACGCGAAGGACGCCTTTACGGACATTGCTACAGCTAATTTGCTAGCACCAGGCTCAACAAGGAAGTTCTGTCAAGCAGTAGAAGAGGGTAGTTTGCAATGCAATGGAGTCATTGAAGACTTTATTGCCATTGCAGACTTTGTGGCTATGTTGAAAGACGAAGATAATAAGACCTCAAAGGTATGCAGAAGCATGCTTCACGTTCTTGGGTCAGATGGCATGTTGCCACAATAAATTTGCCTTTGTTGACTAATGAACGAATTACATAAATGTGACTTAATTGCGCCTGCAGGATTCAAGTGAATTTGACAGATACAACAAGTTTAAAGTAAAATTGGGTGAGTGCATAAATTTGCAGTGCAGTCCAGTTGCAAAATCAGCGTTGATGTGCTTAATGCTGACATGATCTCTTTTATATGTGGTTTCCTTGCTACAATACACTCAATGTCAAGCCAACATTGGGTCATGCGCATGCAGTATGCCACAGCAAGCCTGCATGAAGTGCGTTGTTGTCCAACAAATACTTCCCACTGCTGGAATGCAATAGATTGCTTTAGGATTACTAGGGTTGCTCATGCTTGTCTCAGCTTGCTGTGGATTGCAGGACAACAAGATTCTGTGTTCAAGACTGAGCTGGACAAGCATGTGACAGCAGTTGCTTGCAACCTCGAGGGTAGCAAAGACTTCAGTGCTGCTAGATATGGCCTAAAGAGAGTGTTGGCTCTGCATGACATCATAGCATGCCTACAAGGGAGTGAAACATCAGCTGACAGATTGGCTGATGAGAGGATGGACTATTGTGGACTACTACAAGAGTGTGAACTAGGCCTCAAGCTTCAGACTGGTAAAGGCCCGGCAAACAAGGCAGGTGGTTTGTAAACCAATAGCTTTAGGCCGCACTGTTCATGCCCAGCTGAGCGTCAACACATGTAAAATGCAGTGTCAGCTGACACTGTCGACTTGGCGACACAGCTGACCATAGCGGCCGACTCCACCCAACAGAAACAGATACTTTCTGCAGATCAGTCAAACAATACTATACAGAAGGGTATGTTGCACGTTCTGCTGTACTATTGATACAATGCATCTTGGGAGTAAATGAAGGTCATCAAAAGCCTTACGTGAACGCCGTTGAGCTTGACAGCAGGTCAAGCTTGTGGTGGCAGTTCTCAAACACAGTCTGTTAGGTATGTCCTGATCATCTCATGCGAAGTGCTTGCGATGCTTCCTCAAGGCAAGTAAGGTGTTGTGGCCATTTGTAGTGTACTCAGGCAGATTCTGCAAAGGTTTGTCTGTCTCAGAAGCTTTGCCTTTAAAAGGTTGTCAATACCGGTACGTATTGTGTATTGTAACAACAATTATAACAACATCAGGAAGGATGACATGACAGACTCAGCTTTCAGAGCACCAAAAGAAACAGAAGAAGGATTTTACATGACTCTGCCAGCCAACACAGCCGATCACTTGAGCCAATGTCAATCATGTTCAAATCATCATCAAAGGGCAGATCAAAGGGGGGCTCTAGGCCAACGAGAACGTGAACGGGCGCGATGTCCAACCTAGGAACGGCTCCGAGTCCAATGGAGCACCAAGGCTCGTAGCGCTTTTCGCGCAGCGTTGGGCGCAACAGATGCATTGCCTGGGGAAGATCTGCATGTATTTGTACTGGCAGCAAAAATTTGATTGATCGATTTTTCTTGTCGCATCGTTCTTGTTGTAGCTATGTCGTCGTTGACACCGTCTACACCAGCGGGTGTTTCGCTACGGAAGGAGCGAGTTCTGCACAGCCGAGAACTACGAGGCATCAGCATGCTTCACGCAAAGATACCATCTTCAAAGTCCCCTTGCTTCGAGCGACTTACAGCTCAACCAGCAGCACAACGGACTCAGATCATCAGCCGAGTGCAGGCTCCAAGAATTCTTCGGCAACCAGCCTACATCTTCGCGCAGAAGGTCATGCACAGCTGACAGCAAGCGACTAGGTGCGTAGCTTGTTGTCGAACGCATATACCTGCTCATGCTCTGTCTGACTGCATAAGACGCTGCTTTTTGGATCGAAATATCATAGCTGAGATAATGACAATGTCCAGGAGCATCCACCCCCTGCACCCATAAGGTACTTCATACTGGCCTGAGTCGAGGCAGCTTCCAGGTCAGTATTCTAATCAGCTGGCTAGTTGCGGTATCTGTTACATTGATGACTGTATTACTGTTTGCTGCTTTTACAGTTTGAACACCATGACTCAGCAGACCGCTGCACCCTGGGCAAGCACAGACACAGCGTGATTGCCCAAGGTAAATACACTTTAGTTTGCGACCAATAATGTTGGCATAGCAATTATTGTCACACGTTTTCTTCTGAATCGCTCCTTCTGCTTGTCAACGTCCTGCAATTGTCCCTGATTTGCTACAGCAGCACTTTCTACAACTTTGATGTCATGTTGACTCGCTATGCAGGGCAGCAGCACTTTCAAGACGTTGATAACATGGACACGTCCATCTCTGGCAGTATCAAACAAAGCAACCCACAGCCTGATGCAGCGTTTGTAGCAAATCAACTTATTGTCAGAGCAGTAGCTAAGTTCAACGCTGAGGATGAATGTGGAGACCGGTTTGGTGCCTTGGCAGATCTGAACCAAGCAGATCAACTACAGCCAAATGACATGCCCACACTGCAGCTGCGTGCCATGGTCAGGCTAAGACTGGGTGACATAAGTGGCTTTCTTAATGACCTCCATGGCAGGGCTGACACATTGCCTTTGTTCTTGATGAGAGGACAGGTCAGCGGCAGCATTGGTATTAATGAGCAGGCTTTGGAGGACCTGGTTGCAGCTGATCAGATGCGCCCAGGTATGGCTGACCGAATATGTGATGAACTGGAGGACGTGCTAACTTTAAATGGTGCGCCACAGTCACGTATGGCAAAACTGACTGCGCTCAGGCACAGCATTCACACAAGGATCAAGGTCAGCTTCTGCCGTCCCACAAGTACATCAAGATCATTTCCCCTTGTCTTTGCAACATGCTGCCATGTAATGTACAGGTTATGGTTGGGTACATGTACACCCCAGTTGCCTCAGCGCACAATTCCATGGTCGAATCATCATGGTCAGCTGCTGATAAGGAGTCCTCATCAAACTATTCAACAGGTATGCTAAATGCACTCTACCTACGAGCTTGACTGTGCAACTGCCTGATGTCAGCACTTTTGATGTATGACAGCAGTTCAATCACCGCCATCAAGGCCAGCTGACAAAGAGTACTGACAATTGTTGCTTTGAACCGTGATCTCAAACTGCAAATGTTTGCAATAAACAAGCGACTATCTTGCTTTTGAAGCTTGCTGCTCGCAATCACAGGTTATGGGGCATGTGAGAGTGAATCAGTCCAATTAGGAGTGGCATATGAAGAGCTCAGTGAACAAGAAATGCCATTGATCAGAAGCACACTTGTACGCATCATGGCACTATTTGCTGCTACACAATGCTTTCAAACCCCCAGCCAAGAGCTTGTTGAGTCCAGACAGGAATGCTCCCTTGGATTGCAACAAAATCTGGCAGAATGCATGGTAGGTACACTGCGTGATTACCATATGACTGTCTAAGTGCTAATGCGTACCCAAGTTTGCTATCATTCCCCGCCACACTTGCACGTTGAACCACTTTGGCCTCAAGCTCAGGTCTATAAGTTTTGCATCAAGTGTTCAAGCGCATCTTGTCAAGCTAGTCTTGTTGAGCACACTGCCATTCTCAGAGGACAAAGTCCCTCACCTGTTTGACCATTGACCATGTGGCAGACTGTCTGTGACGGACGTTATTGGTGCTCTTTCAGAGACTAGGTGCTGCCCAATACAGCTCTCTGTGTTTGCAGGGCTATCTTGGCCTTTCACCTCCACCGTCCGATGCAAGAGAATGGCCACTGTATGGTGAGACCTGCTACTCGCTGTGTTGCTCATCTTTGCCATGTGTTTGCTGCTGCCATGTTGTCTCTACATGCATGATTGGATAGCAGAATGTTGTTGAAGGCAAGCATCTGCTGCTGGTGGCTTCAAATTGTAGTTTTTTGACATACCATCAAGTCCCAACTATTTATGTTGTATTGTTGCAGGCCATCCAGCTGACATCTCTTTATATGTTGAGCAGCTTGACAATCAGACAGTCACAGCCAAGGACAAATCCAACAACAAGGCCAGGCAGTACTTGATGACTGCCAACATGTTGTACACCCTGAGAAACTATTCAGCTGCCTTGATTGAGCTTGAACAAGCAAATGCTCTGATGCCTGACCACTATGGTGTGCTACATCTCCGCGGCATGTGCAAAGCAGAGCTGGAACAGTATGAGGATGCCATTTCAGACCCACTACTGCAATGCCCTGTACTCAAGGGGCATGTGCCACTTGAACCTGGGCAATCATGGGCAAGGGTGTGATGACATTCTCAGAGCTGACATCCTCGACAGCAGGAGTGGAGACAGTTTCCTTCGATCAATGAAGTATGCTGCAGCAATAGACCCTGGCAATCCACGCGTACAGAAGAATGCTGAACTCTGTACTGCCTTGAACAGACGCAAGATGAATTCCCTCAAGGTAATGTTGTCTCTGCATGCACCCTAATGCTGGTCAGCAATAATACTAAATCTGCAATGGACACAACATCATCAAGTCTTGCATCATCTACTGTTTTGTGTTGTTCCGGTGTTTGCACTCCACACGTCCTGACCTTTGGGACCAGTCAAGTCTTAGGTTAGTTACAGTGTTTTACATCAGAAATAAAGCTATATTGCATGCTAGATTCATAGACCATTGCATGACAGACGTCACTTTGACAGCCGTCAGCCACTCTCCTGATCATGGAAACGTAGGCTGTTGATGACAACAGCTGCCGAGAACAGCGCACCTTTGATCAGAACATGACGACCCTTGCGACGCTAGGAAGGAAGGGTGATTATCACAGCGCATCTGTCATCTTGAATTGGATCATTGAGCATCTGGACCCTTTCAGTCCAACCATCAGAGAGCAATCTGAGGCTATCAACCAGCTGAACAACCAGTTGCATGAGTCATCTATGGCTGATCTTGACCCGACATTTGCCGCAGCCAATGAGACTGGGTCAGCCAACACTAGCAGATCCAACACCAGCGTGAGTTGCAAGAAGCGTGCTGAGCACAATCAAACAAGACATTGCCCTCAGCTGTTTGTACATGGATGGAAGCATGCCGCTGCGTTTTGTTTGCCTGTCTGCAAAGTCATTTGACAATGGTACTAGATCTAGACAAGCCCAGATTGAGAGTGATGCAGCACAATATGCAGCATAGCATATTGCACAGAAACCTTGTTATGGCGGCCTTTTGTATTTGTTACATTGAGAATTGATGATGGTTGTTGTAGGGTGACTTAGTGAGCTCACAATCCCCTCCTGTGCAGGAGGGCTCTAGCCCCACAGGTACTTCGACTATTCAAGCTGACTGTATGCATGACACTCTTTGTGGCAGGCTGAACAATGCATGTGTCCGAATAGGTTGCCTGAGCTATGCTGACAGGCATAGCGTGAACTTTGTTGCAGCTGAACTTGGAAACATATTGCCAAGCGCACGAACATGCCTACAGCTGGTCTGTACAGTGTCAAGAGTCAGTTGGTGCACCGTTCAAATGCTTCTGGCTTGGCCACATGTTGGCATAATCAGTCTGCTTTTGTTGACCATTGAAAGAAAAGGATGGTGCCAAGTTGTGAGTGAGTTGACCAGTAGTTGCATCTGCAGGATTCAAGTGACACGCACATCTACAACAGGTTCAATGGAAAAAATAGGTGAGTGCACGACGTTGCAGTGTTGTTAGTTTGCAGAATTCATGTTGATGTGTTAAAGCCAACATGGGCCTTTTGTCCTGTGGGTGCCTGGGTAAGGTACACTCAGTGCATGTTCATTTAGGCCATTATTATGTTATGCACATGCAGTATGCACAGCACGCCTGCATGCAGTGCGCTGCTGCCTGATGGTTACTTCCAAATGCTGAAGTGCAGCAAACTGCTCAATTTGTACCAGGCTTGTCCATGGTTGTCTCAGCTTGCTGTGGCATGTAGGACAAGAAGATTCTAAGTGCAAGATTGAGCTGAAAAAGCACGTGACAGCAGTTGCTTGCAACCTCCAAGGTAGCAATGACTTCAGTGCTGCTAGATATGGCCTGAATAGACTGCTGGTTCTGCATGACATCATAGCCTGCCTACAAGGGAGTTATACATCAGCTGACAGATTGGCTGATTAGAGGATGTACTATTGTGGACTACTGCAAGAGTGCGAATTGGGTCTCAAGCTTCAGACTGGGAATCGTTTGGCAAACAAGGCATGTGGTTCGTTTCACTAACAGCTTGTATACCTACAACACTTATGGTTTTTGCTGAATGTGATATTGCAATCAATTTTGCAAATGCTGATTCCACAGAGCACTGTTTGACTGACTCAGAGCTCAGAGCCACTCATGGCCATGTTGAAGAGGGCATCTGGGCTGATTAGAGCCAATGTGAGGCTTACTATATTCTAGGGTTTATAGTCAGGGCAGCACCATTCATTCCAAGTCGAGCGTCAACAAAGCGCTACTCGTGTAAAATGCTTGCGAAGGCATGGTATGGTACTATGGAGTGATGAGCTCAAGCAGATTCTGCAAAGGCTTGGCTGTCTGAGAAGCTTTGCCTTCAAGGTTCTTGACAAGGTTGTCAACACCACGTTCTGTTCTAACAACATCAGGAAGGATGACACATCAGACACAGCTTCCACAACACCGAAATCGGGCTCGAAACCAGCCTGCCAGTGAGATTGTGCACGCACGCACGCACCATGCGATGTCCAACCTAGGAATGGCTCGGAGTCCAATCGAGCACCAAGGATCGTAGCGCTTTTCGCGCAGCGTCAGGCGCAATCAACGCAATGCATGGTGTCCGAGTAGGAATACAGGATTTGCGTTCGCTTGCATAGGCGGCAGGACAACGTTGATTGGTTGGTGCTTTTTGTCGCACCGTGCTTGTCGTGGCCATGTCAGCATCGACAACGTGTACACTAGCGGGTGTCTCGCTACGGGACGAGCGAATTGTGCATAGCCGCGGACTGAGATGCATTAGTATGCCTCACGCGAAGGTACCCTTTCCTTGCTTCAGTCGACCTGTGGCTCCAAAAGCAGCACAAGGCACTCAGATCAGGAGCCGAGTGCAGGCTCCAGAAGTGCCCGGGAAACAGCCGGCATCGACGCGCAGAAAGTCACGCACAGCTGGCGGCATGCGATTGAGTGCGTACCTTATTGTCAAACGCATACACCTGCTTCCTGCTGTGACCTCCTGCAAGAAATGCTGCTTTTTGGATTGAAATATCATAGCTGAGATGTTCTCCAGGAGCATTGCCACCCCGCGCCCACAATGTGCTTCGTACTGGACTCAATCAAGGCAGCTTCAGGGCACAGGTTTGTGTTCCGGTCAGCTGGCTGAATACAATATGTTGAACAATGACTGCATCATTGTTTGCTGCTTTGCAGACTGACCATCATGACTCAGCAAAGCGCTGCGCCCAAGGCAAGCACAGACTTAATGAAATTGCTCAAGGTAGGCACACTAAAAATGACACTACCTCCTACAGTGCTGGTATAGCAATGCAGTAGTGCTGGTGTTGCAATCCAATAGTATTGGTATAGCAATTCCCATTGTAACGCATTCCACCTGAACTGCTCCTTCTGTCTATCAACCGCCTGCAATTGTCCCTGGTTTGCCCCTTGCCACAATTTTGATGTCAATTGAATGCGCTACACAGGGTATCAGTACTTTCAAGATGTTGACAAAATGGACCAGACCATCTCTGGCAATGCCAAACCAAGCAACCCAAAGCCTAATGCAGCATTTGTAGCAAATCAACTCATTGTCAGAGCAGCAGCTAAATTTGACGCTGAGGATGAATCTGGGGACCGGTTGGGTGCCTTGGCAGATCTAAATCAAGCAGATCAACTACAGCCAAATGATTTGCCCACATTGCAGCTTCGTGCCATGGTCAGGCTAAAATTAGAAGACAAAAGGGGGTTTCTCGATGATCTCAATGGCAGGGCTAACACATTGCACTTGCTCATGACAAGAGGAGGTGTCTGCCTTGGTTTTCTTGAATATGAGCAGGCTGTGGAGGACCTGGTTGCAGCTGATCAGATGTCCCCAGGTGCTGCTGACACAGTGTGCAATCAATTCGAGGACATGCTAACTGCAAATGGTGGGCCGCAGTCGCTTATAGCAAAACTCACTGCAGTCAGGCACAGCATTCACACAAGGATCCAGGTCAGCTTGTGGCCGTCCCTCAATACATCAAGATCACTTTCCCTTGTCTTTGCCCTGTGTTGCTACATAATCTGCAAGTCTGGGTCGCGGACATGAGAACATGTACATTCCAGTTACCTCAGTGCACCATTCAATGGATGAGCTGTCATGACTTGCACTGATGTGCTACTCAGGACATGGCACAAAAACCAGCACCAGCTGTCGAGAAGGAGGCTCCATTCAAGTCTACAACAGGTGTGCTAGATACAGTCTACCTGCAACCTTGACGGTGCAGCTGCTGATGTCAGAACTTTGAGTGTCTGGCAGCTGTGCAATTACCGCCAGCTTAGGTCAGCTGAGAAACAGTACTGTCTGACTCTTGTTGCATTGAAGCGTGAATTCAAGCTCTAAATCTTTGCAACATACAAACAAGTATCTTCCTGCCTTTGAAGCTAGATGCTTGTAATCACAGGTTGTGGGGCATGTGAGATTGAGTCTAAGCACTTGGGAGTGGCTTATGAACAGCTCAGACAACAAGGGAATGTCCCGCAAGTCAGAAGCACACTTGTACGCATGATGGCACTTTGGGCTGCTTCGCATTGTTTCAAGACCCCAAATTCAAAAACTGTTAAGTCCAGACAGAAAGTTTACCTTCACTTGCAAGAGATTCTGACAGAATGCATGGTAGGTGCACTGAATGCTGCGGGATCATGCTCACCATATGCATATGTATGTCTACACGCCAATGCACACCCAAGTTTCTTATCATTTACTGCCACAATTGCATGTTGTACCAGTCCAGTTTCAAGCTCATGGCTAGAAGTTTGGCATCAAATGTCCGAGCACATCTTGTCAAGCAAGTTTTGTTGAGCACGCTGCCATTTCCTGAGGACTCCTTTCACTTGTTTGGCCACTGTCCAAATGACAACCTGTTTGTGCTTAGGAATGTTGTCATTTTGTCACATGTGACTGGTGCTCTTTTAGTCAACACCCGCCTCCAAGACATCTCTCGGGGTTTGCAGGGTCATCTTGGATGTTCACCACCACCGTCCAATGCAAGAGAATGGCCCTTGTACAGTGAGACCTGCTACTTGCTTCGATGCTCAGTTTTGCCATAAGTCTGCAGCTGCCGAATGTCATCTCTGTGTTTGTATGAGGAAAGCCGAGTCTTGGCTAAAGGCATGCATCTGCTGCTGATGGCTTCTGAACTGCTGTTTTTGAGACATCATCCATTTCCAACCTTTCATGATGTGAGAATGCAGGTCATCCAGCTTATGACTCACTATACAACAAGCAACTTGACAACCAGTCATTCCCGGCAAAGGACACATCCTCAACCAAGGGGATGCAACATTTGGTGACTGCCAACATGTTGTACACACAGAGAAAGTATTCAGCTGCCTTGGATGAGCTTGAGCAAGCCAATGCTCTGGTGCCTGACCACTACACTGTGCTACATCTCCGTGGCATGTGCAAAGCAGAGCTGGAACAGTATGCAGATGCCCTTTCAGACCTGACAGGCAGAGCACACTGCAGCCATGCCTTGTACTCAAGGGGCATGTGCCACTTGAATCTGGGCAACCATGAGACAGCTCTTGATGACATTCTGAGAGCTGATATACTTGACAGTGAGGTTGGAAAAACTTTGTGTGGAGCAATGCAGTTTTTTGCAGCAATAGACCCTGGCAATCCACAAGTGCAGAAGACTGCTCAACTCCGTGCTGCCCTAGAAAAAGGGAAGACGAGTTCCCTCAAGGTGATGTTGCTTTTGTATATGCTTTCATGTTGTCCGGTTTTGAGACCACACAATTGCAATGAGGCACAAAATCAGCCAGGCCTTGCATTCTGGTTTTGCTTGACAATATTGAAGTTTTCTGTTGCATGCTACAAATACTAGTGCATCAATGAGGTTACCCTCAGAGCTTTGAGTCACTCTCACGTTCATGGCAATGCAGGCTGTTGATGACATTACCCGCCTAGAGCAGCACACCTTTGATCAGAACATGACAACCCTTGTCACGCTAGTGAGGAAGGGTGATCACCACAGAGCATCCATCATCTTGAATGAGATCATTGAGCATCTGGACCCTTTCAGTCCAAACATCAGAGAGCAGTCTGAGGCTATCAACCAGCTGAACACAATGTTGCATGAATCAACTATGGCTGCTCTTGGCCTGACTTTCAATGATGACAACAAAGCTGGATCAGCAGCAACCAGCCAATCCGACCCCAACGTGAGTTGCAAGACGTGTCCTGAGCACAACAAATAAGACATTGCATCCATCTGTTTGTACATGGACAGAAGCATGTCCCATATAGGGGCTTGTTTGCCTATCTGCAGATTCAAACAAAGCAAACACTGATGTTGGACATGCCAGTACAAAGACTGATGCAGCACATTTCTGCTATGGCAGCCTTCTTGATTAGTTCGCTCAAGAACTGATGATGCTTCTTGTAGGGTGATTCAGTGAGACCACAGTCCCCTGCTGTGCAGAAAGGCTCCAGACCCTTACGTAAGTGACTGGTTGCATGACGCTCTTTTTGGCATGCTGAAGATGCATGTGGCCAAACAGGTTGCCAGAGCTGCCTTGACATGCATAGCAATGACATCAATGTTTCTGCAGCTGAACTTGGCAACTGGTCAATCTATGACTACAGAGCAAGAATACAGCTAGTCTATATATATTATCAAGAGTCATTTGGTGCAATGTGCAAATCTGTAAATGATCAAGAGTCATTTGGTGCAAAGTGCAAAATCGCATTTCTTTGCATTTCCCTCTGACTCTTCTTCTGGTTTGTCCTGATATCTCTCGTCTTTTTCCGCTTTCCCCCTATCCACATGTGCCTCTTGTGCTTCTTCCTCACCACCCTCAGCCCTCCCTGTTTTTGCTCACAATTTGTGGTGGTCATGCACATACATCATGTTCTTGGTATGTAGGAAACAGAATATTGCAGGTGATATACACCACTCAAGCACAAGACTCAGAGGAAGCCATCACAGCCAACGACTTAATATCACAAGCTGTTGCCAAGCTGCAAACCAAGGATTACCCAGGGGCCTTGGCAGACTTGAACCATGCAGACAATGTACGGCCTGGCGATTATGCTACATTGCAACTGAGAGGCATGCTAAAAATGGACATTGGTGATGCTGAGGGAGCATTGGCAGATCTTAATGGGAATGCTGACACCCCAGACGCAAGCTATAGACGTGGTGTGGCTCAGTTTGTGCATGGCCACATGAGGGACGCCTTTGCAGACATTGCTTCAGCTAATTCACTAGCACCAGGCTCAACAAGCAAGTTCTGTCAAGCAGTAGAAGAGGGAAGTCTGCAATACAATGGAGTCATTGAAGACTGGATGGAAACTGCAGACCTTGTGGCCATGTTGAGAGACGACGATGATGAGAACTCAAAGGTATGTAGAGCCACTTTTCACGTTCTCGGGTCAGATGACATGTCGACACAATCAGCTTGCTTTTGGTGACCATTGGAAAAACAAACATGGTTGTGACTTCACTGACAAGTAGTTGCGTCTGCAGGATGCAAGGGCAATTGACGTGGACAACATGCTCAAAGATTTAGTCCAACTAGCTGAGCGCTCTTTTGCAATATTGTTCATATGCAAAATGAACGTTGACATGTCAAAGCTGACATGGTCTCTTTGGTACAGTACACATCCAGTGTATGCTCAATCAACCCAATATTGAGTCACGCACATGCATTATGCCACAGCAAGCCTGCGCGCAGTGCGCTGTTGTCCAACATTCACTCCTAGCCGCTGAAATGCAGCAAACTGCATCATGAGCAACAAGGTTGCCCATGCTTGCCTCAGTTTGCTGTGGCATGTAGGGCTAATGGATTCTACATTCAAGAAGGAGCTGGACAAGCATGTGACAGCAGTTGCTAGCAACCTTGAGGGTAGTAAAGACTTCCATGCTGCTAGATATGGCTTGAAAAGAGTGTTGGCTCTGCATGACATCATAGCAAGCCTACAAGGGAGTGAGGCATCAAGTGACAGGTTGGCTGACGAGAGGATGTACTATTGTGGACTACTGAAAGAGTGTGAATCGGGTCTCGAGCTTCACATTGGGAAACGCTCGGCAACAAAGGCATGTGGTATAGCTTGCAAGCTATTGTATACCTACACTGATGATGCTTGTCGTATGTGATGTCGCAACCAACTGTGCAAAGGCTGATTACATAGAGCACTGTTTGACTGACTTAGAGTTCAGGGCCATGGCCATGATGGAGAGAGCATCTGGGCTGATGAGAGCCAATGTGAGGCTGAGTATGAGCACACTCACCTACAGTACTTTCTAAGCGATGTTGCAATTACATTGTATGTATGTCACATTAATGAATATTCTGGGGCATAGTGTCTGCCTCCCATCCACCAGACACTCAATTTCTGCATTTGTCACGACGTTCTCTTCAATGCCTGATTTCTTTGACAAATTATTGCAAAGCAGCATTGGACCTTTTGTACAGAGCATTGATATGTGACATGGACAGTCTTCAATGGCAGAAACCTTTCAAGTTTTGTTACACACATTTTGTTCAAAATTTGACCATGATGAATGTTTGATGCTTGTTCATGATTATGACACTTGTTCATCATAATATGTCGGTGTACGTATATTATGTGCATGCTCCTTGTCCCACAAATGCAACTCCTCAGCTGTCAAGCAATCTTGCAGCAAGGCAGTGCTTCACTTTAAGTGAACTGTCACACGTGCACTGTAAAGTGAACTAGCATCGAGTCACCTGAACTTCCTGCAAACAGTGACTGGATCATCAGACACAATGCTATCTTTCACACAAAAGGAGACGTCTATGACATGACACAGAGTCATCATTGGTTTACGTGCATTGTGTTTTCAGCAACATGTTATTTTTCGCATGTCAGCACCATTCATAGAGATTGAGCTTGATTGCATTGAGGCCCACAGGCGCCCAATAAAAGCAGCTACAGCATCAGGTGCAGTGGAGTTTGAACAGTGGAAGTTGAGCAGCACTGATTGTGCATCACACAGCCTAGATTTGCTGCTGTTGAGCTTTGTACTGCTTCCATGAACCATGCTGTGTTATGTTTTCGACCTGTATGTTACTCTCAAATGGGCTGTCCTTGCTTGATGCCTGACTGCTCAAATCAGCTATGTATCCTTCACAGATGAATCCCTTGACTTTGCTTTGATCGTCTAAACAAACAGTGCCAAGTCCGAGAGGCTCAGATATTTGCAGGAAAAAATCTCCCAAGCGCTGAACCGGCAAGTCCCAGATTTCTAGCTCAATTGCTTTGCCCTTTGCTTTCCCAACAGCCACCATGCCAGGCTTGCAAGTATGATTTGCAGGATCTGTGATGGCATATAGCTCATACACTGGGCTGCTTCTGCAGGCTTTGACAAAGGCAGCCCCCAGGTCTGTCAGCTGGTGCTCAAGCTTCTGCCCTCGCATGTGCAAGCCGCAGACGGCCAAATGCATTCTCTCCTCTGCCAGGCTGTTGACAGATACCTTATGCACCGCGTTGGGCAGTCTACGATTGCTCAAGGGACGGGCGGCTGCAGAGAATCGGAGCAGACTACTCTGCAGCGCAGATCGAACGTACGGCTGCATGCACAACACTTTCCCGAAAGCGTGCAGTGCGCGTCGAGGAGCCGACTTTGCTTTGTATGCGACTCTTCTTCTCCCCGGTTACCAAGCGCTTGCCAACGCGCAGTTCGTCGCAGATTTCGTGAGCTTCTTCTCTGTTCTTCCATCGGAGTTTTACTGACTCGCCTGCGCTGTGGTGGTGCTAACGCAAGCAAAACCGCCTCGATATTACAGCGGCATGAACCTGCAGTGATAGCGCATGGATTACTGTGCTTCCGGTGTGAGCGTTCCCGTCACTGCTCGTCGCAGGCCAGGTCTTGCCGCACAAACGAACCGTACCGTGCGAATCTCACCAGCAGTTGCGCGAGGTCCCGCTCAGGTTGCTCGTACCTGCCACTGCGCCACAGGATCTGCTGCTGCTCAGTCTGATCCGGAGGGGCCCAACCAGAACCAAGCCGCCAAACCAACCGGCAAAGATGACTCGCTATCAGCCGCGAGCACAAGCGCCCCTAGGAAGTCTTCAAACACTTTTGTCCAGGGAATCAGAAACTTTTTTGGGGGAGACAAAATGGACGTGCAGAGACTCAAGGCTCTAGGTTTGGGAGCAGTAGCATCCTACGGTTGTGTGAGCAACGTCACCTATGGCACAGGGCTGGCCATATCTTGGATCACCTTTGTTCGGCAAACAGGCAAGCTGGTCCTGTGCGCAGGCAATGCACCAGCACACAGTCACATACACACAAGTAGATGTCTTTGCCTGTTTGCAGGTAAGTCCCCACTGATGGCCAACCAATGGAAGCCCTTCTTGGCATTATATGGAGGTTTCTGGGCCGCCCAGCATTTCATCAGACCTCTGCGCTTCAGCTTGGCACTGTTCATGTCCCCCGTGTTTGACAAGTTCATCAATTGGGTACAGCAACGAACTCAATTCAAACGGCAAAATGCATTTGCAGTCTACTTGTTCCTGTTGGGCTCGATCACTTCAGTCGGTGTATTTGGCAGCATTAGATTATTTGCAGGAGCGCTGGCATTTGCTTCAGCCTGAAGTTTTGACAAACCAGCTGACGAAGGTCCTGGCTCGTTGGACTTTGAAGAGTACAATTTTATTGCATATTACATGGACAGCTCACAGCATGACAGTGGTCAAGGTTGTAGCAAACAGCCGCAGTTTCTCGAATGGCATGCTACATGTAAATGCCGAAAATCTGCCTTGTAAGCTCATGTCAGCTGATAGTGCAATGCAATATTGCATTATATAAATATAGCCAGAGCCACGACCATGCACTGTCATTATTGACAGCTATTGGCGGCAGCTTTGTTTCGGTTTCCTTGCCCTTCATCGCCCAGTGATGACCCAGTGAAAATGAAGACTTGCTCGGGAATATGGTCAATTTCCGGGAAATTGTTCCCCGCCCATGTATGTTCGATGAGTAAGATTGTGTAACTTGTCTGGTTTCGGAGGCTGAAGCTGCAGGGGTCAAAGCCAAATTGTTGGAAGCTCCGACGCTCATGTTGGCGCGCCACTGCACGCCAACTGATTGTCGACAATCTGCAACGGATGGGCATTTAGCCTGTGCCCTTCATGAACCTTGGAGCTTCAGCCAGCTCATCCTTAAGGCAACGTGATACGTTGACCGCCAAGCGCGTGTTCGCCCTTTTTGGCTGCCTGGGGCTGCTGCTTTTACTGTGGCTGCTGAGCACACCTTTCCATCAAATATATTGGGCGACTCAAGCACGTCTGTTCGAGGCCAAGACTGCAGTCCTCATACCACCCTCTTCCGGTGATCAACGATACCTATTGCAGATGCGAGTGACTCCCTTCAGCGAAAGTTGCCAGTTGCACATCACAATGCCTTTGTTTTTGGCTATCGGCCGCTGTGCATAATAGACGGCACCCGTGACACCAGCAAGCTTTCTGTGCAGGTGAGCAAGCCACTGCATCAGCAGCAGGAGCCAGCAAAGCACAACTACCTTCTGCAACAGTCAGGGGAGCTTCAGACCCTGCCAGCCCTACAGACAAGCAGCAGCAGCAGCAGCAAGCTTTGAGGCCAGAGCCAGAAGCTGCCAAAGACAGTCTTGCTATCTCCTTGCTGCTGAAGAAAGCAAAGCAAAAGGTCTACAACTCCATTTGGCAACCAGATGATGATGTCAGCTTGCAGCAGACTACCCTAGAAGATCGGGAGCTCCTCGATACCCTAAAGCAACCCACACACCTATCACAGATCTCCAAGCAAGCTAACCTGCCCCAGGCCAAACCCAGCAGCAAACAGGTAGGCAGCAGTAACACCTCCAGGGGCAGCAACCAAGATGCCTCAGCTCATCCTGGCCTCATCATTTCGGCCAACATGTCGACCCTTAACACCACAGATGTACAAGATGTCATCAAAGAAGCAGAAGAGCTTGGCTTTGAAGCAGCTATTACATCTCATCGCCCACTCCCAGCAGCATCAGAATCCCAGGCCTCAGACACACAGGCGTCAGACACAGCTGCAAACTTCACAGTCCCAGCTTACATTCCCCTTGAGACAGGCACCAACAGTACTGCAGAGTTTGATCCCTCTGAGCTAGTGACTGAAGAAGATGACCAGGTGGGTTTGGGGGCTGCTTTTCCTGTTGGGCATGACCGAGATCAAGGCTCCATTCCCAAGCTGTCAAGCAATGATGCTATTGGCTTTGCCATAGATAATCTTGATGAAAGTGAGCAGGTCAGCATCAGTGGAGACAGCATTGAAGCTATGATTGCAGAGACAGAGGAAGAGGAAGAGGAGGAGATGTCACTGGTGACCTCTCTCATGATCTCTCTGGCACTCTCGCTGTTGCTGACACTGCTACCAACTGGACTGAATGCCATTGCACGTCCTGTCAGCAACAAAAGAGTTTCCAGCACATGAATCAGGCTTTGTGGAGTGTGTGTAGTGCATGACTGCTGCTGACTTTTGAGGCCAATCAGGTCGCCTTGCACAGTCTGTAGCCTTCACATCATGCTGCTCATACTGACTCACCCCCAGCTCAGATAAGCTTCAACACTATCAGCTCACGCTCAGCCAGGATCTGTCTGCCCTGTTTCAACATATTCTGTGCTTGTGCAGTTTCAGCACAACTCTGTGCTTGTGCAGTTTCCATCACAGCAAGCACACAGTGCAGCAGCAATAGATGATCCAGAAGCAGAGTCTGTCAGCGAAGCAGATCCTTCCAAGGTGTACACGTCAGAGGAGGCAGCGCTTGAGCCAGCGGAGCCCCTGTCCTCCCAGATCCACCGGGAAGAAGAAGCCCACCGAGCTGTGGCCGCCCTTGGCATGAAGCCGGTGAAGGCTGAGGACCACAAGCTGACCAAGTAAGCCTCCTTGCTCACTGCTGTACTTCACTGCTACCTTCTTGACCACCAGTGTAACCCTTTGCTCACCACAGTCACCCTTTGCCGGCCACAGAAACTCACCATAGTGGGCACTAGGTCACCCCTGAACGTCTGTGCAGCTCTTTGCTCCAGCAATGTTCACTGCACATGCTGCCTTGTGTGTTATGTATACCGTGCATGGTCTGCTGCCATTGGGTCATTTGAGAGGCAAACTTTGTCACATGGGTGTCAACAGTATCTAGCATCTCTCCTTCTGCAGCTCTTGCTGGTTAGATATCCTTCAGCATTGATGCACAGCAACATTCGTCCTTTCTCTGTTGAGCTCAGGGTATAGTGAGCACAGCGTGCCATGCCTACAGACTCTGCAACGCAGACAGTCCAATAAGCATACCCATTGCAGACAATGCCAACCTGTCCTGCGGTATGGTTTACACACTTCATCATACATATAGTCACAGACCACAGGCCCAGTCTGGCCAAAGCACTCGGCAGATCACCCAAATCAGCTGACATTACACATGTGCACATCATGGCATGCCAACACTGACACAGGCATGCAAGTACTGCAGGAAACTGATACAGAGGGTAGCAGTGCCAACACTGACACAGGCATGCAAGTAATGCAGGAAACTGATACAGAGGGTTGCAGTGCCAACACTGACAAAGGCATGCAAGTAATGCAGGAAACTGATACAGAGGGTTGCAGTGCCAACACTGACACAGGCATGCAAGTAATGCAGGAAGCTGATACAGAGGGTAGCCCCGGAGGGCCTAGTCATGGTGACCTGGGCCAACTTCCACTACCTGGACTTCACTCTCAACTGGGTGCAGCATGTGCAAGCAGCCAACATCTCAGCTTACTTGGTGGGAGCTATGGATGATGAGCTGCTGGAAGCCTTGTTGCAGCGCGGCATCAACTGCTTTGGCATGCAGAGTGGCCTCAGCATTGAAGACTTTGGCTGGGGCAGCAAGCAGTTCCACAAAATGGTGTGCACACTGTTCGCTGCTCCTCCTGTCTGGACACAACCCATGTATGAGACAAAGAAAAGAAAGGAGTATACCTCTCGGCGTCAATGTAAAGAGAAGTCAAGTGTTATACCGGGCTGCCCAAGTACCCGTGTATGATATCTCACAGGAACTGCTGCAGTGACTGCACACCATCATTGATGTTGAGATATTGCACATGGCAAGTATGCTGTCCTGCCATCTGACTGCAGTTCATGGCAAGTATACTGCCAAGGCTGTTTGTGCAGTAGGGATCTATGTAGGCAGGACAGTGCAGCTTTGTGAATTGCCAGGCTCAGTGCTCTCCTGTACCTCAAGCCACATGTTGACATTGGCAGCACTCTATCTCGCCCACACAAGACAGACTTCTGACCAACCAAGACTTGCTTTAGACCTGCCTACCTTACACTGAGAGAGGGCTGTGGACCACAAGCATTGTCACAAGACAGCCTGGCTTGTGCTGCAGGGGCGTGAGAAGATTGGGCTGGTGCTAATCTTCACAAACATGGGCTTTGATGTGGTGGTGTCGGATGTTGACACAGTGTGGCTCCAGAATCCCTTGCCTTACTTGGCCAACTACCCAGAGGCTGACATTCTGGTCTCCAGTGACAGCTTGGTGAGCCCCAATTCTCTCATGCTAAATTCACTCCACAACTGCACTACTCAATTGCCCCCTTCCATGCTACACATCTGCCTTGAAGGATGTCAATCTAGAGACTTGATCTGGCGTCATGCATGGCTCAGTAGTGGGTCACATCCAGCATGGAGTGTGTCTGAAGCTGATACACCTACGAGGATCACTGCATCAACAGCTCAGAGATTGAGGTGTTACACCTGGCATGAGTTGTCTAGTCATCCATCCTTTGCGTTGCATGTTACAAAATAGTGAGCAACATCGAATGCTTGGCTCATGCATTCTGCACATGCAGAGCACTGTCGCTTGAGGTTTCATGAATATTTGATACTTATCATTCTTCAGAGCTCAGCAGGGAGCATATGCATGCAAGTCCTGATCCAGCAGCAACTTGAGCATGTGATGCAGCATGCAACCACCACTGATGGTGCCCTGGAAATGTACCCTGGCGCTGGTGTTGCCAATATAGGCATCATGCTTTTCCGCTCAAGTGCCATGATCTTTGCTCAGGTACGCAACTGCCCTCCTGAAGCTATGCTTACACCTGACAGATCAGACATGACAGGCATTACCCTTTGTGGGCACCAGTCCTTCACCACCTTACCCTTTGTGACCACCAGTGCTATGCCACACTTCTTGCAAATTGTGTGGCTTGAAATCAGTGCTCATTTGTTGCTAACTAAGAAGCATGCGAGGTGGCTACAGCCAATGTGACTTGACAGAGTCTGCCATTAGTACCATTAGCAGGTGCATGTTTCTATAAGCGAGCATCTGCTGATACAAGTGGCAGTTGCACATGCTTGCATACAAGTGACTAGCCAAAACTTGGTCTGTAGCAGCTGCTGCTTGAGGCAGGCTGGTGCATATCCTGTCAGGTGTGAGAGGAGTATGTGTACACCAGGTGCCTAATGTGCTTAGGTTCCGGTTTGAGGACAGAACACTTTTCCCTATAAACCAGCTGACAGATATGGTCTGTACCTGATGATGCAGGAATGGAATGAAGCATTGTTAGCAAACGATGACTACTGGGACCAGAACGCCTTCAATGATCTCATGAACAGAGGCGCCAAATTTGACGAGCAACGCAGTGATCGACTCTTCATGTGAGTGCTGACTAACCTAGAAATGTGGCCTCTCATTGACCCTTATTGACACAAGCTGTATGCAATCATGGCTTTGTAGAAGGTAATGCATGCAAGTCCTATTGAGAGCTTCCCTTCGTCATCATCATCATCATCATCATCATGAAGACAATCTCCAGGTTTCTCCAAGCTGCATCAACTGACCAAGTCACCAGATACTGTCTAGTTCCCCGGCACAAAGCACATGTTCAGCTTCCGACAAGCCCTCACAATCCATGCCTAGTGCAAGCCCAAGTTGAGACATGTGTCTGTGATGTCTTCAGGGGCTTTGATGGGAAGCTGCGGATGGGCATCTTGCCAGTGTCCACCTTCTGCAGTGGGCACACCTTCTTTGTGCAGCGCATGGCAGACGTGATGGGCCTGCAGCCTTATGTGGTGCATGCAACCTTCCAGTTCTCTGGCACCCCGGGGAAACGCCACCGCATGAGAGAAAGCCTGCTGTGGGATGCGGTGGGTTTTGAATCCAAAGCTGTAGAGTTTGTGCACAGTAGTTATGTGATGCATGATGCTTACAACAGGGCGTTTGTAACAGAGCATTTGCAACAGGGCAGTTGCAACAGGGCATGTGCAACAGGGCAGTTGCAGCAGGGCATGTGCAACAGGGCATTTGCAACAGGGCATGTGCAACAGGGCATCTAGTAAAGCTTTTGACCAACCTTTCAGCAGCTCAGCCCTGCGCAGACTTACCACATTGTGTGTTCAATGTGTGCAAGGCATGCCTAATTCTCACAGGTCTCCTGATGGCTTGCTGAGCCTCAAATCTCCATGTGCTTTCCAGCAAACAAGTGCAGCAGTCAGCAGAATCAACATGACAGATGATGATTCGTGCTATATGCAGAACTGCCACAAGTGCAGATCCTGTGCGGTATATTCACAATTACGATGACTCAAGATCTTGTGTGCCACATGCAGAGTTGTCATCACTGAAGAGCACAAGTTGTGTATGCAGCACTGCCCTGACTGAGGTGTGGGCTGTATGCAGAATTGCCATCACTGAAGAGCACACATTGTGTATGCAGAAGTGCCCTGACTGAAGTGTATGGTGTATGCAGGATCCACCTGAGTACTTCAGGCCAGCTGGTGGGCTGCTGACATTTGACATGCACCTGGCTGATCTGGTTGAGCTGTCAGCTCCACACCAGCAGGTCTTGCACAGCGTGGACAACAGCCAGGCAGTCCCCCGCCAGAGGACTCTCAAACTGGACGCTGACAAGACTGGCCACTTTGATCTGGTCAATGCTCAGATCCAACAGGTTTGATTCGTGCTTTCTGCTGTGCAACCAGTCTCAGAGTCTGTCAGTGTGTGCTCAGTGTGAGGAAGGTCCCCATTTGCTTGAGGGATTTGGCTGGCATTGCACAACATGTTGTTAGCTGTGCAATCACAAGGTTGCAAGCATCAAATACCATCAACAACAATCCTCGTTGGCTTCATCTTCATCTGCAAAGAGCTTTATTGTATGTCAGCAAGGGCTGCCTTAGACATCTGGCCGCACCTCCAGACTCTGCAAGAGTAGCACCATTCAAAGGCAATCATCAACCCTCTTATCAAGCTGCTCTACTTCTTCTTCTTCTGCTCCTCCCCCTCCACTTCACCTTCATCTTCGTCTCCTCCTTCTCTGTTCCCTCCTCCTGTGGCAGACATGACAGTTGTGGTGTGTGGCAGGTACGAACGGCCATGGCCATAGCAAGCAGCCTGAACCGTACGCTGGTGATGCCCCAGCTGTGGTGTGGCATGGACCGCTGGTGGGCTCCCCATGATGGCAACATCCCCGGCTCCTCCCTGCAACTCCCATTCCAGTGTCCCATGGACCACATTTTTGACCTTGAACAGTGAGATCCCCAGCTTTTTTTTGCCTGTGAGAACATCCCCTGCATGTGAAGGTTCCTTGCATTGATCTGGAGCAGTGAGCTCCCCAGCAGCCCGTTGCCTATCAGAATGCCCCAGTTATTGGGAAGACGCATGGATCACATATTTGACCTTGAACAGTGAGATTCCAACCAATCTATTGCCTGTGAGAATGTCCCAGTTATGGGAAGGGTTACTTGCATGGATGCATGCAGCTTAAGATCTGTCCAGAAGTCTCAGCCTCACAAATTACTGCAGCATAACAATGGCTGGAGTCTATTTGGCACAACCTAGTTGGAGGACAAAAAGTTTGCCACCACATGTCAGTCCTGGTCATCTGCAACTCTGGATCCACAGCACCAAGCATAGCGCAGCGACTTCTGTCCTTGCAATGAACTTCTTTCTCAAAAACATGTGTGGGCAAGTGCTAATCTTACTCTCAAAATAGAGCGCTGCTGCTGAGTCCAAAGCCTCATGCAGCATGATTGGCAGGTCTGCAGCTTCACATGCAACAGAGCCTGTCTGGTGGTGCAGGATGATTAAGCACCACCCTGTGGAGGCACTGGGGCCTCACATAGACTGGCGGGAGCACTCCCTTCTCAACAACTCCCAGTTCCCTCAGGAGGACCTAGCTGCAGCTGCACATGTTCACATCTGCCTGGTAAGCACATACACATGTCATGTGCATGACTGGCTGTCAGAAGCAATCTGCTGCAGCAGAGGTGATTGTAGCCTGTGCCTTGGGAGTGCCAGGTGGACTGTTCTGCTGTGCTGACTCTAATGTTTCCTGGTCAAGGTAGAGATATTACTGCTTTTGTCTGCTATTGTGGGACTGCCATTCTGCACTGAGGCTAATCTGTACACTCGAGTCAGTCTACAGAGTTACAACTGCTTTTTTCGCATGGGCTTTACATGGAACATTTTCAGCTACACTTGGCAGATTGTGTGAGCAAGTCCTGGAAGGGATGTGAGACATGTGAGTGTGCACTCAGGATGGGGAGTCTGACTGTCATGATGGCAGCAAGCAGGTCGCGCTCTCCACAGGCACCACCAGCAGCATAGGCTTGCAGGCCAACTTGACTGATCAGCAGCTTCAGACAGCACTTGCGGTATGACAGCAATTTTGCCCAAGACATGTCTGGTCCGTGGTCTTTAGGACATTGTGCTTTAGACTCCGAAGCATAGCAGCAGTGTAGTTCTGCACCTCACACCTGTTTCTGCATTCTCGTGTGAGTGTGTGCATGTGTATGCTGCTCTGTGGGGTGACTCTTTGCGTGATGTGAGTGGATGATGCTGTTGCGTTTCCTGCAGAGCCTGGAAGGGACAGCAGTGCTTCACTTTAGCAGCATGATGGGTGCATTTGGGGCCCACGCCAACCATGGGGACGCCAGCAGGTATGCTTTGCGTGCTGTGCATTTGTGAAGTTTTGCTCATGAGCAAATGTCATGTGCATCTCCAAACAAGCACATGCAGGATTTGACCAGAGGTGACCGGAACTGGTCACAACTGCTGTACCCTCTTGGTTGCAGAGGCAGCACACTAAATGTGTGCAGATGTTTGTTTGCACAACACAGCCTGTGCTCATGTACATGCAAACACGCTGTGTCTGTTTCATGCGCGCGTCCTGACTCATATGCAAACGGCCTAGCACGCTGTCCACATGCTGTATGCCACAAGCAGTGACACCTTTGCTTGGTTTACACATGCTGCATGTCAGGAACAGTGACAGCTTTATTTGGTTCGCAGGTTCCAGCGGCGCACAGAAGTGTACACAAGCCTGTGGTGTTGTGTTGATGCACACCCAGGCCACGTCTGGTATGACATGTGGTGGGACCAAATCCCTCATGAAGACAGACACAAGCGCCAGATCAGCACAGCATGGAAACCCTCCACAGGCCCATGAGCAATACCATGACTGAACTTATGCTTTTTTCAACACACGACTCCTGTGGCAACAGACTTGCTGGAGCATGTGCAATCTGTGCTGGCTCTAGCACATGATGCACCCGACAATGAATGAATACACTCAGTAGTTTTTCGTCAGTAAGTCCAGCTGTGTGGCTGTTACACTAAGCAGACGAAGCAACCTCAGTGCGTAGATTTGTTCAGGGCCTTGGGTGTACCAAGTGACAAAGTTTAGCTGCATGTATGGCATGCCAGCCTTGCTGACAATCATGCCATGAATAAAAGTTTGGACCCAGTGATTTTAGGCGTCATCATGCAGCTTGTAATTGTACTCATATCCGGACATGTCAAAGAACTGAATACACTGAACAGCAAATTTGAAATAGGTTTGCACCTCTAGGATTCTCATGATCAGGCAAATAAGATGAGCAGTTTATGTCTACAGATGTTGTAGACATAAAAACTTGCCTGATTCGCCGGCCCCTTCCCAAGTCGCTTGTGAAGACGCGGAACACCCTCGAGGTCGTGGCTGCGACGCGGCGTCATGTCAAACAAGCCAGAAAACATCATCATGACTACTTCACTTGACATAGGCTCTGCGCAGTGATGCTCCGCAGCGTGACCTGCGGTGTGCAAAGTCTCCATGGATGCTGCAGCTGCTTCTCGGCACGATCTACTGCAAGACATGATGGGCTGCTGCTAACACGCTCAGGTTTGTACACTCATCCAGGCTATCATCATGCTCGTGCCTCCAAGGTCTGGAAACACACCGTGATCTATCACTGCACACGTCCATGCTTAAAAGGCGGACCCAGCAGATCAAAGAGGGCAAGCTGACCATTTGTTCAGTGATCAAAGCCGGTAGTCACCGGCCGTTCTCAGGCGTCCTTGCTCTAGTTCACAGCACAAATGAAGACGAATATCAGCATAGCTCCCAGCCTGGCAGATCAAGTAGCATGTCCTCGAGCGTAGTCTGCAATGAAGGAGCTTCTGAGCGACATGAAGATTCCCAGCAAGCAGACTGGCACCCCATCAGCCCAGATCGTGCCCAGGAGTGAGCTCACTTACCTGGCAGTGTCAAACGCAGTGCCACCCAGCATACAACAGAGCAGCAGCACTTTTCCTATCAGGAAGATCTTGCTATGGATGTCTATTGTCTTGGCTGAATAGCTGCAGCACAGGAGGGAGCTTGTGCCTTGGCTGAATAGCTGCAGCACAGGAGAGAGTTTCAGCACAGAACTTCAGAGACAGAGTCAATGCAGCACACAAGGAATGCCAGCACATATGCTCACTTCTCTGCGCACAAGCCATGATTGTACCGGCAGCAGCACCCGCATTGCTGTGAATCCTGTCAGCATAGACTGTTTTCAGTGCACGCCAGACCACAGCCTGGTATGATCAACAGCTGCTGGTACACACAGAAGCAACATGGAATTCTGGTCTTGTGCCCATTCAAGCCCACTACGCACCCCTCAAGCAGCTTCATGTTGCAGGAGGCGTCAGACCTCCTGGCAGTTGTCTGATGCTTCACACAATTGCCAACATGCACAGGTTTGCAGGTCTGAGCATTGATGTGCCAATTGTCATTGCATGGACTCTGGACAGTGTACATTCCAACTGACACAGCTGCAGCCTGCTTACATCTACTCTATGCAGCAACAAGTTTGCAGCAATGATGGCGCATCAACATCACATCAGGCAGATGGCTGACATGCATTGCCCCTGTCCAGAGGTACAGCTGGGACGTCATGCTACCCAACTGATCACCTTGGCCGACAACAAGGCACAGCATGCAAATGCAGAAACAGCACAAATGAGCTGGATATATACACACAAAAGCTGCTGATGCTTTGCTGGTCATGATACTCTTACAGGCCTTGTCATCGTCGTAAAGCTCTCAGAGTAGATCAGTTGCATGCGCATGTTCACGCACACAAGGTAAGCTGGTTTGTCTGCCAAGGAATGTTCTGAAGTCTATCATGATTCAGGAATATGTATCTGTCTTTTGGACTCTCTGCTTGAGTATGTCTTCAAGTTTAGAGGGAGTAAGACATGCCTTGTGTATCAGAAAACACAACGTAACAGTGCTGTTGTACTCCAGGTGGCATGCACAACTCACGACAATGCCATGTTGCAAATCAGATAGTTCTGATTAGCTGCGCAAGAGGGATGATTGCACCGCCTGTGATAGGGAACACATCACTAGCATATTGGCGACGTATTGGTACTTGTGCTTGTTTGAGCCTTGCATTGACTATCAGACTGGAAAGTTGTTGTATGCATGCATTGCTGCAAACAGGAAGCATGTACAGTAATACATTATGGATTGATCCCCTGACTGCAAGCCACTGATGTGCTGCCTCCTACCATCAAAATGGACAATTGACAAAGGCTACTGTAATTGATGCCTGTTTTCCCGCAAAGTTGATACAAGCCCTGCAAATTGTCCATGTAGCACACAGGACGTACTGCAAGCTTCATTGTAACGCAACATGTCATGCTACATTCAGGCTACTGTGCTGGATATATAGCATGCATGTACTGCTGCAACTGCTTACAGCCATATAGCAACATATATGTTCCTCCATGGCTTTCAAGTTAGAGGTTTCGAAGTTCCATTTACCATGACTACAGATACAGCCTTCAGGATGTATGTCAATGCACTTCAAAGCGTTAACAAAGCCTAACATAGCTGTACGTACACACTGCATATGTATACACTGCATCAAGTAACGTTTCCATGATTTGTTGGGCTGTGCAAACCAGTGCATCATTTGGAAAATGTCTGAGATCCGTTTTATTTAAGCCTAGGAGACTACTTGGAGCTGCAGATGACCGTCCATTTAGCTCACTGCAAGCTGTCTGTAAATTGACTGCTGTCAAAAAATGACCTCAATCGACTGCCAGGCCACTGTAATTGACTCATATGGTGGATGCATTGCTGCAGACTGCTTGCAGCAACTGTACATCGTCACGGTGGCTCAATATATATATATATAAGCCACAGATGTATCATCTCATGTGATGTACTGTATTTGGAATCGATTACATCTGTGCTTGATTCACAGACAGATGTGTTGCCTCTTGACATGCAGTGAATCAAGACTTGACATTCAGGCCCTGGTAAGGAATGTGTACTGTGCTTGATTCACAGGATGTATGCAATGCTGCGCAGAATACATGCATGCACACTGCTTACAGGTACTGTGGATCGTCAATATAGCTCACTGCAAGCTACAGGTACCACTCAATTACATTCATTGACTGCTGTAATGCATTGACCAGGATGGCTATTGTGCTAAATGCATAGCATGCATGCATTGCTGCAAACTGCTTACAGCCACTGTAAACCGCCAACATTGCTGACAGCAAGCTTCATCTGTATTGACTCTCATGACATGTATACTGTATTGACCAGAATTGCTCCATGCAATGCTGCATGCATGCATCTCCGAGAGGCTCTACAAAGCATCTCTGCAGTCTGCGAGTCATACCTGCAGGTGCTGCACATGATCATGTTAACCGAACGCACATTTCAACTAATGCATGTCTAGTCAATTTGACACCATGGCAATTCACCTTGCATATTCTGCCAAGCTCTTGTGAGCTTTCCAGACTTGCCATGTACAACAGCAATGAATTTACCAGGTACTGTTGATTTATGCAGTGGCATGTAGACAATTCTGGTCAACCCATTCATGCACAAACCAGAACTTGCTAGTAACACTATGTCAGCTTCTGTGACAGCTGTAGCACGGTAGCCTGCTTCCTGCCTGCCAACAGCCGGTAGAGTTCTGTATGAGCGTTAGACTCTGGTTGACCAAATACACCATTGAGCAATCAACCTATTGTAAATACTGTGTCAAGGCAAAGCTGCATTACTTATTCCAACAGCTCAGATCAGGCACAAATCAGGCTTCTCTAGACATTCAACATATGCAAAGCTGCCCTTTGTCTCACTCAATGGTAGCCAAGCAGTGAGTTGTTGGGAACAGAGTGAAAGCCATCTGGCAACATATGCATCACAACAGAGATGCAGCTCCTGCATTGCAAAAGATGATAATGAA